>Ga0255776_10001172_pt1 | contig 29952 bp, 29 predicted proteins | sample 071ome_19_FD_179974 | JGI IMG/M metagenome (GOLD analysis project Ga0255776, IMG submission 179974) | Coastal salt marsh microbial communities from the Groves Creek Marsh, Skidaway Island, Georgia - 071413AT metaG (version 2) | ecosystem: Environmental > Aquatic > Marine > Intertidal zone >... | reverse complement strand
AATTGTATCTTTCAATTTCTCTGGAAATACACCAGCATCACCGACATGTCTTGAGGATACGATACCCTGATTCATCTTCGATTGGTAATACACCGAAGAATCATGACTTTCCCTTGCTGATGAACCAAAAGAGGATGTGGCTGTTTTCGCACGCTTTCGGGGACCTTCAAGACCACTGTTCTCATGGTCCGAAGAATCTGCCATGAAGCAAATCTCACGCAGAACCTTTTGTATTTTTACAGTGCTAGCAGGTCTAGACGGCAATTTCTCAAGAGAAATCTGATTGCGAAGTGCATCTTATGAAGAATAAAAGGTATCAAAAACCTACTTTGACTAGCACCGATAATGGCGAAGGTCTTGACCTTGTCCGATATCGACGCCTCGGGTAAAACGGTTCTGCTACGCGTGGATATCAATAGCCCAATGGACCCGAAAACCAAAGAATTTCTTGATATCACGAGAATTCGTGCTATCGTACCAACCTTAAACAAATTAAAATCATCTAAAGTCGTCATTCTCGCTCATCAATCTCGGCCAGGAAAATATGATTTTACGAGCACGCTCGGCCATGCACGTGAACTTGGTCGACTTATTGGACGAAAAGTGCAATGGGTCAATGATATTCATGGATCAAAAGCAATGAAAGCCATTGAATCATTGAACAATGGCGATATCTTGATGCTCAACAATGTTCGAATGGATGATGAAGAGCACATTAAAGGAGATTTTCACACGCTTTCTGAAACAAAAATTGTACAGCACTTAGCAAGTATTGCAGATGTTTTCGTGAACGATGCATTCGCTTGTGCTCACAGGGGTAGTGCTTCCATCATCGGATTCACAACACACATACCATGCGTAGCAGGATTGCTGATGGGTAAAGAGATTGAGAAGTTAGACCAAGCACTTGAAGAGCCAATTCGGCCATGTTTAGCGATATTAGGCGGAATAAAAGTGGATGATTCGATTCAAGTTGCACAAAACATGCTCGATAACAACATCGCTGATGAGATTTGGGCGACGGGTGGAGTTGCTAATGTTTTCTTTCATGCAAAGGGTATTGACATAGGAAAAGAGAATGTGGATTTCCTCATTAAATCTTCAGAGGGTGCATGGGAGCATGTTGTTGAGATTGCAACCTCTCTTCTCGCAAATTTCTCTGAAAAAATCAAATTGCCAATCGATGTTGCCGTGAATATCGAAAATAACAGAGTTGACATTCCATTGAGCAAATTGCCTTTTGATGCTCCAATTCATGACCTTGGCATTAAATCAATTTTTGAAATTTCAACAGCCATCAAGCAAGCGGGAACAGTCATTTTGAATGGTCCGGCAGGAGTGTTTGAACACAAGGATTTCGCTTTAGGTACCATCGAAATTTTGAATGCTTGCGCTGAAACTAAAGCATACACAGTCATGGGAGGGGGACACACAGCAACCTTGGTTGCAAAGAAGAATTTGTCCAGTAAAATGGGTCATGTCTCGACGGGTGGAGGTGCTTGCCTCGATTACATTGCAGGAAGACCTCTGCCAGGTGTTGTCAGCCTTGAATCAAGTGCTGAACTTTTTTCTCTAGAACTCACAAAAGCCTTGGGTACAAAATAAAAGCCACTGGGGGGATTCGAACCCCCGACCTTCTGATTACGAATCAGATGCTCTACCAGCTAAGCCACAGTGGCATGAGGTCGGCGAATTTATTTTTCAACATAAGCAACTCGGTAGAGATACTAGCATTGATGAGTCAGAAGCCTTCCCAAGCATCATGGGCGAGGATGCACCTGTTCGGTACACGAACACGATTCTCATTGACCATGCAGATGTTCGTCATGAAGGCGATGTCCTCCTGTACTCCGATGGCTCATGGTCGATTTCCAACGGTGACGAGGATGTTTTGGAAGAAATCGATGGCACATCGAAACTATTGACGAGAAGCCTCCAAAACTGGCATACGCATCTCGCAATGCAACTTAATGGGCGAGATTTCAGCGATGGGTTTCCACTTCACCGTTGGCTGAATGAGGCAATATTTCCAACGGAGGCTCGTATCAACCCTGAATATGTTCGCATGGGATCGATGTCTGCTGCTGCAGAGATGATTCGAACTGGTTCTTCGTTCGCAGCAGACATGTATTTTTTCCCATCGACGACAGGAAGTGTCCTCCAAGAAGTTGGGTTGCGTGGTCTTATCGGAGGACCTGTCAGCGACATGGCATTACCAAGTCACCCAGATGCCGAATCTGCACTCTCTGAATTGGATGGATTACTCGCATCCAACAATGAAAACGACCTTGTCCAGTATGCTATCGCAACGCATTCGGTGTATCTGTGCTCTGAAGAGACACTGATACGTGCCTCTGAATTAGCAGAAAAACGAAATGCACGTCTACATATTCATGTAAGCGAAACAAGAAAGGAGATTTCCGAATGTTTTGAAACACATGGCAAATACCCCGTCGAATATCTTGATTCAATTGATTTCTTCAAACCAGACACTGTCTGTGCTCATGCCTCATGGGTCAAGAAAAATGAGATTCAAATGCTCAAAAATCATGAGGCAACGGTGGTTCATTGCCCATCGTCAAACATGAAATTAGCGTGCGGCGGGACACTATCGTACCCTGCATATGCAGATGCTGGGGTGGATGTTCGATTGGGGACCGATGGAGCCGCATCCTCTGGCAATGGACTTAATCTTCTTGCGGAGGCGAAACTCGCGAGCCTTGTTCAACGGCACGACCATTGGGACCCTACATTGCTACCTGCATCTGAAATTTTCCAACTCGCAACCAAAGAAAGTAAAGATTGGGTTGCATGGGGAATCGATGATATTCGAATGGCTCCTCATGGACGAGGTCGAAATCGTTACCTCGGTCATCTGGTCTATAACGGAGCCGAATGCCTCGATATGTGGGTCAATGGTAGGGCACTACGAAGAGATGGGCAAACATTGTCACTCGATGAGAAAAAAGTAATCGACGACATCAACGATGCTGTTGAGAAGTATTACGAGGGTGTTGAGGGCGTTTAGTCCCACCAAAGAACGCTACCGCCGATGCCGAGCAAGAAGATGATGAAATAGAATGCAAATGATGCTCGGATATTGACATTGTAGTCAAGTGTCACATCAGCATCTGATGGCAGGTTATCGATGCGTGAGCCTAAACCAACATAGTGTGAACCGGCTTCTACATCCCATGTGATGCCATCAGTCGGTCCGAATGCAGCACCTCCTGCAATGATGTCTTGGTCGGTTGATGAGCATGGTCCGCCAGGTGTTGCACCTTCAATGAAGGCAGCTTGAACAGGACAAGAATTCTTTTCACCTTCATCAACAATGACAACATAGATGTCGTCATTATCCCAAGTCAAACGAAGTTGTGAAGTGAACAACATGTTCGATAATTCTGAAGGAAGGGGTTCATCAGAAAAAAAGGAATAATCACGAACTGTTGGTGTAGCGATATCTGAAACTTGGCCCTCAGTATCCCATCCCAAGTATCCAAAGATACACATCAACACGCTGAGCCCAACAAGAACGCTACCAACGATCTGCTTTTTTGATTCAGGTTTTGGTAACATAGAACATCATCAAATAAAGAAAAACGCTATGCCGAGAATAGTATAACAGGCTAAGGCTAACACGCCTTCCAACCAATTTGTCTTTCCATCATTGAGAATGGATATTGTGATGAGGACAGCAACGAACGTCGCCGCGGTTTCTAGAAGACCAAATTCAAGCGGGAGTTGAACACCGAGAATCCAAGCGAGTAGAACCATGACCGGTGCGACAAAGAGAGCAATTTGTACGCTGCTTCCTACCGCAATTGAGATGGATAAGTCCATTTTTCCTTTTCCAGCAACTAGAACGGCAGTGAAATGTTCTGCCGCATTACCGAAAAATGGCAAGAGAATGACGCCGATGAACAATTCTGGTATATTGTACTCGACAACGGTCTCTTCGAGACTGTGAACCAGGATGTGTGCCATCCATCCTACTAAAATCGTAGCGCTCAACAATAGAATCCATGAATCTCGAATAGAAAGTTGGGGTTCTTCGTGGTCTCCATGACCCGAAGACTCGAACATGCTTGCGTGGGTTTTGAGCTGAAAGAAGAGAGAACATGCGTACACGACGAGCATGATTATTGCTGTAGCCCTAGATAGATTGAGAACATCTTCGGACGTACCTCCGGAGTGATGAAGAGCCGATGGGATGATGAGGCATGCGATAGCAATGACAAGCAGGGCACCATTCATCTCCCCGCTTAATCGACTAAACGATTGCTCATTGTGTCGAATGCCCCCCCAGACAATGGAAAGACCTAGAACCAAGAGCAAATTTCCTAAAATTGATCCAATCAACGATGCCTGAGTAACGGTAATCATTGTTTGCAATATGTCTGGATTTGTGCTTGCTGCATACAATGCCATTCCTGCAATGATCATCTCAACGGCGTTACCAAACGTTGCATTGAGTAAACCTCCGACGGATTCACCGGTCCGAATAGCAATTTCCTCTGTTGCTTTCCCCATTAGGAATGCGAGGGGGGCAATCGTCAACATGGACGAGAAAAATGCTAATGTGAGTTGATGAGTGAGTGAAAAATAAATCGTGATAGGTAAGAGCAAAAGTAACCAATTTAGTTTATTTTCACCTGGATGAAAAACTGATAGCAAGGAATGAAATTCGTTCGTATCGTTTGCTTCATGAACAGTTGATTCTGACATTTGAGCATCTCCGAGAAAAGGCTCAATCGTCAGATTTCTTCACCGTGCGGCGCTTCCTTGGAGCATTACTTGGTGCTGCTCTGCGGCCGGTTGGCCGCTTTCGTCCTGTGGATGGAGCGGAACGCTTCGTTGGTCGTCGTCGAGGGCGACGAGGAGCATCGTCATCGTCGTCATCATCGTCATCATCAAACATGTCGTCATCATCATCGTCATCATCGTCGTCATCGTCGTCATCGTCGTCTTCTTCGGGCTCTTCTTTCTTAGCACGGCGACGACGTGGTTTTCGTTGAGTGATGTTGATAGCAAATGGGTCGTCGTCATCATCCTCTGGTTCTGCAGTCTTGCCTTCGGATTCTCCCTCGAGTTCTGGAACGGTTTTTGTCTCAGTTCCGGTGACTGCTGCCATATCGAGTTCTTGAGTTGAGCCAGAGCCAATAAACTCGGACATCCAATCATCATTTTCTTCTTCATCGTCCTTCTTCTTCTTTGGACCGCTCATACCTGTCTTAATGACAAGCATTGAGACAAGAATGGCAAACAGATTGATGGCTGCTACAATCCAAACAACAACATATGGTGGGTCCGTAAATGTGGGTTTTACTTCAACAGGGTCTGGGATACCCTCGACCTCTTTGATCACCTCACAGATTGTCGTACCATTGATTGTGTTTCGACAAAAGTCGATGGTGAAGTCGACATTCGCCGTGTTTTGATTACCTGCAGTGTCCTCAACCATGATGGTTAATCGGTGGTAACCAAGTCCGAAATTACCTGCTGCAACGTCCATGTTCGCTGTGAGAGCAGAACCATCCCCGTCGATATCGGTTATTCCAGTTAAGTCGGACCATTCAGTAGAAACTGTTGTTCCGGTTTGACCACCATAGTGATAGGTAAATCGATACTGGAATTTTGAAATCATCACATCATCTTCAGCACCGACGAGAACGTTGATGTTGTTACCATACAGGTATTGTGACTCATCATTGTTGGAAGCTGGAGAAAATATCGTTACAGACGGGCTCTTTGCATCGACATACTTTTCACTCCAGGATTGTACAATTTCATTGTTTGAATTATCTGTCATCCTGATTTGAATGGTCATTAATCCTGCTTTTGTTGAGGGTGTAATTGAGAAATCATATTCGTAAACTGGCCCTCGTGTTGGGTCATTTTTGTTATCTTGAATAATCGGAAGGGGTTCTTCGTCACCTGTGAGTTGCCCTCCGCTCGAGGTGGTAATGTTGATGAGTGGGGTTGTGAAGAGGTCTTCATTTACTTCAACTCGCAATGTGTAAGAACCTGATATGAGCGATGGGCTGGTGTATGGTGTTCCATCACTATCTAGGAAAAGAAGCGTTGCATTCGGCAAAAGTGTATCCTCATGAACCTGGTAGGCATTTCCACCTAGATTACTTGTGATCTCGTGGTTGGTGTTGTTGTATTGGTCTGTGATTGTGATTGCGTACCACACATCTCGGTCAACATTGACTTCGATTTCAAATTCTTCGTACATGTATGTGCCGAACATTTCCGGGATGCCATCTCGGACAAGTTCCCAACCGTCTCCAATTGCATCTGAATCACCAAGTGGGTCGAATGGTTCACCGTAATGTCGCCAAATTGAATACGTCTCTCCACCTTCTTCTTCATCGTTTTCCCATTCGATCTGAACCAAGTTCAAAACACCGTTTGTTTCTGCTGTTCGAATAGAAGGCTTGTCGGGGGCCTTGGTATCTTCAAGTCCTGGGACACAGAAATTTTGGTCAAGGCCAAGATAATGGTATGTTCCGTTGTGGTTTCCGTAAAGTGCTTCCGTGGTGACGAAATATCTTGATTGACTTCGCTCAATTCCATCCTCAATCTCGACATAGAGTTCTCCAACACCATCTGCAACCGAGCCTTTGAGCCACAATGGCGCCCCAGTATCAGCCGTCAAGTTCCAGTTTAGCCCACTCGGGTTGTTTTGGACCTCTGAACCAGATACTCTGTACGAAGCACGCCATACATGGTACTGTTCGCCTTCAACTCCAAGTTGGTCATCCCAAGTGATACGCGTTGTCCGGTCACCGAGATATTCACATTGGACATTTGTTGGTTCTGCAATCCAGTTGTAAAACGCATCTTCTAGAATTCCGTCCTGAGATGTACAAGCAGTTTGTGTTGTGTTTGTGTTGATGACACCGGTTGAATCCACTGTCACCATGCAATAATAGGAATATCCAAGGTATCCTCGCGGTACTGGGACCTCATAAGATTCAATACCTTCGATGATATCTTTGACTACGAGCTCAACGTCTGCTCGAAGTATTGTTGTGAACGGTTGGTCTGACCTGTAAATTCTGTAGGTTTCTCCTTCTTCATCCAACAAATCGTTCCATTGAATATACGTCGAGCCGGCTCCAGTTTCCGGCTCTGGTTGGAATTCAGCATAAACAATCGTTGGTTGGGCAGGGGGCATGTTGTCCTCTTCAACAGGCTCTTCGAGGGTGTTTTCTCCAAGGAACCTAAAGTCCTCATAGGTTTGGTTTGGTCCTGACCAATTCGGGAGATAGTAGGTCAGCGAATAATAACTCGTGCGTTCGGTGTCTTGTGGTATGACAAGGTCCAATGAAGAAACGTTCGCAGTTAAGTTCGCAACGAGGACGCCTTGGGTCAACAATTCTAATCCAATCGTCCTATCGACAGGGAACTCTGAGCGCCACACACGTATCTTCATTGCATTTTCACCGGTTTCGGGCAAGTCATCGCATTGACAGATGTTGTTATGATTGATCCATCGTAGTGAGGTTGTACTCGTTGATGGATTAAACGATGCTGATACAAAATACGGAGTTCGTATCGCAGACGTTACTTCCAAGACGGGTGTGTAGAGCGAAGAAGAATTCATGATGAGTTCGGCTGCTTCTGTTTGGTCAGCGAGCAACGTTGTTACAGCGTAATAAAACGAACCATTCACACCTGGCGAAACTTGGAATGTTGCACTGTGATTCATTCCATAACAGTCAAACGGACTCATCGTTGTTGGACAAACTTGTCGTGTTGCAAATGGAGTGAGCGAACCAATGTTCGAAGGCGTAATGGGGTCTGATGAACGGTAGACTTGGTAGGTTTGGTATTGAATAAATTGTGCAGTGCCATCAACAGTTGATTGAACCGTCCAGTTCACAATCGTTGATTCGGTCACTGGGTCGAAATAAGCAGTGATATTTTGGGCCTGGTAATTTTCAGGATCACCTTCGTCTTGTGCACTTGCAAAAAGTGATAATGGTGCTAATGTAAGAAGTAAAATCGCGATAACAACCGATGTGTGTCGCCGTGTTCTGTTCATTGGATACCCCACCCCGCCTATACACCTGTGAACTTCGTATATTATGACTATGTCGTTGTTTTGCTTAAAATGTTCTATTTGGCCACCTTTGCACTTTTTCGGTCATTCTTCTTCTTTTTTCGCATTTGGTTGTTGAAGTGGATGATTTGCATCCATAGCTTGAATCACCTTTTGTGCTTGGAAAAAACGGAGGAAGAATGTCCACAATCCGCCAAAAAGACTCACAAAGAGAGCCAAAGACAAGGGATTCATTGGTATTGTATCGAATGGAGCCATGAATCTATCGTTAAACGGATAATCTGCTAGTGTGACGATGCCCATAATCGTCAACATCAAAATAATCAAAACTGTTCTGTCTGCTCTCGAAAAACCACCATAATTCCGGGTTCCAGATACCGCTTGGGCTTGGGTCCCCATGTACGAGCCGAGGAGCGTGAAAAAAGCAGAGGCAAAACCAAGGGCTAAACTGTCAACATAAACTGACGCACTGATGCCAATCAACCAAATAGCGTCAAGTACTCTGTCAAAGGTGTGGTCAAGATAATCGCCCCATCTAGATACTAGCCCTTTTTTCCTCGCAATTGGCCCATCTAGGCCATCAAAAACCATTGCAATTCCAATTAATGCGGCACTTCCGAGGAACCACCAGCCTCCTTCTTCACCTGCAGGAGCGAACCAAGAGAGTATTGCGGCCAATAAGCCGATGGGAAGAGCAATCCACGTAATCGTTGAAGGGGAAATCCAATCGTATTTTTCGAGAAGTGGATCTAAACTTTTTTCCCAAGTCTTTCGCAATTGCTCAAGTGCCATGCTATCATGTTGCCCAGTTGTTCTGCATTGTTATGTTTTTGTTCAAAGTTAAGATGCATCGAACATTTTGACATCAATATCTGCTTGTTCAACCCAATCAATATGTTCTTGATTAGGATGAGAAAAAGAGGTTGGGTCGAGTAATTTCTGAATGACTTTTTGACAGATGCTTTCTGAATCTTCGTTTGAAGTATCAAATTCAAGCACTAGGGTTTGGCGTCCAAGCTGAGATATTTCGGTCCTACAACCTCCAAGATATTCCCATTCTACATTCTCAACGACTTTACGTTGTGCGTATGCTCTCGTCTCAAGTCGTTGCTTGAGCACCATGGGATGGCAACGAAGAAGAATGATGATATTGGAAGGAATATAGTGAGACAGATGCCCCTCAACAATGCAATCTCTGTCAAGAAAATGGGCTTGTTGTTGGAGACATTCTGCATCAATGAGCATTGTGTTGTCGATTTCATCCTTTCCACACAGACAATTTGTTTGTGCGGCAATACTTTCAATTGATTGAATTTCAAATTGCATGGCGTCAGACAAAAGGTGTGCAAGAGTTGTTTTTCCAACACCTGGGCTGCCGGTAATGGCGATGCAACCGTGAAATTCCACAAGTAATCGAGCATCTTCAACCTCTTAGGTTTGTTGTTTGATTCATTTCCTCGTGAGAATTTGACAAAGACATGATACATAATGAGGTAGTGCGTATTATGAGTACGATGTTTGGGATGAGCGACCCTGCCCAGACCATTCAACAAATCGAACGATATTCTGCAGAAGGACGATTAGAACTTGCAGAGGTCATGGCTACAGAATTCTGTCAGATGATGTTGACGAAGCACCAAGAAGATGTTCAACAACTCGTGTATTTAGTCAAAGGTTTGCGTCTACTTTGTTCGATTCATTTGCTACGAGGTAAAGGATCTGAAGGTTTACGTTGGATCAAGAAATTGCATACCTTTAGAAATAAGTTATACAAATATCTCAGAAAAAATGCTCCTCATCTTCTTGAATCGCTACCGTCTTCCGGAGAGGATTACCATCTTGCTGCAAATTTGTTTTCACAAACAGGTAAAAAAGGTGCTGCGAAAAAAATGTACAAAAAAAGTGCAGGAATTTTAAACAAACCCCTTGAGGTATGGAGTAATGCATTACTCAATGGAATAACAGATCAATCAACATGTGGCGCAATGGTTGATTCGTTTGAGCACAATAAAGGAGTGTCAAGAGTCAACGGGCGTTTTTTTGTGATGTCCTCAACAGGTTCACAAATCGAAATCGAGACCATAAAAAAAGCATTGGAGATCACTCAACAGGCATCAAACAAATTCGAAAAACAGTGCAAAGAGCACATACTTTACTTGGAGCAGGAAATGTCAAGAATTGATGCAGGAGAACGTGCAGCAAATGCACAATTAGAATCAGCCTTGCAGAATTTACAGCCAAAACACGATTATTACGAGTATGGTTGATGGTAGCGAGGGATGGATTTGAACCATCGATCTCCGGGTTATGAGCCCGACGGGATATCCAGACTACCCCACCTCGCTAATAACTCCGCCTTTGTGCTCCAATTTGAAACCACCGATGGTGAAATCGTTGTGATTATTCCATTGAATTCATCTATATCGAAGATGTAGCACTACCATGGCCAAGGTGAATGGAGCCCTCATTCTCTTCTTTGTCCTTCTTTCATCAATTTTCACTGGATGTTTAGCAGATGAAGACATTGCCTCATCCCCTGTTACTCTGATCGTCTATTACGAGAAGACCTCGGGTACACTTTACGAAAATTGGACAAATGGACAACGAATTTCCCAAACAGGTGTAGAACTCACGTTCGATTTTGCCCGAACAACGACAACTGAAGGTGAGATGAAGAAGTTTTCACTCACACCCGGTGATGGTAGTGCACCAGTCGAAATCGATGCTTCACAATCTGCATCACTAACGTACGAATACCTAACGCATGGATTATTCACAGCAATACTGAGTGCAGAAGATTCAGAAGGAAACTTCGCAGATATGTCCATCACCATTCGAATTGATACATTCATGCATTGGGTTGAACAAAATTCGGATAATCCTGAGTCGATGATCCTTAACACCATTCCAGATTGCGAAAACTGTGAAGGTCCAACGCTGATTTCTATTGATTCTCAAGTTTCAAATCCAGAAAGTTTGATTCCAGCAACAGGTGGGACGACAACAATAACTTGGAACCTCAATAATCCCGATGATGAAACGACCGCAACGAAGACTGAACCAATCGCCGATGGACAGACTAAACTTTGGGAACATGACCAACTTGGCGTAACTTTGGGGACTTGGGCTTTGGATGTCGTCATTGAATCGGGGGAGGATAACATCAACATCACTCACGATGTTTCAATTCGATATGAGGAAAAAGAAAGCGAAGCTCACCCGATTGATTTACCTCAATAATTCTTCACTTTAACTAAGTGTTAAAATGAAATTAAAGTGAAAAACAAGAAGGCTGCTCTAAAATTGGAGCATATTTTTTCTGGTGAGATTTTAGAACTGCCTTTTCACTCTTCATATACGAATGACCGATGATGTATGTTCATGCCAGCAAAAACGAAATCCAAACAAACAGATAAAAAAGACCAAAGTTCCCTCACGGAAGAGGACATACCAATGGAAGAAGAAGCACCTGAGTTTTCAATTGAAGACTTACCAGGAGTTGGTCCCGCAACCGCCGAGAAGTTGAGAGAAGCAGGATTCGAAGAACTCCTTTCTCTCGCAGTTATGTCACCAGCAGACCTAGCAGAAGAAGCTGAGTTGGGTGAAGCAGTAGCAGCAAAAATAATCGCAGGTGCCAAGAAAATGGCCAACATTGGCGGTTTCGTTTCAGGAGATGCTCTGCTTGACCGAAGAAGAGAAGTTCAGAAATTGTCATCCAAGGTACAATCCATTGATGATTTGCTCGGCGGTGGTTTTGAAACCCAGGCACTTGTTGAAGTCTATGGTGAATTCGGAAGCGGAAAAACACAAATTGGTCATCAACTCGCTGTAAATTGTACATTACCGTTGGACCAAGGTGGACTTGATGGAGATGTCTTCTACATCGACACTGAAGATACATTTCGACCAGAAAGAATCTCACAAATGGCCCGTGGACATGGCTTAGACCCAGATTACGTCCTCTCCCGAATACACGTTGCACGAGCCTACAATTCTGCACATCAGATGTTACTAACTGATGAAATAAAGCGAATGAGCAAAGGCTTGAATGTGAAGATGATTATTGTCGATTCGTTGACCAGCCATTTTAGAGCTGAATTCATCGGTAGAGGTATGCTTGCTCGACGACAACAGAAACTCAACAGCCACCTCAAAGATCTCAAGCAACTAGCAGATGTTAACAACGCACTTGTTCTCGTTACAAATCAAGTTCATGCAAAGCCAGATGCACTATGGGGCGACCCCACAAAACCAATCGGCGGCCACATCTTAGCCCACGCAAGCACATTCCGACTTTACCTACGGAAAGCTAAAGCTGGACGAAGAATCGCTCGACTTGTTGACTCTCCAAACTTACCTGATGGAGAATGTGTTTACGAAGTCACACAAGATGGTCTCCGAGACTGATGGGAATTTGAAGTTCGTGCGAAAATCGCATTCAATGACCTCGATGGAAGCGGCACATTCAAAATCTCTCTTGGTAGAAATGTTCCATGCGCCATCTTATCGAGCGAGTGTTGCAACTCTCCGAAGCAGAATTACAATCAGACACAACTCCGCCAATTCGTTTAGATGAAGGAAGCGATGCTGAACTACGTGCTCTACTCGAATCGCTACAACCACGAATTCGTGTCTACGGTGTTGGTGGAGCTGGATGCAATGCTATCAATAGATTGCATGAAGAAGGATTGTTTGATTCGTCATATGTTACAGGTTATGCCATTAACACAGATGCCCAAGCACTTCTTCAATCTCCACTTGAGCAAAAAATCTTGATCGGTCGTTCAGCAAGAGGGAGAGGTGCTGGAGGAGACCCTACAAAAGGTGAAGCTGCTGCTTTAGAATCTGAAAATGCCTTGCGTCGTATCACAGAAGACACCCAACTAGCAATCATCACAGCAGGTATGGGTGGCGGTTCAGGTACCGGGGCTGCAGGGCATATTGCACGGTTGGCAAAACAACAGGGCGCTTTAACAATAGCCGTCGTCACATACCCTTTCAAATCTGAAGGTTCATTACGAAAACAAAATGCTGAGTGGGGACTGGAACGTCTACGAGAATTTTGTGACACTATACTCGTCATACCAAATGAACGGCTTCTTGAAATTGAGGGTGTCAAGGACTTACCAATTGCAAGAGCATTTAGAGTTGGTGATGAGTTGCTTGTACGCTCAATAACTGGTGTAACAGAACTTCTAACGACTGAAGGAATGGTCAATCTTGACTTTGAAGATTTACGGTCAGTTATTCAATCGGGCAGTGGCGTTGCAATGATAGGCCTTGGATCTAGTTCGGGCCCGGAACGTGCGACAAAAGCAACCCTAGAAGCATTTGAATCGCCGTTACTCGAGATGGACACTTCTGATGCTCGTGGTGCTCTCATCAATGTGGTCGGAGGAGAATCACTCAGTCTTGGAGAGGCCGAAATTTGTGCACAACTTATCCAACAGCGTATTTCTCCTCACGCGAAAATTATTTGGGGGGCAGCAGTTGATGAGTCAATGGGTGATGAGATTCGTGTTATGATTGTCCTAACTGGTGTGAAAAGTGCACAAATTCATGGTTCAAACGAAAACAGACAATTGCGAGCATTAAGGAACCAGAGCATCGAATTTGTCAATTAGAGCGAAAACTCGTCCACAAAAGGTACCCCAATAGGAAGAGGCCAAACGCTAGAAGGATGAGGTCGAAAATCTCAATCTCTTGCTCGGTATGTGATTTGAAGTCCTCATTGCTTAATATTCCAGGGATTGTTATCGAGAGGGATGACCATCCATCGCCAGACGATTGATTGTTTCCGTTGACTGCGTTTGCAAAAATCTTGAACTGAACACTCGTTGAATTGTTTTCGGGCGTTTTCCATTCAAATTGCCACGAACGGTGCATTGAGCCGTTTTCAGTATGAGTTAAGTAACCATCAAGAAATTTGGTTTTTTCTTCATCGAGTATACCGATTGAACCATCACCGATGTACTCCAATCGAAAACCTCCTGCATGTTCGTCTTCGTTCAACTCTACATCGCTATTGATGCGTAAGGTAACATTCAATGTTGTATTCGATTCAAATCGTTGTGGTATTCCTTCAAGGAAAATTTCAGTTGATGATGAGTATGCATGGCATTGACACCCTTCATTCGCTGCATTACCTACACCCAAATGGCTTGCTTGCGTCAATGTGCTCGAAGAACCAATGAGCAAAAAGAAGAGGCATGACAGCATAAACCTCCATCTCATGTTGGCGTGTCATCAGCAACACTTCTTGAGGCTTATTCATGATGCAATTAACAATCTAGAAAAACGATGATTTATATCGGAACGAAATGCATTCCGACACATGATAGAAGAAGGAATAACCGAGGATGATGATTTTGACATCTTTGAAGTATTAGGTGTTTCACAGGCCCAATCTGTCGATCTGAATTCACTTCAAGACCCACTTGCTGCTTTCATGGATGATGAAGTTACCGAAGAGTCGGTTGAAGACCTTCTACGGATATTGGCACAAGAGGAGATTCGATCTGACCAACAATTCCAAAACATCGTTCAACATCACGATTTACACATTGATTTAGAATCGATTAATGTCAAAAAGGACAGAGATGCGTATCATCTTCTTCTAGAGTTAACCGACGGTGAAGGGATGAAAATACGTCCCTTTGCAACAGTTGTTCGAAGAGATGATGAAATCATCGGATTAAAATCTCCGAAAAATCTCCCAGAGCAATGGAGTGATTTCTTCAAACAACTGCTCTTTGTCTTGCAAAATATCATGGTGAAACAATTCAAACCATCTTCGATTTGAAGATCGGCCCTTTCTGAGATTGACCTGATCTTTCATGTCGTTCAACTCAGAGTATCAACCTTTTTTTCAGCCTCCAGGATGGGTTGTTCGCCCAGTGTGGATTCTCCTCTATACAACGCTCATCATCAGCATATCTTTGGTTTATTCTCGTCGAGATGATATTGAAAGATTCGGTTTTATTCTCACTGTTTTTCTTGCTCAACTTGCGATAAATATTGCTTGGCCAGCCGTCTTTAACTCCGAGCAATATCTTATTTCATTTTCAATGATCTTGTGCATGGTTACATTGTCAAGTCTGTACTTGTTTTTGACTTGGAAATCAATACCGGAAGCATCGAAACTTATGCTGCCGTACATTGCTTGGGTAAGTTTCGCAGGAATTATCAATGCTGCTTACTACCTTAAATTTCGAACATAAAAATTCAATGAAGTTTAACTTCAAAACTGATGTTGACTTCATCGCTGAGCATATTCGATACACTACAATATTTTTCATGACTTTTTTCAACAATCCGCTCTACAAGTGCTCTCGGTACATCGCCACGAATGTGGTAGGTCATGCGTATATGTGTGAAGATTCGAGGGTAATCTGTTGCCCTATCTGCATCACATTCAATCCATACTTCAGTGAAATCTCGTTCCTTCAAACCCAAGACCACATCAACGAGAGAACAAGCACCGATCATTTGTAATGTGACTTGCATCGGCGACGGGCCATTCTCCCAATCGAATTGTAGCTCTTGGCCAGCCTCGGTTTTTCCTGTTAACTCTGTCCCATTGGCCCAGTGAATAGTCGCCTTCATCAATAAATTGCGGGCGTTTCATTCTTGAAGGAGATGTCGGTCGCAAGACATGAGAGTCATGACTGGAAAGCCTATCACCTTTGAAAACGGAACACTTCACGTACCAAACGAACCTATCGTCCACTACATCGAAGGCGATGGCATAGGAATTGACATCTCTCCTGTCATGCTCAAAGTTGTTGATTCTGCAGTAGAAAAAGCATACGGGGGTTCGAAAAAGATTCATTGGAATGAGGTTCTCGCAGGCGAAAAAGCATTCAATCAAACAGGAGAATGGTTACCTGAAGCAACACTAAAAGCAATGTCAGAAGGTTTTGTTTCTATTAAAGGGCCTTTGACAACACCTGTTGGCGGAGGAATTCGTTCGTTGAATGTGGCATTGAGGCAGAAACTCGATCTATTCGCTTGTGTTCGCCCAGTTCGATGGTACAATGGCGTTCCTGCTCCAGTACGAGAGCCTCAAAACATTGACATGGTCATCTTTAGAGAAAACACAGAAGACATTTACGCAGGTATCGAATTTGAAGCGGGAACTGAAGAAAACAAAACATTCCTAGAACTACTTGCCAAGCAATTCCCAGAACGGTTTGAAAAAATCCGATTTGGTACAAAAGAGAAGACAGATGATTGGATTGAGACCCTATCTTCAACCGGCGGCTCACCACGCGAAGAACCTGTCCGTGTGGGCATTGGTTTGAAGCCTGTAAGTTATTTGGGAACCGAGCGACTCGTTCATAGTGCAATCGAATATGCGATAGAAAACCAACGAAAGAGTGTCACTATTGTGCATAAGGGCAACATCATGAAATTCACAGAAGGTTCCTTTGCCGAATGGGGATATAAAGTTGCCCGAGATTTCTTTGGAGCTGTACCATACGAAGGAGGCCCATGGCACATCATTCCTGAAGGAAAGGATGGTGCAGGGATTATCATCAAGGATGTCATTGCAGATGCAATGTTGCAACAAGTTTTACTCCGACCCAAAGAATATGATGTTATCGCCACACTCAATCTGAATGGAGATTACCTCAGTGATGCACTCGCTGCCCAAGTCGGAGGTATCGGAATTGCACCTGGAGCGAATATCAATTACAATAGCGGACACGCTATTTTTGAAGCAACGCATGGAACTGCTCCAAAATATACTGGACAAGACAAGGTAAACCCCGGTTCAGTCATCTTGAGTGCTGAGATGATGTTGAGACATATGGGGTGGACTGAAGCCGCCGATTTGATCATCAAGGGAATGGAAGGAGCGATTTCAGCAGGAACAGTAACTTACGACTTTGAACGGTTGATGGAACATGCTACATTACTATCATGCAGTGAATTTGGAGATGCAATAATTCAATACATGTGAACTTGGTGATGACCATGGGGAAATCGTTTGACTCCAGGTGGGTTAGTCTCAAAGGTGGGGGAAAACGGAAATGGTGGATTCGTTTGAAAGCAAAAATTGATACTGGAGCCTCCCGATGTTCAATTGACAAAAAATTAGCAAATGCTCTTGGTCTCAAGAAAATTGGAGAAATACAAGTTCGCAATGCAATGGGTAAACAAACGAGACAACTCGTTGAAGCAAAAATTCGAATCGGAAGAACAACTTACGATGTGGAATTATCGATCACAGATCGAACAGAATTATCTTGCCCCATGATTCTTGGAAAAGAACTGATTGACAGAGTTAATCAAAATTCTCTTTCACCTCAAAAATCAGGAACAAATGTCCCGCAATTTGTCTAAAATTACAACCAGTCGGTCAATGTCCTTGGATTTCGTACAACAGAGATGCCGAATGTTTCTTCGAGGGCTCTAGAGATAAACGTGAAGTCATTATCGTACGATGCGATGAGGACTACACCAATATCTTTCGAAGCTAAATTGGAAACCGCTTTTGCGTAGTGGAGCAGATGCATATCGTTCTCTTCAGGATAGTATTGTTTTCCAGCAATTTTTGTTCTGGGTGTGGTTGCCCCATATTTTTGTTTCACAGATGATATTTCTTCAAACACTTCATGATGCTGGACAAAGAATTCTTCTAATTCTGGAGTAACAACATCTTCAATTTTTTCAATGTGTTCAGCTTCATTCCATGTTGAAAACGCCTCGATGACTTCTGCAATCTTTTCTTCAAGGAACTCAGCGGTAATTTCATTGTTATTTGATTTTGATAACATTGATTTCAAATTCATCTGACGCTCTAACCGACGAGGGTCGCCAAACATGCTCAATTCTTCACGTATTACCTCAGGAACATGTAGGAATATTTTCCCAATTTCGGATTGATTCTTCAAAAATCTGAAAAAATCTCCCAAACCGGAATTTGGGAGTACATCTCCTGAAGAATCAAGCTGATTCATCGTTTGTCGCTGATGACCAGCAATAATACCAAGGTGTGTGTATACTTCTTCAATAAGGGCATTGATGAGAATATTCGTGTCAACGACAACCAATGGTTTCAAATTCAATTGTCGTAATTGACTCCTGTGTTTGAGAGGTATCTTTTCTTCGTGATTTTTGAAAAGAGTAATCTCTGCTTCTTTGAGTTTTTGCCTCCCTTTGGTGTCGAGTGTTCGATGATGTTGAGCCCTTTCAAGAATCTTCAATCCTGTTAATGGACTTTCATCTGAAGCTTCTGTTGCTAATTGATAAACTTCATTTAAATCAAACTTAGATTCTTTTTCAAGCATTTGGAATCTTCGTTCAAACTCATCACGGTGTCGTGATAATTTTCGTGACAATTCAGTGTGTGCAGCGATAACCCTGCCATTGAACGGTTTATCAGGCAGATGCACTGCATGATTTGTTGTGTATGAGCGTAAGGTCTCTAATTCTTCTTCGTCATATGTTTCCCTTGTTCGCATACCTTCTCCGGACTGATCTTCTTCAGTAATCGAACTCAAAACATGGCTTACGATGAGTCGAGTTGCTGGCCCTGTTTGTTGGTTGTCTGCAAGATTCGAAACTTGAAGATACAATTGAAATCTCTTGGTTAAGGCTGATTTGAGAGAAGGATTGTTTTCCAGTAACTCCAGTGCTTCTGACCACTGGCCTGCGTGGGCATAATGAATCAAAGCTTTTCGATAGAGGGCTATTTCTTGCTCAATTCCAAAAACGCCTTGTTGTACATAATACATGACCTCTTCTCCAGAATTTTTCCCGTCGTCGCTGTCTACTCTGACTTTGTGAATTTGGTCTGCAATTCTCTTGTACTCTCGGGCAGCGTTCAACTGTTCATCTCTCTGCACATGGTTTGCTGCTCTACTCAGCGTTTGCCAAGGTGAAGATGGACTGTATTTTTGATACCACTCGACTAATTCTGGAATACCTAGGTCATAATCCAAGACAAGTTCTTGCATTGTTTGTAAAATTGTGAGGGTGAAAAAGGGTTCATTGACAATCATTGCCATTTCCTTCTTTTGCTCCGGTGTCTCCATCCTATTGTGAAATGCTTGACGTGTGTTGTTCATGGCAATAGTTGAAAATAACACATTGAACAGACGGCTTTCCAAGGGCGTTAAGGTATCAAGAGCACTCAACCGAAGTTTTAGTGCCTGCAAGCGACTTGATTGAATGTTGACCTCTGAAATTCCCTGATGAAGTGCTTTTATGACCGGTTTTAATTCAATGTACACTCTATCTCCCAAGGTCTTCATGAGGGCTTCAGGTTCCAACTGAATCCCCTCCATGAGTAACAAGAGTTCTTCAACCGAATCTGAGAGATAATCCGGACGAGAAGAATCTGTTAGACTCTGTAGAGCATGCATTCTCAAATCATGAAATTGCTTTTCACTGTTCGCAGATAATGATGCAGGCGTTGCATGATAACAGAAAAGTGCATCATATGGATACGAAAAGCAAAACATTGCATCGGATTGAAATATTTTTGTCAGTCGCTCAAAGTCCAAACCACAAACAAAAGCTCTCAACAAATAACTTCTCTCTTGTTCAAATTCAAAACCATGTGAATCGAAAATTCGTTGAGCGATGAGAATTTGTAACTCACCTTCGTAATGATTTGATACAAGAATAGCACTTAATCCGTCAATATCAATCTCATCGATAAATTTGAGGACCCACTGGCTTGTCTCATCAGGAGGGAAAATCATGAGGAAATTGAGCAATGCATCAATATCGGTGAGGGATGTGATTGCTAAATCTTGGAGAACTTCGAGTGCGATGATGCCTTGTCCTTCACGTTGTAGTGCACTCATCTTCCACCACTTGAGTTTGTCAATTTGTGACTTCGATTGCTGTAATCCATTAATGAATTCTATGCCTTTATCGATTTGTTCGGAACTTAGTTCTGAGGCCTCATCGGGCACATTCATCCAAACCAATTCAAGAAGCACTCGTTCTAACTCGTTGTTTCCTGGAAGTAAAATGACTTCAGCCCAATGTGAATAATTGTTCGATTGAAACTCGGAATATCTCAGTAAATTCTTCGCCACTTCAATTTTTTGTTCATTCAAAAAATCAAGGTTCGATTCAGATAATTCATGTTGTGAATGAAATTTCAAAATGATACTCAAGTATTGCAGACTGTCTTCTAACGAGAGCAATCGTCGTTCAATTTTTACTGACTGACTGGATGAGGATTGAAGTTGTCCAACCAATCGGTTCATTGCGACCTGTAAATCTGCGTCGATTGTGGTCTCGAGTGCGTGAGAGAGTAAGAGTGCAACTTGAGATGAATCTGATGGATTGATGGTTGCTTTTTTTGGATTAAATTTTTCAGTGGTTGACTCAGATTTTGGCCTTACTTTTGGAAATGCTAGAAATTGTGTCAGATAATTCGTTTTTTCTGCAATTGTATGCCATACAGGGTGCACTCCATTTTCTAAACAATCATTTCGCATGAATCCCTCCAATGATTCAAATTCATCATTCCAGTCTGGGTCCTTCATCTGTTTTCGAATGAGAAGAATAGCAAGCGTAGATGCAGAGGATAATTCAAATTGTTGCATTTCAATTAATTCTGGTAGGTATTCCTGAGGCGATACAACAGAAGTATGCCCTCGTGATTTGTTTCTCAATCGCCTACCTTTTGTTCTCATTTGAGTGGGTTGATTTTGTTGGTCATCACTCTCCGATGGAACTTCTTCTTCATTCATGGCAAACGAAAGAATTCCTCTGTGAGGTTTGTCAATAAGTTCCCATGTTGGTGATCGTACAGCCATACGGAGACGCTTTTGTTTTGGAGCATTCATCACAGATTTTAGGCACTGCTCCATCCTAAGTTCAATCATACGATGACCTCGGTGTTTTTAACGCGGGAACGATGTGCTTTCAATCCACCGCTATGAATCCATGAGTCTGAATGTTTCCGTACACAAATTCAACATAGGTATGGGTCGTAGTAAAGTTGATTGAGATGGGAGTGCTTTCTGCAATTGTACTGCTTCTTCATCCCATCTTTGCTTCGATTTTGATCGCCGCAATGTGGTGGCAGTATTCTTGGAAAAACAGAAATTTAGAGTTCAAAGGACAGACTCGCATTGAAAAGTTTGAACAACATCAACAATTTGGTGAGTTCCTTTTAAAATCAGGCGTCGTAATAGTCCTCATCGCCTTTTGCGCGAGAGCTTTCGATGCATACGCTAAGAATGAACCTATATTCGTAAATCTCATTCCGACAAATCTTCACGGATTTACAGGACCTATTGGACTCTTTTTGCTTTACTACATGGTTCGATTTGGAAGGAAAGCAGCATTGATGAAAGAAGACGGACAGTCTTATACATTGACAAAAAAGCAACATGGAAGGGCTGCTGACCTGGTTATGATCCTCGTTTTCATTCATGGATTCCTCGGATTTTTGTACATTTTTGAAGTCCTTTGACTCTAAGACAAAAAGCACTTTTTGATAAACTCGTGATTTGCCAGCGTAATCATGGAAGGCGCCACCGACCCTGCGGCTCTGAAAAACCGTGTCTTCTTCCGACTCGGCTTATTCATCCACGACCATCAAAAAGCGATGATGGCTTTCGGCCTTATCTCGTGTATCCTCATGGGCGGACTCATCTCCATCGGAGCGGATTGGGCTGAAGGATTTGGTGAAGACGATGTTGAGTCTGTTAATGCGGGACGACTCATCTCTGAGCGTTTTGGAACCGACGATGATGACGACGGACAATCGTTCAGATACCTCGTGTACCATCCTACATTGAACGATTCCAGTGATGCATGGCAAGAAGCAGTGATGACCGCTTTGAAGCCGTTTGAATCTCACCCTAATGTAACGATAGACTACTCTTGGCTTGCTGAAGATGTCGACAGAGACGACGTGTACGTCAGCAGTGATGACGGTCATTACGCCATCAATACCATCAACATCGCTACCAGCAGAAAAGAGGCGAAAGCCATCATGGATGAACGCCACGATTCGATTAAAATCGCAAGTGGATTTGAAGGATGGCAGACTGATGGTATTGCAATTGATTGGACCTTTGACGACCGAATCAAAAACGATCTCATAAAAGCCGAACTGGTTGCAATTCCGCTCACACTCATCATTTTGGGACTCATCTTTGGTTCACTCATCGCTGCAATCCTTCCAATGGGTATTGGTGGAGGGACCCTTATCGCTGCAGTGGGAATGACCATATGGCTCTCAAACATCACAGATGTGACTGTTTATGCCACGAACATCGTTTCTCTCATTGGCATCGGGGTTTCGATTGATTATTCCTTGTTCCTTGTTAATCGGTTCAGAGAAGAACTGGATCGTGGTCACGATGTTCGTACCGCTACAGCAATGAGTTGTGCTACCGCTGGAAAAGCAGTCTTCTATTCCGGCATCACCGTCGCTATCGGTCTCATGGGGATGCTCTTTTTCACCAACACTTCGTTGCCTTCACTCGGCATTGGGGGAACCATAGCCGTTTTCATTGCCATGATGTATTCGACCGTCGTCTTGCCCGCGGTGATGGCTTGGTTAGGCCCTCGAATCAACAAAGGAACGATTCCTTACGCATTTGACATGTCAGCCAAAGACGATGGCATGTGGGCCCGAATCGCCAAGCGTGTCATGGACCGCCCTTGGACTGTCCTCATTCCTACACTGGTGTTGTTGGTCGGTGCTGGATTACCCTTTGCTTACGCTGAATTTTCTCTCTCCTCGTGGAAAGCTCTGCCACCTGATGACGAATCTCGACAAGGCATGGAACTCATCGATGAACACTGGCCCGACCAAGCAGCTAACTCGATTTTCTTGGTCGTTGATACCGACGGAGCCGACCCGCTTTCTGAAGCAAACCTGCGTGTTCAGCACGCCTACATCATCGACTTACTCAACGATTCGAGAACGTCAGGTGGCATCGGTGTTGGGCTACCATCGCCCACCATGAACGTCGATGAAGTGCTGCAATTTTGGCAAACGCCAGATGAATTCCTCCCTGCCGAACAAATCGCCATGCGAGAAAGTTTGCGTTCATCCTTGGTGGGTGACAACGCCACCATGATTTCTCTTCAATTGGTGGGGGCTCAAACCAACGTTGATTCCAGAATGATGGTAGAGGACATCCGAGAACATCGGGACGGTTTTCTCGACGACTTTGATGGCGAGAACGACCGCTTGTTGGTCGCTGGCTTTGCAGCCTACAATGCAGATAACCTGGACGCAATCGCCGACAATCTTCCACGTGCACTAGCCTTCATCCTCATCGCTACCATTTTGTTGATCTTTCTTCAAGTTCGATCTGTCGTCATACCAATCAAGGCTATCGCAATGAACATCCTGTCCATCTCGGCTTCATTCGGGATGTTGGTTTGGGTATTCCAGTGGGGTTACGGAGAAAGCTTGCTCAACTTCACCGCCCAACCCATTGATTCGGGCAACCCCGTCATCATGTTCTGTATTGTCTTCGGACTTTCTATGGATTACGAGGTGCTCATGTTGTCCCGTATTCACGAGGAATGGGAACGAACTGGAGATAACACGCTTGCTGTGGCCAACGGGCTACAGAAAACAGGAGGTCTCATCACCGGTGCTGCTGCTATCATGGTCGTGGTGTTCAGTGCCTTTGGCTTATCATCGGTCATTATTTTGAAACAAATTGGCTTGGGGCTGGCTCTCGCCATTCTTATCGATGCAACCTTGGTTCGGGCTTTGGTTGTACCATCAACCATGCGATTGATGGGAGAATTCAACTGGTGGTCACCGAAGATCTTCAAACGAAATGTTGAGGAAGAGTAGGTAATTTTCCCCTCTCGTAAAGATGAAGCCGTCAAAGCAATGAATCCCCGCATCTTCGGGTGATTATGGAATCATCATGCGGCGTTGTCTTGGTCAATTTAGGCACCGTTCTTCTCCTCCAATATCCCCAAGGTCATTGGGATCTACCAAAAGGTCATGTTGAGGTCGATGAGTCACCAATTTCGACAATGAGAAGAGAATTGTTTGAAGAAACAGGAATCAAGAATATCGAAGTTATTGATGGTTTTACTGAAACAACAATGTATTCCTATACGCACAAGGGCAAAGAGAAAACCAAACAAGTGCAATGGTTTCTTGCAGAAACTGAAGAAATCGATGTTCTTCTTTCCCATGAGCACAGAGATTACATTTGGCTGGATTGGGAAAGTGCATTTCAACTCATAACGCACCAAGAAACAAGAGATGTCGTAGAATCTGCTCAATCCTTCCTGGAGTCAATCTAAAGTATCAAAATCTGCATCATTCGCTTTCATTTGTGAAATTGTTTCCACGATACTCTTCTCTGATTCTCGAACACTCAACGGTTTCCAAAGTGGCTCAGTTTCACCTAATGTGTGACTTATCCATCGGCCCAAAACAAAAAACCAATCTGATAAACGATTGATGTATTGGAGAACAATAGGCCGAATAGAGCCTTCTTTACTTCGTTCAAGTTCGACTATGACGCGTTCCAATCGACGTGTTACCGTTCGAGCCATATGAAGAAATGTTACTGGAGGACAGCCGCCCGGTAAGATGAAGCTTGAAAGAGGAGGCGTGTCTTTTGTTAAGGCCTCAATCTCGTTGAGCAAAAGGTCTGAATGTTTGGTATCGAGCAACGTAACGTATTCAGGAACGGTGTCAACCTCGCAACCTAATTCGGCACCTAAATCAAATAACTCATTTTGAATTCGTTGAAGAGCCAGAGAAACGACGCTTTTTACTCGTTGTATCGAACTGCTATCGCCTCCATCGTGGTGGCTGATTAAACGATTGGTTTCCATGGAAACTGCACCGACAATTGAGTTTACCTCGTCAAGCGTACCCACGATGTGAATTCTAGGGTTTGATTTGTCAATTCTCGAACCATCAACCAATGATGTTTCTCCTGAATCACCAGAACCAGTGTGTACTCGGTCTATTCTTACCATTGCCTCACCGGTTGGGCCACGCTCATGCTTCTATGAGTGGTTTTCGGGTTTGAAAACTGCAATGCACATCATGATACCATTCGATGTCTTGTTCACCAATCATCCAAGAATAAATTGCTAATGTATCATCAACAATTCCATACCACTCTAATCTTCCTAAATCGAGCGATGCTATTCTTGCACCAGTTAATTCCAATTCTTCGACTAATCCTTGCCACTGGGCGACAAGGCAAGCGAGTTGTTCTGCAACTTGAACGACATGTTCGTCATTAACATCGAGTTGTTCAAGCAAGATTTCTAATTCATCTGTTAGGTCATGTGCTTCTTCACTAAGTGATTGCAGTATGCACATTGTGCTGGAAGCAATTTCCAAGGAATTACGAGCCTCTTCTAAACTTACAAGGCGTGCATGACGAGGCAATTCTTCGGAAAATTGCTCCAAATGGACTGGTTCAACGTCCATTGGAATTCCCGATACAAAAGGCTCATCTTTCTTTGAATTCACGATAGAGTCTTATTTTTGACAGCATTTGAATTCATCGGTCTTTTTCGATAGGAGAATTACCTTTCTTTGTGTACTCTATCTATCCGTTTATGCACTTGTAGCAATTATCGGATCTGCAACTTCTTGACTCTTTGTTGATTTTAGTTTAGAAATAGCTAAAACAAGTAAAGCAATCCACATTATTGCTTCAATAACCACGACAACATAATACAATGGACCCAATGTCTGAAGCAAAACTATGGCATCATATGGTTGTCGGTAGAAAGCGAGATACAACGATTGTGAGAGCAGGCTCGATGAAAACCAAATAAGAACTGCATACCACATTACTGTACCCAGTGGCCAGTCTTTCTCTCCGCTACTCATATTCATGGTACCATATTAGCGTCCAAGATTATAATATCTTGTATTTCCTGATTCGATTTGTTTTATTCTATGTTGGAGTTACCAATTACCGCATGCCTGTTTTGATGTTTTCGATGCTTGATTCAACTGCTTCAACCCAATGACCGTCAATAGCAGCAGTTCCTCCTGATATTTCAAGCAAATCTGACCATTTTTGAGCATCGGTTTGATTTCCAAGACTTTGATGTATTTGTTCTAAAGCAAAATAAGCCATCGGGTTGAGATGCTCTTCTTCTGCATCCCATGCTCTCTCGAAGCATTCAATTGCTCCGTGAGGCCCGAACAATTGCCCTTTGCTCAAAGCGATATATCCCGCTTGGCTCCAAGCAAGAGGAAGGCGACCTATAAGCAAACCACGAAACACCAACCATGTTTGACCAGAGTACAGCATCCCCAATGTAAGAAATCCAACCCAATGCTCAAGTTGATCCAATTGGTCCCAAAGTAAAACAATCAGCCCTGTGCTTGAAAGGCAAAACAAAAATCCAAACATTGGTGCGATGATGACATCTCTTCTTGTTTTCAATAAGTGGTACATACCAAGCCACAATCCCAAGCCTGAGAAAAGAAAAAGTGTCAAAAGTATCGTATCGATTTCCATTGGCCTTGGTGCCGTATCAGAAAGGAGAAGGAGGAAGAGGTAACCAAACGAAATGTAGGCCGACCTCTTTGAAATGAGAGGAAAGGGTTGATGACGACTCCAGAGAATCAACACGAATGAGATGAAGAAGACGACAAGGTAGATGACGCTCTTGTTGGCAAATGATTCTATCAGCATGTTGTCTCCCTCATTTCCTGCTATTGACCGACCTTCTTGACCATTGTCTATGGCTTATGATATTCTGAACCTTTCAAAATTTCAAAACTACGATACACTTGCTCAATGAGAATCACTGAAGCAAATTCGTGTGTAAACGTCATTTTTGAAAGCGAGACTGTAGAATCTGAAGGTTTGAGCACGTCTTTCCAACCTTCGACAGGCCCAATGCAAAAATGAAGATGTTCTGGACGGAGTGATACGGCCCCAACCAATTCTGAAAAATCCATGGAATTGTACATTTTTCCGCTTTCATCGAGAAACAATTTTTCACCTTCCTGTGAATTAATTTGTTTGTAATATTCAAATGGAGATGTCTTTTCATGATGTATTTCAACTCGGATATTTTTTGACTTTAATCGTGTTTCGTATGTTGAAAACAATGATTTCATTGATGAATCTCTCAATCGCCCATGGAGGTGAATGACAATTCGGCCCATACTATGCCGATGTAGAACTCGTTGATACCTGCTTTGATGAGGAAAATCCTCAAGTGGTTAGGCTTAAAGTAATCAATCATGGGATGGAAGTTTTGGAAAAAGAAACGACCTATTCCTCATGACCCAATACTCAAAACATACACAATATGGTTATCTGAGTTGAGAGAAACTTGTGAGCACCACTACAATTCTCCTTCGTCTGGACGAAATGAGGTCAACCGTTTTCTTGAAGAATGGCATCGTGCACATCAAGAAGGTACGCTTTCCAAGGTTAATTTAGATGGATTGAACATGAGAGCAAACATACTCCTCACCTGTACCGATGAGGAATGGTTGACTTGGCTAGATAATATTGACTTTTGGAAGCCGGGTTGGAAAGATCGTCAGGATACGGACGATTGATGAGGCTTAAGAAGGTACATCTTGTGGAATTATCATGGGCAAAGATGGTACGCTTCACTTGCTGTATACTTGCCCTTTTTGCTGGAAGGTTCGCGGGTTGATTCGTTATCTCAAACTTGATGTCTCATATCACGGAATCAACGGATTACGGGCAAAAAAAGAATTGAAATTTGTCGACGATTGGAACAAGGTTCCGGTATTCACAGATAACCAAGGCAAACACCATGTCGATTCGACTCCAATCATGAAACATCTTGACAAAACGCACAATGGAAGCAAACTTTTCTCAGAAAATCAAGAACATCAACAAAAATGGCTGGAGTGGTGCGACACAAAACTTTCAAAGGCGACAATACCAATCTTGTACGGTGGATTCTTTTCTGCATTGAGCACAACTCGGAGAGTTTCGAAGGAGGAAAAATTTGGTTTTATTTCTCGCAAGGCTTACGCCTGGCTTGGTTTTCCAATCATGTGGGGTTTCATAGCGAGATCAAGAGTAAAAAAGGACGGTCGAAAACCACAACAACTCTGGCACGATCTTCTCGACGAATTTACCAATGAATTTGGCGAAAAAACATTTTTTGGCGGTTCAACTCCAGATTTGGTTGATTTTGCAGCCTTTGGCTACATGCGCTCAATCTCACCATTCAAGCAATTTTCGTTGCTTACAAATCATGAAAAAGGCATGGCTTGGTATCATGAAATGATGGCACTCATCTCTTGAGGAATCCTCGTGAATCAACTTCATTTTTTGGAATTTAATTTTGTTCGAGTTCCATCTCAATCATGCTTTGTTGGAAGCGACAAAGGCGGATGGATGTACGCCAATCAAAGACCAAGGTATGAAATCAAACTTCCAGAATATTATATCCTTGAAACTCCAATTCAACATCGGGACATCGCTTTGTTATTCAACGAAGAATCAAATCAAACCGATGGTGATGTCGAAGAAATTCTATTTCAGCAAACAAATGAACTGATTCAAAAATTCAAACAGAACGAAGATGTCAAGCTATTTTTGAAGTCTGGAGATTGGGAAGTACGGCTCCCTACAATTGCGGAATGGCAATGTGCATTTGAAAATAACATTATTCAAACCCGAATGGGAAAAACCGAATTACTCTGCGACGCACCAGTTCTCGGCAACAGGGGAGCGATGATGGACGGTCGGCCACGACCAAACAATCTCATTGGCCCCGCTGCAGATCAACTTGCCGCTATCGCAACACATCCAAGGAATCAGCAGATCACTGCCTTAACATCTGTTCCAATGGACCGAGGATTGCCTAATGTCATCGCTCGAATTGTTATTACTCCTCACCGTAAAGGTCCTGCTAAAATCGTACCAAACAATGCCGATTTATCAGCAACAATTCGTTCTGAAGTAATTTGGGTAACATTACTAGGAATAATACCATCGTTTCTCATTCCAATTTTCCGAGGGATGGAAGATTACGCAATTTCCGGCTGGCCAAATTTACTCTTTGGTGGCCTAGTCGCCGGATTTGTGAGTGGTGCAATATGGAGGCCCAAACGCCCAACAATTCACTTTGAAGATGGTGTCGAATCAACTGAAAATTGATTCCAAACAGATTCTTTTCGAATCGCATCTGCTACGCATATCGTTGCCATATTGAAGATATGTCGGACACCATCTTGTTGAGCAACAAGTTGAACTGGGCATTTCATTCCTTCGAGAATTGGGCCCGTCATTTCAGCATCCCCGAGTTCTTCAAGCAACTTGTAAGCAATATTTGCTGCTGCAAGGTTCGGCAAAATGAGAACGTTTGCTGGACCTTTAAACGACATGAATGGATACTCACTTTGCACTGTTGTATTGAGAGCAGTATCTGCTTGCATTGGGCCATCAATCACAAGAGTTGAATCGAGTTCTTTTGCAATTTTCAATGCTTTTTCAATACGGTTGGTCCGTATCTCTTTTGTTGAACCAAAATTTGAAAATGAAAGCATGGCAACTCGAGGACTTACACCAAAACGGCGTGCTACCTTCGCTGTTTGAACAGCTATTTCGGCAAGTGTTCGTTCATCTGGATAAACATTGACTGTTGCGTCTGCGAGAAAGATAGTTCGACCTTTGATGTTCATCATATAGCAGCCAATGACGCAATGGCTCTCTGTATCCGAGCCAATTGACTCAAGTGTTGGCCGCAAAACATCAGCATATTTTCGACTCACACCTCCAACAAATCCATCGGCGTCACCTTGAACAACCATTTGACTTGCGAAATATGGTCTACTTCGCATCATTCGCTGAGCATCAGCGAGGGTGATGCCTTTGCGTTGTCGTTTTTTGAAAAATGCCTCGGCATAGGTTGTTTTTCTTCTTGGGTCATTT
>Ga0255776_10001169_pt1 | contig 30011 bp, 21 predicted proteins | sample 071ome_19_FD_179974 | JGI IMG/M metagenome (GOLD analysis project Ga0255776, IMG submission 179974) | Coastal salt marsh microbial communities from the Groves Creek Marsh, Skidaway Island, Georgia - 071413AT metaG (version 2) | ecosystem: Environmental > Aquatic > Marine > Intertidal zone >... | reverse complement strand
AGCTTATTTTTGAAATAAGCGAATAAAATCGGATCAATCGATCCGTTTGCATCAAAATCTTTCGCCAAGAGCGTCAAGGGGCGTTCTTGAGAGGGCTGATAGAAATTGTTCTGCCCTAAGTTTCCTGCCAGGATATCTAACCTTGCGTCGTTATTGAAATCCGCAATCTCGATGGTGTTGAACCAGCCCAGCTTGGTATCCATGGCTGTTTGCTGTTTTTGGTAGCCGTTTTGTGTATAGAGATAGATTTCAATCGGCTTGTAATGTCCAGCAACGACTAGATCTTGATAGCCATCCTTGTTCATATCCTGCCATTTTACCTCATGCACTGAGCCAAGTGTTTTCAAGGCCGGAAAAACGCTTTCTGTAACATCAACGAGCACGCCTTGTCGATTCTCAAGCAAAACGCTCTCGTAGGTCTTCGGATACTGACCTGGAATCACGCCTCCACCGATGAAAATATCGGTATAACCGTCGTTGTTGTAATCCACTGCGGTGGCAGTGCTGGCATTTAGAGTCAATAGCGGAAGAACATCGGTAGCACGCGTAAAATTACCGCTGCCGTCATTTCTTAAAAGTACCTGGTCAAAAACGGCTTTTGGTGCCTTGTAATCGCCCCCACCAGAGGCCATGAACAGGTCTATATCGCCATCGTTTTCAAGATCGAAGGCCACTGCTCTCGCTTCTTCAAAAGGAAGCAGTCGCTCGTCTGTATAAAGTGGGCGTGACTCAAATTGACCCGTTGCGTTTTGGATAAATAGCGTCGGATTATAACCTGTAGAACTACCGACGAGCAAATCTTCGAGTCCATCTCCGTTGAAATCAGCCGCACTGAGAACAGGTCCGTTTTGTGAATGCTTGTAGGGCAACAAATGCTGTGCACTAAAATCGATGATGTCAGCCTCCTCGTGTGTATATTGAAGTCCTGTTTCTTCAGAAACTTCTTTGAAGAGCGTGTCTTCAATTTTGTGCTTTTCGAAAAGCTGTGCTCTTAAGTCAGGATCTTCGGTGGCTTCGCTGTGATCGATCCGCAGGCGGGTTCTCGGCGTAACGTTTTGAAGCCGCTGTGAGCGGCCATCGGGCCATACGACAACCACTTCTATCGGAGTATTTTGTACTCCCAAACCAAAATGCAAGATGGGATCTACCGAAGACATGTACCCGCGACTCAGCCGTTGTTCGGCAAACAAGGTGTTTTCACCCGTAACCACCCAGACCTTTGCTCCGATCCCAAACGTATTTTCTTTAGGACCGTTTAATCCAATCTGTAGATAGCTACGATCGCTAAAGGTTTCACTTGTGGTATTTTCAAAAACAAAAGCGCGATCATTGATATTGTTGACCACATAATCGAGATCACCGTCGTTATCAAGGTCGCTATACACCGCCCCGTTTGAGAACGAAGCTTGGTTCAATCCCCAATTGGCGCCTACATCTTCAAAAGTGAGGTCTCCATTGTTGCGGTAGGCGTAATTCGGGATTTTAACTACCGGAACACTATCTAAAATCATTTCAACACTCGCGTACTGACCGTTTTCAAGGCGGTAGTTACTGAAATCCATATCGGTAACATCCCGAGGAAATCCATTTGTGATTAAAACATCTCGTAATCCGTCATTATCCATGTCGACCATGAGTGGAGACCAGCTCCAGTCGGTCTTAGAAATTCCTGCCAACAATCCAACCTCACTCATCGGAAGGTCTAACCCATTCCCTAAGTGAAGCATGTTACGCATGTATTGCGGCTCATAGCCCCAGCGCTTATTGTAAACTTCAGAGATGTAATTGACGCCCATCACCGTGGTCTTCATGCGCTGATTGGTCTCGGCGAGCATATCTACTGAAAGCACGTCGTGCAATCCGTCATTGTTAATGTCGTTAACGTCAACACCCATTGAAAACTTACTCTGGTGCTTTAAGCGCGTCCCTATTTCGTTAGAATAGGTGGCATCCCCCTTATTGATGTATAGAAGATCGTTAGAAAGGTAATCGTTAGTAATATAGAGATCGTCTAGACCGTCAAAATTGAAATCCGATACCGCCACACCTAGTCCAAAGCCTTCGTAGCGTATACCGGTATCAATGGTTACGTCTGTAAACGATCCATCACCGTTGTTTCGGTACAGCCTGTCGTTACTAGGGGCGGATCCGTCCGTAACCTTTTCACGGTAATTCGTCGGAAGGATACCCGATTGCTCATTGTTGAGCACATAAATATCTAAAAGTCCATCTCCATTGTAGTCAAGGGTCGACGTCCACATGCTGCTGTGCCCGTCTGCCACGCCATAGGCTTCTGCTTGGTCTTCAAAAACAGGAATACCCGCGGCGTTAACTCCTTGGTGAACGAGTAGGGCGTTTTTACGCTTTGCAGGATCATCGTCTATCCCCGCAGCAACATACAAATCAGGCCATCCGTCGTTATTCACATCAAGCACTGTAACACCTGTAAACCATCGATCTAATGAGGAAACACCTGAGGCCTCACTGACGTTGTCAAATTGTAGGGCACCCTTATTCAGGAAAAGGGCATTTCGAACCTGATTTCCGGTAAAGAAAAGATCAGCCAACCCGTCGTCGTTAAAATCAGCGACAGCAACCCCGCCTCCGTTAAAGATGTACTCTTCTGTAAGGATATTGAAGGTGTCTGTTTCGGTGATCGTGTTCTCAAAATCTATACCTGTGTACTCCGATGAAAGCGCCTTAAACAAGGTAGGATTATCAGAACAGGATGAAATGAGCACTAGGCCCACCATTAGCGCATAAAACGAGGCAAACTTAAATTTTGGCATACATACAGGATAGGTAGGTTTAAAAATAAAAAAAGCCACGGAGAACCGTGGCTTTTCTATTCTAGAATCGTTTAACTACTAGTAGTTAGGATCTTGTTTAAGTGTTGCAGCACCATCTAGGAACGATCTGTTGATCGCTTCATCAGGAATTGGATAGTACTCATTTTTAGGCGAAGTAAAACTCTTTCCTTGAAGATAGATTCTATATTGGCTTTCTCTACTTAGGTAATCGTTAAGAACTTCGGCTTGAATGCCCCAACGCTGAAGATCGAAGAAACGGTGTCCTTCCATTGCTGTCTCTAGACGTGATTCATAACGAACTGCGGTTCTCGCTGTAGCAGCACTTGTCCAAGCCTCAGTATAAGGCTTCACGTTGTAGTTGGCAGCTGGCTCATCAAGAGCAGTAAACTCAGTACGTGTAGCACCTTGAACTGCTTTCTTAACAAAACCGGCAGGATTAGCTGCACGCTCACGTAATTTATTGATCTGCTTACGTGCTTCTTCTAGGTTACCAGTTTCAACTAAAGCCTCAGCATACCAAAGGATAACGTGACCTAAGCGCATAATACGGTAGTTGTTAGCTGTAAGGTTACCCCATCCAGCAACACCGAAACCTTCTGGCTCTGATACGTGCTTCTTAGAGAAATAAGGACCAGCATAAGTCAAATCACGAATGTAATCCACCTGCATGATATGGTGCCCTTTGTAAAGGATACCTGGACGTCCTACAGTGTGATCTAAACGTGGATCTACAGAAGGATCTCCAATAGGCTGACCGATATTCGCACCTGTTGGATTAGTAATGTGATTTGTCTTCCAAGAACCATCCAACAATGGAAGTCCATTCGAATCAGTCTGGAAGAAATCTACCAAGTCTTGTGGCGCTTGATAGAAACCACAGCATCCCCATGGAGCGATATATGGGTGTGCAAGACCAATACCACGGTTGGTATTCGAATCATCTGAACTAGAAGCTGAGAACTGAATTTCAAAGATTGACTCTGAATTGTTACGAGTTGCTACTTTGAAGTTGTCCTCATAGTTTTCTGTTAAGGTAAATCCTCCGTTATCTACGATATCCTTAAGGATAGGTAGTGCACCAGCATAATCACCTTTGTAAATCATTGCCTTAGCTTGGAAAGCCTTAGCAGCCCATTTTGTAGCACGACCTACTTGTGACTGTGTAGCAGGAAGTCCTGCAGCGGCAGCAGCAAAATCAGCGATAATTTTATCCCAAATCTGACCACCATTAGGCACTTTAGTGCTTTCGGTATCGTTAGGATCAAATTGTGTTTCATCTAAGTAAGCAGGCTCTCTAAAGTGCTTTTGACCTTCGAAAGCAGCAAAACCACGAATGAATTTCGCTTCAGCAGCGATTTCAGAAGCACGAGTAGCTGAGACACCTTCTACATTCTCAAGTGAAACTAAGATGTCATTGGCGCGAGCCATACCCCAATACACAGATCTCCATTTGTCACGAAGGTGAACATTAAAGGTGGTAAAGTCATATGCCTCGATAAACGAGTGCTCTGGCTGGTCACCGGCATCAGTCCCTTTAAGAGCATTATCAGAGGCGATACCTCCAAAAATCCAGTTATGTACGTCATAGTACCAAGTACCACCACCGTTCATTCCAGAACCAGATAATGATCGGTAGGCTGCAACCAGTTTACCTTCAATACCTTCCGGATTATTAAGTGCGGCAGAGGTGATCTGACCTTTAGGCTCTTTCAATAAGAACTCGTCAGAACAAGCAACAGAAAGAAGCGAAACCCCCGCAATTGCCGTTAAGTAAGTAATTAATTTTTTCATTTGATAATAGCTTTTTATGTAAAATTAATATAGGTTAAGGTTTAATCCAAGCAAAATTGACTTAGAAACTGGCATATAACCACCATCATAACCTAAGGTAGTATCTGCCCCAGTCTGAATTTCAGGATTCAATCCAGAATAGTCAGTAATGGTTAGCAAATTCTGACCTTGAAGGTAAATCTGACCTCCTGTGATTCCTAAAGCGTCTTTAATCGAATCACCGAAATCATAGGTCAATTGTACATTTCTCAATCTGAAATAAGATCCATCTTCAATTAGATACGAAGAAGGTCTTGAACTCACCTGGTCGTTCGCATCCATAATTGGAGAAGTAGCGTTCGGATTAGCTGCAGTCCACTGTGCTCTTGGAGCTGATGGATTGCTTGGCTGCCATGCTTCGTATAGAGCACGTGTTGAACGGTTACCTTGGAAGGTGTTAAAGTCAGCGAAGTAACGTACATAGTTAAAAATATCGTTACCTACAGAACCATTACCAAATATATTTAAACTAAGGTTTTTATAGCTCAAGTTCAAGTTGATACCGTAAACGAAATCAGGGTGTGGGTTACCAATCTGAGTACGGTCAGCATCACTAATTTGACCATCTCCGTTTGTATCAGCAAATTTAAACTTACCAGGAGCATTATATCCAGGATAAGATGCCCAAGCGTCAGCCTCGGCTTGCGACTGGAAAATACCCTCTACTTGGAATCCGTAGAACATTGAAATCGGTGAACCTACCTCAGTAATAGTTAAAGAAGGTACACGACGAGATTGTCCAAAGATTGGAGTTCCACCCTGATCTAATTTGATGATCTCGTTTCTATAGGTAGAGAAATTACCTCCGATCGAGTATCCGAAATCACCCTTTTGATCTGACCAGTTTAAGTTGATATCCATACCCTCGTTGTACATCTCACCGATGTTAATAGCAGGAGCACCCGCATCACCAGCAGAATAAGGGATTGGTACATTCAATAAAAGATCAGAAGTAGTTCTGTTCCATAAATCAAACTCAAAGCTCAATCTAGAATCGAACATATATGAATCGAATCCAATGTTATTTGAAGTAGTAGTTTCCCAACGAGCATTAGGATTACCTAATTGCGAAGCTGAAAAACCAGGAGTGTTTGCTCCACTGTTACCGTCAATTGGGTAAGAAGCTTGGAAAGCTCCTGCAGTAAACTGCGTATACGCGTTATAATCTCCAATTTCTTGGTTACCCGTTTGACCCCATCCGTAACGAAGTTTGAAATCATCAATAAATGAAGCTCCTTGCATAAAGCTCTCATCAGAAAGTCTCCATCCTAAAGAGAATGCAGGGAAGAATGCACTGTTAGAAGCACTGTTGAAACGAGACGAAGCGTCATTACGCACAATTACCTGTGCAAGATACTTGTCCTCGTAACCGTAGTTCACTTTCGCGAATTGTGACCAAAGAGAGAAATCTCTCTGAGTGTATCCATAGTTCGATGAGGTACCAACGTTACCAGCACTTAAGTAGCTGATGATATCAGTAGTTTGGAAAGGGAAACGCTGTCTACCAGCTCCGAACTCTTGTCCGAATCCTTCGATAGCTTCAACCCCAACATAAGCATCTACATTATGAACATCGTTGAATGTTTCGCTGTAAGAAACCGTATTGGTGAATGTCCACTGGTATCCTTCTTGAAATAATGAAGTAGAACCGTTGATGAAGTTACCTTCTACGTATTCTGGCTGTGGACGTCCAATATAAAGTCCTCTTCTTGCGAACATGTCAATACCAAAGCTTGACTGAACATCTAAAAGATCAAATAGTTTCGCTTTTACATAAGCATTACCAAATAAACGGATACGCTTACTTCTGTTGTCTTGATTTCTGTGAAGAGATGCATAAGGGTTGTAGTTGTTACCTAGGTTCAAACCACGAGACCCTGCAAAGTTACCAACGATATCGTAAACAGGAAGAAGCGGGTGGTGCTTGTAAGCTCCAGAAACCGCATTCTGCTCACCATCGTTAGAGAATCCTCCTTTTCTGTTATCTAATGATACAGTGAAGTTTTCTCCGATCTCAAGTTTTCCACCGAAAGTCTTCGTAGAAGAATTTAAACGGATAGAAACACGCTCATATCCTACAAATGGCATGATAGCGTCTTGCGAGAAGTAGTTCAAGGTAAAAGCATACTGAGAATTCTCGGTTGCACCGCTTGCTTGAACTTGATGATTCATAATAGGAGAATCATTTACTGTTACCTCATCCCACCAGTTAGTATCTGCAGAACGAGTAATAGCGTAAATGTTGCTTGGAGTTAATGAGTAAAGAGACTCATTAGCTGATGCAGCCCCTGAAGGGAATACATAGTTAGGAATAGAAATTGATGGGTTCTCTGGAGTACCACCAAAGGTGTACTGACCGTGAGAAGGAGTCTTACCAGCATAGTAATCAGCTAAATAAAGATACTTACCTAACTCAGCAGCATTAAGTGCTTCAACATCTTTAGCCGCATTTTGGATACCGTAGTAACCGTTATACGTAATCTTAGGAGCACCCGCTTTACCTTTCTTTGTAGTAATGATGATTACCCCGTTCGCAGCACGTGATCCGTAGATCGAAGCAGCAGAGGCATCTTTCAGTACCTGTAAAGACTCGATATCGTTAGGGTTCAAGTTTCCTTGAGACTGTGATGGCACTCCGTCAATAACGTAAAGAGGGTTGTTGTTTCCGATGGTACCAAAACCACGGATACGTACAGTTGCCTCTCCACCAGGAGTCGCATCGTTAATAATTGTTACCCCAGAAGCACGACCTTGAAGTTGTTGCGAGAAAGTAGTTGCAGGAATAGCAGTAAGCTCCTCAGCATCTACAGTTGTAACCGCACCGGTAATCTCTCTTTTAGACTGAGTACCGTAACCCGTTACTACAACTTCATCAAGAGCTTGTGCATCTTCTTGAAGAACTACGTCAATGACAGAATTAGATCCTACTGTAATTTCAGTAGAAGTGAAACCGATGTAACTCACTACAAGAACAGCACCTGGCTGAACATTTAAAGCATAGTTACCGTCGAAATCTGTCTGAACCCCGTTTGTGGTTCCTTTTTCAATGACATTGGCACCAGGAAGTGGCACTCCATTAGAATCAGTTACTGTTCCTGTAACAGTAGTCTGATCCATGAAGCTCATAGCCTCTGTCGAAGGGGCTAATGCAGATGCAAAAGACAGCTGCGTACCTAGACCCAACAAAAGCGTAAAGCATACCGACTGAAATGCCGAGCGCAATTGCTTTCGCGTTTTTAAATTCAAATCGTGTTTAAGATTCATAATTTTTGAGTTAATAGTTTAGTTGTTCGTTTCAATCCAAAAAATCCCATAGAACGGTCACCCTTTCACACAGAATTTGCCTGAATTTAACGTAATATTAATAAAATTTGATCTTGGACAAGCGCTCTGAGTTAATTTTTTTTTAGGATTTCACAAAAAGTAACCATTCTGTTTATTAATCAGACAGAATACCTAAACGAAAACTAAGGAGTCTAGATTTTATTAACGTTTGCCCTATTCAGAGGATGTTGAGGTGCAGATGAACAAACCAAACAACTCTAAAACTTAATTGAAAAAGAAGGTAGGGTTTGTAGAGACGACCTTAAACCTTAAACAAAACACTAGAATCGCAACAGAGCGTATCCCATTAACTGGAATTCAGTAAGAACAGTGAGCGCCGAGGTGGCCACTTCGACACCCGGCAGAAGGTCAGCTTTAGAAACATTGCGCTTCACTAAAGACTGACCGCAAACAACAATCTTGACCCCGTAATTCAGTAATTCTTCAATTAGCGGCTCATGAGGATTTGCGGTTTTAAATCGTTTTTGATACTCTTGGTTACTGAGGACAGACCACATCGCAGCATTGTGCACAGCAACCACCACATTAAGATTTTCTTGAGGAACACCCGCCATAGTATGCAGATTTACTAAGCGAGCCACATTGTTCATCGAGAAAAAAACCTCTGAATGATCTTCACCTCCACTCATGACATCCACCACAATATTATAGGTCCGTGAAGGATCAGGGGTGACATCTGCGTTTGGAACAGTTGAAACCGTACCGAAAGACTGGATCGCCGGATTTACTGCCTCTTGAGCCATCACAAAAAAACCCATTAGCAAGAATAAAAGGGATAAAAGCTGTTTCATAAAATATCAAGGTATTTACAATTCTTTCTGGAGCATCCCGATAGCAACCGAAGCGATCACAGTGAGTAGAAGCCATGAGAAGTCACCTTTTCCGCTCACATGTAATAGCGACGTTGCAATAATCGAAGCCGCCCAAAGAATTGACTGAGATACAAGTATTTTTTTCTTCATCCTTCGATCAAACAAGTAATAGAACAATGGTGAGGGCAGCCCCAGCTGCGGCAAAATAGATCCCTTTTTTATAGATCGGTGCCCCCGGATTGAACATAAAGAAGGCTGATATTGAAAAGAACATCAGTGCACACCCAAAGAAAATCGCCAACCAAAAGAGCGGATTGGTGGTATTCATGAGGTGCAATTTGTTCATCTTTTCAAGTACGACCGGATAAGCTGTTTTCGAATACTGGACTTCTCCGCTCGCAATGTCATATACACCATCGTTGGCAAAGGTTATTTTTCCATTAGCGGTCTCAACCTCGAAGAGTCTCATGCGTAGCGCTCCGCCCAACTCTTCAGCCGACAAGCCAGAATCAATCGTTTCAGTGACCGACTCTTTAATTTTAAAGGTGTCTGTATTTCTGAATGTCAAAACGATTCCACTGAAGGCATACACCGCCATAATTCCGGCTAAAAAGAAGCCCAAATACCTGTGGAAAACTCTAAACGTGTCTTGTGATTTTCTGCTCATGATTGATTTCGGTTAGATTTATTTTTTTGATGAAAATAGGCTTAAACCGCCTCTTACATTCCGCCTAAATTATGTAGAAAGCCCATATCGCACTGCCATCTAATGTTAAAATTGCTGTTAATTATATATATTCGAAGGTGTTGGCGTCAAAAAGAAACTTTCTTCTCCTTATCTCTTTTTTAGGAGTCTTTGCGATAAGTCTAGATCTCTCAGGGTCTGTTATTGGATATGCTATCGCTAAAGCCTCTACAACCATCGCTATCATTCTATACGCGGCAAGTAATCGCGGGATTTCTCGTATGAGCGCTCAGGTGGTATCAGCCCTAGTCTTCTGTTTGCTAGGAGATATCGCCTTGGTTTGGAATGAATTTTTTCTCCTGGGGATTGGATTTTTTCTTGTCGCACACCTACTATTCATACGCGCCCTAAGAAACAGATTTGGATCGCGATTTGTTCCGAGTGCTGTCTTGTTTTCTGCAGTGATACTCATCGGAATTACCTCCTTGTTATGGAACGGACTCAACGGAATATTAAAAATTGCGGTTCCTATCTATGCACTCGTCATAAGCATCATGGTAGCGCTTGCTTTGAGTGTTGCCCTTAAAAGAAGAACGAAGATGCGCCTGCAAATAGCCTTAGGAGCTTTGCTGTTTATGATCTCAGACACTCTATTAGGCATTGACGGATTCCTAACTCCGCTCCCTTTTTCGAGTATTTTAATTCTATCTACCTATTGGGCGGCACTTACCTTTCTAGCCAACGCTGGAAGAGAGTTTTAGCCCGCGCTACACCACCCTTCAAAACCCCATTAAACTCAATTTCAATAGCTTAACTTTTTTTGTTTAAGAAATTTTTGTTACTTCACTGTCCTTTTTTGAAAAGAACACGGATGGTCCTAACCAAAAAACGTCTTAAAGTCGCCCAGATGATAGAACAGCAAACCCTTGCTGTTCACTCTCTTTTTTATCAGGGCAAACGCTACTCTAAAGACGATCTTCAAGAGATTCTAGAGGCCTACTATCGTCGAAAGAATAAGGCAAAACGCAGCGCACAAGCTTAAGACTAATCCAGAATAATCTTAGTGGTTTTTTGAACGTGTTCCCCGAAAAAATACCTTCATACCTTATGGTCTAGTGAAGAGGACGCTTCTTGATCATTCCGCCCTTGGTATCTCGTATAGGATATTGAATAACAAAGGCCGAGGGGTCTATCTTTTCAACCTCTAAAATGAGCTTGCTTACTTCGAGACGGGTGACCACGCAAAACAGCACATCACGATCTGGAAGGCTTTGGCCTTTGGTACCAAATCCGCCATCTGATCGAAAGGCTGTAACACCACGCCCCATTTCGTGCATGATTTGATCTTTAATTTCTGCTGAATCGGGCGAGACGATCATAACCCCTATGTATTCTTCAATCCCATTAATGATGAAGTCTACCGTCTTAGAGGCAACGATATAGGTGAGTATAGAGTACATAGCCACTTCAAGCCCGAGTACCAAGGCGCTCACCGAAAAGAGAATCACGTTGAAAACGGCAATTAAATCACCGACTGTAAAACTGGTTTTTCGACTGATCGATAGGGCTAAGACTTCGGTCCCGTCAATGACAGCACCACCTCGAATCGACAGTCCAATGCCCACACCTAAGAAGAATCCGCCAAATACTGCGATCAATAATTTATCTTCAGTAAGAACTGGAAACTCTAAAAAATGGACCAAAGCCGCTAGGGCGACAATGGCCAAGCTACTTTTGACCGCAAAGGGCACCGAGATCTGACGTGCTCCTATTAATATGAAAGGAGCATTCACGGCAATGATTAAGACGGACAGGTTGATGTCGGTGACAAACTGAGTCAACAGCGAAACACCCATGGCGCCTCCGTCTAAAAAGTGATTCGGCAATAAGAGTCCCTTGAGCCCTAGACTCGCTGAAAATACCCCTAAGAGCAGAAAAAGCGTCTCTTTAATACGCACTTTCAGCATGAGTGATTTCACTTGGGCAGAAGCTTTTTGAAGAACCATAGGAGTTGCAGAAAAACTTTTCCTAAAGGTACGGAAGCCCCTTAAAAACGAGACCGTCTTTCTTCTATATTTGTTTCAGCTGCGGAGCCTTAGGATTCGCCTTCAAACCCATGGATCAAATCAATTTTGGCGCTTTTGCCGCGGTCTTTACAACCACCGCATTTCTACCTCAGGCTTTTAAGGTCATTCGAACGAGAGACACTAGAAGTCTAAGCCTTACGATGTACCTTTTCATGTTTACGGGCACTACCCTATGGACATTTCATGGGATTAACCTTGATGATAAAGCGATTATCTACTCCAATATCATCACTTCAGCCCTGAATGCCATTATTCTAACGATGAAGATTCAAGACACGCTAAAAGCGCGACAAGCAAAGTCTTGATTAGAACTTGCGTCTGATCACTTTAGAAGCGATCAAGAAAAGTAAAGAAGTTGGATTGTTCGATAATTTAGCGCGTGTGTCACGGGCTAAGATTGAAGAACGGTTTTCGTGTAATTTGACAGTCATTTTTGATTGATTTTTCGGGGTGCAAAATTACTACCGAAAAGTTCAATTCACCAAAGAAAAATGTACTTATTTTATTTCGAAAGAATCGCGGTCTTCTAAATAAGGCAAAGCACTTCTTATTTCACTGATTTTCAAGTGATCTATACTACCTAAAAGCACCTCTTCTTCAGTCGAATACGAGAGGCGATTTCCCAACGGATCGTAGAGTGCAGAATGACCTAAATACCTGTTCTGATTTGGGTCATCTCCTACCCGGTTCACACCAAACACAAAACACTGATTTTCTATAGCGCGTGCAGCCAGCAAAGTATCCCATGCATTGATACGCGGGGCAGGCCAATTGGCCACACACAACAATAGATCGTAGGCCAAGGCTTGGCGCATCCACACCGGAAATCTCAAATCGTAGCATATTATTGGGCGGATCTTAAACCCATTGACCTCAAAGGTCTCATAACCCGTTCCGGAAGTATACACCTCGTGTTCTCCTGCCAACTTAAACAAATGACGCTTGTCGTAGTGCATCATCACCCCTGAATGATCTACTGCATAAAACCGATTGAAATACTCCCCCGAGTCCTCTGCCGCCAGACTTCCGCACACCACTGCTTTTTTAGAAGCGGCCAAGGACCTCATAAATTCAAGCGCTCGTTCTTGCTGCAATTCGGTGTGGTTAGGGTCCATAATGAATCCTGTGGCGAACATTTCGGGGAGCACGATGAGATCCATATCGCTCTTGTCGTCTAAAAGTGCTTCAATACGCGAAATATTGGCCCCGACATCTTTCCATGCAATGTCGAATTGTACCGCAGCAATTTTCAATAGACTCATATCCTTTCGATTAATCCTAAACCCAAGTTAGGTATTATCTTTGGAGAGCAGCAACCTATCGACCTATGCTACTCACCCTTTTTCGGTTAGAATTGAAAAGCATCTTCAGGGCGCCTACCTGGAGTCAAAACTTATGGATGCGCATACTAATCGTGTTCGCCATTCTCTACTTCGCACTTATCTTTATAAGTCTTGGTGTCGGTGCTTATTTCATTATTGAGAAACTCGAGCTGGGAGAGCCCTTTACGGTGATCAATCGCTACATCCTGTATTACCTAGGCTTTGATTTGATCTTTAGATACATGCTTCAGCCTATGCCAGTGACCGATGTACAGCCACTGCTCTATCAGCCCATCCCGAAGAATGGGGTCGTGCACTTTTCTCTGTTAAAGACCCTCTACTCCTTCTTTAATTGGAGTCACTTGTTACTCCTTATCCCCTTAAGTATCGTGTTGATGACCAAAGGACAGCAGAGCCTCAATACGCTGATTTGGGCCGGCGGTGTTTACGTGCTGCTCTTGACGAATAACTACCTCAATATTATCATCAACCAAAAGACTGCGATCTTTATTGTGGCTGCGATACTAGTAGGTGGAACAGCAGGTCTGCAGTATTTTGATCTCTTTGATCTTACCCCATTTACCCAACCTCTTTTTAGCGCGATATATGCGCATCCGCTGAGCATTGCGGTTCCATTACTCATCGCATTGGGTTCTTATTTGTATGCCTTTAGTCATTTTAAAGCGCAAATGCATCTTGACACCGGATTGGCCAAAAAGACAGAGAAGACTATTGCTATTGATCAGAAGTATTTCGAGCGTTTCGGAAAGCTCGGATTGCTACTCAAGAATGATGTCGCACTAATTGTCCGCAATAAACGCGCACGGATGGCCGTGTTTGCTGGATTCTTCTTCATCTTTTACGGACTGCTCTTCTTTACCGGAGCTATTGAAGCTTATGACGGGGTCTACTGGCGGGTTTTCGCTGGAATTTTTGTGACCGGGGGCTTTCTTTTCAGCTTTGGTCAGTACGTTCCGAGTTGGGATAGCTCGTACTACTCGCTACTCATGACCCAAAACCTGACCTATGTCGAATACTTGAAATCTAAGTATACATTGATTCAGGTTTTCACAGCATTCACGACCCTACTCTCGAGTTGGTACATTGTATTTGGGTGGGACATCTTCACCTACGTCTTAATTGGTGCCCTCTACAATATGAGTGTCAACGCAGCTATTGTTCTGTGGGGAGGCGCTTACGTACGAACCAAAATTGACCTTACCTCGAGTAAGAAGGCGTTTGGTGACAAAAATGCATTCAACTACAAGAGCTTGCTCTTGACATTACCTAAAATAGCCTTGCCTGTTGGCCTCTTCGCCTTGGTCGATTACTTCTTAGGTGCTACCGCTGCCAAGCTCAGCATCGTTGCGATATCACTCATCGGACTCTCATTAAAACCTTGGATTTTTAGACGCGTCATTGCGATCTATAAAAAAGAAAAATACCAAACGCTTAAAGCCTATCGCTCATGATACACGTAGCGAATTTGTCAAAATCATATGCCAAAAACACGGTGCTTTCAATCGATCAACTCGATTTGCAAGCAGGTGAAATCATCGGGCTGGTGGGTAACAATGGTGCGGGTAAAACCACTTTTTTTAGCCTGCTTCTTGACCTGATTAAACCAACCACCGGATGTATTGAAAACCAAGGCGTACAAGTCGATCAGTCAGAGGCGTGGAAGAAAGAAACTGCCGCGTTTATTGATGAGAATTTTTTGATCGGATACCTTACCGCAGAAGAATACTTCGACTTTATTGCGGGTTTAAGAGGCGTTAGTTCGTCCGAATTAGAGGCGCTCTTAAGCCAATTTCACCCCTTCTTTAACGAAGAAATATTGGGTAACAAAAAATACATCCGCGACTATTCTAAAGGGAATCAGAAGAAAATTGGAATCGCAGCGGCCTTTATCGGTACCCCTCAGCTCGTTATTCTAGATGAGCCCTTTGCCAATCTAGATCCGCGTGCCCAAATGCAATTACAGAAACTTCTCAAGCACTTCAACAGCGAAAAGGGTCTGTCTGTAATGGTGTCTTCGCATGACCTATTACACGTCAGCGAGGTTTGTCAACGCATTTTGATATTAAACAAAGGGCTCTTGGTAAAAGATGCTCGAACCAGCGACATCACGCTAGATGCGCTGCGTGCCTTTTTTAGCGACGAGCGGGCTGAAGAATCAGAGGCTTCATAACCTCATCCCAAAGGGCATAGCCCGCCTCATTCATATGAAGACGGTCTTCTATGAAGATGTCTTCTATCACACTCCCATCGCGCAACATGGGCGTGTACACATCGGCATACACCAATCGACGATCGCGCCCGGCCATCCGTGAAAGCGCCGCATTCAAGGCTTCATATTGCTCGTGTTTGTCCCAGCGAAGAGGGCTCGGCTTCGCAGCAATAAAGACGATTTGTGTTTCGGGTAGCGCCTCCCATATTCTTTGAAAAACACTATTCAGGTGGGCGATGATGGTTGCGTTGGTGCGTCCAGCCGCGATATCGTTGTCGCCCTCATAAATGAAGACTTGTTTTGGCTTGAACCGCAATACAGTTTCATTGAGATAGGTCAACAATCCGAAAGCGGTCGAACCTCCGAATCCTGTATTTAAAATCGTCACCTCATCTGAGAGATCGGCCACATTTTTATACAATCTAACACTAGAACTGCCCGTAAAAATGACCAGAGGTTCGTCTACCGACTGCAACGACTCAAAGCGCGCAACCTCAGATTCGAACTTGGCAGCTACCGAGGTATAATCTTGTGCGTTTAAGGCTGAAAACCCGGTTATAAATAGAGCAAATAAGAGAAATAAGAAAGACTTCATTTGAGTGGTTTTGAAAGAAAGTTAGCGAATTCAGAAAGACATTCATTCATTAGGGTTGCGCGATATAAGTTTTAGCCCGCGTCACCCAGAAACTGATCCGGCAGTAAAGGGCTTCATTCATTTTTTTCACTACCTTATCAAATGTTAAAAATGAATGCTGAATGAATCGATCTATAATCAATAAAATGCTGAGCCTGATTGGGCTTGCAATGATTTGGTCTTGCGCTACAAATGAAAATATAGCACCAATAAATCTTGAAGAGGCAACCGTTGCAGAACTTCAAGAGGGTATGCGCAGCGGCACCTTAAGTGCGCAAACTTTAGTCACGTATTACCTAGATCGTATTGCCGCCTACGATGATGCCGTCAATAGCGTCATTGAAGTCAATCCAGATGCACTCGGTATCGCCCGTGCTTTAGACGAAGAACGCGCATCTGGTCAAGTGAGAGGTCCTTTACACGGTATACCCGTATTGATCAAAGACAACATTGATACCGGGGATCAAATGCTCACTACCGCCGGATCACTGGCTTTAACCTACGGACCTGCTCCTGACGATGCCTTTGTGGTAAAACGTTTGCGTGAAGCTGGCGCCATCATATTAGGGAAAACGAACCTTTCAGAATGGGCCAATTTTCGCTCGACGCGATCTTCGAGTGGATGGTCAGGTCGAGGAGGACAAACACGTAATCCTTATGTGTTAGATCGTAGCCCTTGTGGATCAAGTTCAGGTTCAGGAGCCGCCGTGTCGGCGAATTTTGCCGCACTAGCCATTGGAACAGAGACCAACGGTTCTGTTGTATGCCCCTCTTCAACCAATGGGGTAGTAGGGATCAAACCCACTGTTGGTTTGGTCAGTCGTGACGGCATTATCCCCATCTCAGAAACACAAGACACAGCGGGTCCTATGGCGCGCACGGTAGCTGATGCAGCGGTATTATTGGGCGCTATGGCCGGAGTAGACCCCAGCGACAAGGCCACTGCAGATGCAAAGCTTCATGCAGATTACACACAGTTTTTAGACGATAGCGCATTAGAAGGAAAACGTATCGGGATTCTAAAAGGTACCTTCGGAAACCATGAAAAAGTAGATATCATTTTAGAGGAAGTTGTTAGGACACTTGAAGCGCAGGGTGCCACCGTGATCCGCGACATTGAACTTCCTGAAAGATCGAAGATAGGACGCGCTTCGTACACCTTGATGCTTTACGAATACAAAGACGGACTGAACACTTATTTTGCCTCACGGCCCGACAGCCCGATAAAGACTATCAAAGACCTCATTGCATTCAATAAAGAAAACGCGGCCGAAGAGATGCCCTTTTTCGGTCAAGAACATTTAGAGCGTGCTGCAGCAATGGGTTCGCTAGAAGAACAAGAATACCTTGAGGCCTTTGAGGCAGTAACTACGAATTCAAGAGCTGCGATTGATAATGCCCTTACCTCACATGAACTCGATGCCATTATGGGGGTAACCGGAGGACCCGCGTGGACCATCGATGTGGTCAACGGAGATCATTTCGGAATGGGAAGTTCAAGCCCAGCAGCCCAATCTGGATATCCAAATATTACCGTTCCTGCAGGCTTTGTAGGAGAATTACCAGTGGGCGTCAATTTTTTCGCCTCCCGCTACCAAGAACCCACACTCATAGGAATCGCCTATGATTTTGAGCAGGCCACAAAAGTGCGCCGCGCTCCTCAATTTATTAAAGCACTCCCCACAGAATGAGACCCACCTTAGAACCCATTGAACATCGCTCATACCTAGTCAACGGATCACTTCTTGAATGGGATGGAGCCACCCAAGACGTTTTTTCAACCCTAAATGGGGCTACAACAGGCTATGCCAAAACCCGACTGGGATCGATTCCAGATCTCGGTGAAAAAGAAGCTCTAGATGCCTTGGATGCAGCTCTAGAAGCATACGATCACGGAAAAGGCGCATGGCCTACCATGAAGGTAAAAGACCGTATGGCATGTATGCTGCAATTTGTAGAGCGCATGAAAACCAAACGCGAAGAAGTGGTGCAACTACTGATGTGGGAAATCATTAAGAACAAGGCAGATGCCTACAAAGAATTCGACCGGACGGTAGATTATATCTACGACACCATTGAAGCCTATAAAGACCTCGATCGTGCTGCGGGTCAGTTTCAAAAAAACTCGGGTGTATACGCTCACGTAAGAAGAGCTCCTCTAGGGGTGGTGCTCTGCCTAGGGCCATACAACTACCCATTGAATGAGACCTTCAGTCTGCTCATCCCGGCGATTATCATGGGAAATACAACACTGTTTAAACCGGCAAAGCACGGTGTGCTTCTCATCACTCCGCTTTTAAAAGCCTTTCAAGAGAGCTTTCCGAAGGGGGTCGTGAACATTCTATTCGGGCGCGGAAGATCAATCGCCTCGCCCATCATGAAAACCGGAAAAGTAGACGCCCTGGCCATTATTGGGCATAGTAGTTCTGCAAATGCGCTTCAAGAACTACATCCCAAAAGCAATCGCTTACGCACGGTTTACGGCCTTGAGGCCAAAAACCCAGGAATTATTTTACCCGATGCAGACCTCGATCTAACGGTAAGCGAATGCATTTCTGGAACCCTTAGCTATAACGGTCAAAGGTGTACCGCACTCAAAATACTCTACGTTCACGAAAAGATCAGGGCACGCTTCTTAGAATCCTTCTGTGCTGCGGTCGATGCATTAGGGTTTGGAGAGCCTTGGGACGAAAACGCTTGGCTGACCCCGCTTCCTGAACCAAATAAAGTGAATTACATTCAAGAGTTGATTGACGATGCGCTCGCAAAAGGGGCACAAATCATGAACGAAAAAGGAGGGCAACGTTTTGACAACTTTATTTGGCCCGCGGTATTGTATCCCGTCACTCGAGAAATGCGCGTGTACCAAGAAGAGCAATTTGGCCCTGTGATTCCGGTTATTTCGTTTGAAGATCTTGACACTCCACTAAATGACATGGCCACCTCTGATTACGGCCAACAGGTGAGTGTTTTCGGTCGCGACCCAAATCAGCTGGCGCACCTCATCGATGTACTGGTGAATCTCGTGTGTCGTGTGAACCTGAATTCAGCTTGCCAACGTGGACCAGACATTTATCCGTTTACCGGGCGCAAAGACTCAGGGCAAGCCACCCTTAGCGTGCACGATGCACTCCGCTCATTCTCAATACGCTCGTTTTTGGCCTTCAAAGAAAACGAGGTCAATAAAGAAACGGTTCGTGATATCTTAGAGGCCGATCAAAGCAACTTTTTAAATACTGATTTTATTTTCTAGCCCATGAAAAAATGGATTCTGGCGCTGCTCATAGCAGCAACGTTCAACCTGTCTGCACAAGAACTGGCCGAAGGGCCCTTTAACCAATTGATCATTCGCAGTGCCATGCTTATCAACGGCAATGGAGCACCCCCGCTAGGGCCGGTAGACGTTGTTGTCGAAGACGATAAGATTGCCGAAGTGCGCGTGGTAGGATATCCAGGCGTAGAAATAAATGAAAAGCGTAGACCTGTCCTGAAACCGGGCGGAAAAGAAATCGATGCCTCAGGCATGTACCTGCTTCCTGGTTTCGTCGATATGCACGGGCATATTGGAGGGGTAGCACAGGGCGCAGATTGGGACTACGTTTTCAGCCTTTGGCTGGCGCACGGAATCACCACGGTTCGCGAACCCAGCGGAAGAGGACTCGAGTGGACCCTTGATCTCAAGAAAAAGGCCGAACGCAATGAAATTATTGCTCCACGCATCTTTGCCTATACGGGGTTCGGATCGGGCAGTAAAGAAATTACCACCCCCGAGCAGGCACGCGAATGGGTGCGTGATAATGCCAAAAAAGGAGCAGACGGTATTAAGTTTTTCGGAGCCGCACCAGAGATTATGCAAGCGGCCCTTGAAGAAAATAAACGTTTGGGATTAGGATCTGCCTGCCATCATGCCCAGATGAGTGTTGCCCGATGGAATGTGCTGCATTCAGCACGCGCAGGACTGACCTCTATGGAACACTGGTACGGACTGCCCGAGGCCTTGTTTGAAGACCGAACGGTTCAAGATTATCCGGCCGACTACAATTACCAAAACGAGCAGCATCGTTTCGAAGAGGCCGGGCGTTTGTGGGAACAAGCCGCAGCCCCCTATTCAGACCATTGGAACGCGGTAATGAACGAATTGCTCGACCTCGATTTCACCCTTGACCCTACCTTTAATATTTACGAGGCCAACCGCGATTTACATCGCGCGAGACGAGCCGAGTGGCATGAAGAGTACACCCTTCCGTCGTTATGGAGATTCTATCAACCCTCAAAAATCTCTCACGGATCGTACTGGCATGAATGGGGTACTTCTCAGGAGATTAACTGGAGAAAAAATTACCAGCTCTGGATGACCTTTGTCAATGAATATAAAAACAGAGGCGGACGCGTTACCGCAGGATCTGACTCTGGGTTTATCTTTCAACTATACGGTTTCGCTTACATCCGTGAGTTAGAATTGTTGCAAGAGGCCGGATTCCATCCGCTTGAAGTGATCCGCTCAGCCACCCTCAACGGCGCTGAAGCACTTGGCGTAGCCGATCAAATCGGAAGTATAGAAGTGGGTAAACAGGCCGATATGATTCTTGTCAATGAGAACCCACTTAAAAATCTCAAGGTGCTGTACGGTACAGGAGCCATTAAGCTTACTGAAGACAACGAGGTAGTGCGTGCCGGAGGCGTACACTACACCATCAGCAATGGGGTGATCTACGATGCGAAAGGACTCCTCGAAAAAGTTAAAAAAATGGTAGCTGATGCCAAGGCAGAAGAAGGCTTCAGCATAAAACAGCCTGGCGTACATTAATGCGTGTTCTCATCGTTCCAGACTCCTTTAAAGAAAGCCTGACAGCCACCGAAGTCGCCGAGGCAATCGCTAAGGGATTGGCACCATTTTCTCAGATTACCGAATGCGTGCAGCTGCCGTTTTCAGATGGCGGTGAGGGAGCGCTCGACTTACTCGAACGCCTTTTTGACGGAACACGTGTTGAAACCCGCACCGTTGATGCCCTCGGACGGCCTATTAAGGCTCCGTACTTTCGCTTCAAAGACCGACCTGCCGCATGGATCGAACTCTCACAAGCCTCTGGACTCTGGCAAATTGAGCCCGAATTACGCAACCCTGCTGTAACTTCTACCTACGGTACAGGCATACAAATCAAACACGCTTTAGATGCAGGTTGCACCGATATTTACCTCGGCGTTGGTGGGAGTGCTACCAACGATGCGGGTACGGGCATACTATCAGCACTTGGGGCCCTGTTCAGCGATCATGAAGGTGAACTTCTTGAACCAGGTGGACTTGCCCTTCAGCAACTTGCGCATATCGATGTAGAAGCAGTACCACACTTTACGCTCAAGATTGCGACCGATGTTGAGCATCCGCTTCTCGGGCCTCGTGGAGCCACTCACACCTTTGCTCCACAAAAGGGAGCCGATAGTGCAACCGCAGAGGCACTCGAAAACGCCTTGTCACAATTTGCTAAAAATATCCACCAACTGACCGGAACAGATTGCAGTACACTGCCTAAAGGAGGCGCCGCTGGGGGAACCTCTGCAGGACTCCACGCCCTACTCGGAGCTGATCTCGTTTCAGGCTTTGAATTGCTTGCCGACCTAGCTGAACTCAATCAAAAAATTGCTGATGCCGACCTAGTGCTAACCGCCGAAGGTCAAATCGACGCTCAAACACTTGGCGGAAAATTGCCCAGCGCACTCAGTCAACGTTGCAATGAAATGGGTAAGCCCCTGATCGCCTTTTGCGGAGCCTTAAAAGGAGCTGCCCAACCGCTCTTCGATCATGGATTCTCGGGAGTTTTTAGTATTCAAACTGGGCCCATGAGTTTAGAAGAGAGCAAAGAAAACGCGGCAGCCCTTCTCGAAGATGCCGTGACCCGCGCCTTTCATTTTCACTTTAACACGCCTCAATCATGATCCAAGGACTTCTCGCGCTTCTCGCAGTAATCGGCTGGATCATTTACGGAACCACAAAGCTCAAGTGGCCTGCCTTTTTTGTGCTCCTTGTCTCAAGCATTCTACTCGCCCTTCTCACTGGGATTCCGCTAGGCAAACTAGGAGGGCTATTAGGCGAAGGGTTTGGCAAAACCTCAGCCAGTATTGGATTACTCATCGTATTCGGATCGATCATAGGTGTAGTTTTGGAACACACCCGAGCCACCGAGCGCATCGCCCAATCACTCATGATTTATCTCAAGCGCCTACCGCTTCCTTATGTTTTGGGGTCTATAGGATTTATTGTCTCGATTCCGGTTTTTTGCGACTCAGCCTTTGTCATCTTGTCTTCTCTAAACAAAGAACTCTCTAGTCGATCTAAGGTGCCGCTACTCGCGCTTACCATTGCCTTGTCGACCGGCCTGTTCGCAGCCCACACCTTAGTACCTCCCACCCCAGGACCACTCGCAGCTGCAGCCAATCTCGGCCTAGAGAACCTCGGACTGCTCTTAGTAGTGGGTGCTCCCATCGCTTTTGTATTGGTTTTGGTGGGTGCCGCCTACGCACAGTGGGTGAGTAAACGCGTTGACCTGAGTCTAGTGCCCGAATCTGACGAAGAAATTGCAGCAACTGAAGAAGAAGCTCCTCATCTGCCCAGTTTAATAAAATCCTTAGCACCCATACTTCTGCCTATTGTTCTTTTAGCGCTGAGCGCCTTCTCGTCTGCCGTCACTATCGATCCAACACTCGCATTGGGTGCCGGTATGCTCGTTTCATTTTCTTTACTGCACACCCCAGGGGTGATCAGTTTTTCAGAGAGTATCAGTAAGGGCATTCAGATCGCAGCCCCCATTCTAATGATCACCGCTATGGGAGGCACCCTCGGACTCATCATTAGCAAACTCTCACTGCAAGACTATATGAGTAGTTGGTTTGAAGGAAATCAGTGGGGACTGGTTATCGTTTTTCTTATCGCCGCGTTTTTAAAAACGGCACAAGGTTCTTCGACCGTGGCCATCATTACCGCCAGTGCGATGGTATTTCCGCTACTCTCAGCGATGGGGCTTGATAGCGAAATGGGTAAGGTCTGGGTGATTATCGCCGTGGGTACGGGAGCGATGACCGTTTCTCACGCCAACGATTCTTACTTCTGGATCGTTTCTCAATTCGGAAACCTTAGCGTCGCAGAGGCTTACAAATACCACACTTTTGCTACCCTTTTACAAGGGGTTACAGGCCTAATTTTAGTGGTTGTAGGGCACGTACTGACGACCTAGCTGATGATGTCAAGCGGAGCTGTTTTCGTCCAGTCTCCTCGAGTAAAGTCTGGAAAGTCTTGAGGCATCCCGTCCTGCGCCACTGAACGCTCACTAAGTTCGGTAACTGCACTCCAAAGAGCCCCTTCGTACACGTTCTGATCTAGTGGCAATCCCTGCTGCAAGCATTCTACAATGCGGTACATCATGATGCCATCCATCCCTCCGTGACCGCTATTGGCGGCCGCTTCATTTAAACGTTTATACAGCGGGTGATCGTATTTTTCATAAAGGGCTTGAAGCTGTTCTCCTTGAATCCATCGGTGGTGGTCTTCTGAAATTCCGTCTAGGCCTCCTTCGAAGGCGGCACGTGTGGGGAATCCGGCTAAGGTCCCTAAAGTCCCCTGAACCAAATTGTGTCGGGTATAAGGGCGTGGAGAGGTCTCGTCCCACTGTACCATGATGGTTCTTCCTAAATGTGTCTTGATCAGCGAAGTGTTCAGGTCTCCTCCTTTAAAATCCAAGGCGTTCCATTTGTGATCGGGATCGAAATTCATTTCAGCAAACCGCTTTCTACCTCGTGCCAGAGTAGAGAAAGATGTCAGACGTTTAAAGGTATCTTCTGTTCTTCCGATGTTCATGTATTGGGCTACCGGACCGAGTCCGTGCGTGGGATACAGATTTCCATTTCGGTACGCGTAGTGGTAGGTGCGCCAAGAACCGGTTCCGCGCTCTACCTCATTCATCTGCCAACGAAGCTCGTGTATATAGGCCGCCTCGGCGTGCAGTAACTCACCGATGAGCCCCTGTCTACACATGTTGAGAAACATGAGTTCGTCACGAGAATAATTAACGTTTTCCATCATCATACAATGACGCTTGGTGCGCTCTGAAGTGTTTACAATATCCCAGAGTTCGTCTATGGTGAGCGCCATAGGAACCTCAACAAAGGCGTGTGCACCGGCATTCATGCTTTCAATGGCCATTGGTGCATGATTCGTCCAATTGGTTGAGATAAAAACCGCATCGGGTTTGACTTCTTCGAGCATCTTTTTCCAGGCCATTTCATCGCCGTAATACTGAGCTGCCTCGCAAGGGTTTCCTGTCGCCTCAGCACAGATAGCGGCGCTTTTTGAAACATTGTCTTCGTACAAATCTGAGAGTGCGACCACCTTGGTATTCGGGAGGCTTGCAAAAAATTCGAGGTGTCCCTTGCCCCGGTAACCTAGTCCGATAAAGGCAGCCCTCACTTCTTTGAGGGGTGCAGCGGAGAATCCGCCCATATACGATTGATCGCTGGGGCGCTCGCCTATGGATTGGCTAACTGTTGAACAGGCCATGGGTACCGCACCTAGTGCGGTAGCGGTTAATGTGGTCGACTGAATAAATGCTCTTCGTTTCATAAGTTCTGCTATTGGCTTGAAGATAAAAAAAGAATGCGCAGTTTGGATTATTTTTAGGGAATGATACGTGTGACCGCACCTGCCCGGATATGCCTCTTTGGTGACCACCAAGATTACCTCGGGCTTCCGGTTATTGCTGCAAGTATCAATCGCTATCTCACTCTCGAGGCCGTCCCTCAGGATGAAAAAGCCTTTGTTTTTGAGCTGCTCGACCTAAATGAAACACGTCAGCTACCGCTCTCGGTTGAAGCTTCAGGGGTCCAAACCGGTGATTTCTTGGCTTCGTCATTAGCGGTCTTAGCGCAAAAAGGTATTGTACCCCATAGCGGATACCGCATCACGATTGAAAGCGACATCCCCGTAAACGCAGGAGTCTCCTCTTCATCGGCACTCATTATCGCCTGGATGCGCTTTCTAATCCAAGCGTTTGGATCCTTCAAGGTGAGTGCGCAAGAGCTGGCAAACTGGGCCAACGAGGCCGAAGTGACGTTTTTTGGAGATCCGGGTGGACTCATGGATCATTACAGCATTGCCCTTGAAGACTTGCGCGTCATTCATCCATCAACCAAAACCACTATCCGTCTTGAACGGCCAAAGGATCTTCATCTCATTTTAGTTGAATCTGGCATTGCCAAAGAGACTGTAGGTGTCTTAAGCCAAGCAAAGAATCGAGCCATTGAAGCCTTAAAAATAGTTCAGCAAAAAGAACCCCAACGCAATTACCACAATGCCCTGCCTGAAGACATCAAGCGCTTCGAATCCGTACTACCCTCAGCGCTTTTCACCTATTGGGAGGCAGCAATAGCCAACCACCAAATTACCCTTTCAGCGCTCAAACTCTTGCAAGAAAATAAAGCAGACCGTAGCACGCTTGCTCCACTTATCGCAGAGCACCAATACTATTTAGAAACAGCCATTCAAAACACCACTGAGCAAATGAAAAACCAAATGCAAGTCGCCTTAGCCGCAGGGGGTGAGGCAGTGAAGGTCATCGGATCTGGCGGTGGCGGATGTTTCTTTGTTGTTTCTGACCGTGAATCGCAACCTCAAATTATAAATAGCCTCTTGGAGGTCGGGGTATCAGCGGCTTACCCTATTCAATTCACACCATGAACACCACCCTTGTTATCATGGCCGGAGGCCGATCGTCGCGGATGAAAATCTCAGCCCATCAATTGGGCGACCATCGCCTAGAAGCTCAAGTACAAAGCCTGCATAAATCATTAATCCCACTCGGTAAAACAAAACGGCCACTTTTGTCTAGGCTCTGTTTAGAAGCCTTCAAAGCAGGGGTGACCGAAATAATTGTCGTTACAAGCCCTGAAAATGAAGCCTTTCTAGATTGGAGAACCTCCTTCCAGAAAAATGAATCTGCCTCGGCTCATCTCATTCACTTTGCACCTCAGGCGCCAGATGCGTTGAGCGGAAAACCTCTAGGGACTGCAGATGCCATTTTTCAAGCCATTCAGCACTATCCGAAACTAAAGGAACAGCGCTTTATTATTGCCAACGGAGACAACCTCTACAGCGCTACTGCCTTGGGTAAGGCGGTACATCATAGCCAGACACCACATGCCCTCATCGCCTATGAAGCAACAGCTCTAGGATTCTCTGAAGAGCGCATCAGCAGCTTTGCCCTTATACGCACTGACCAAAACCGCCGCGTTGTAGAGATTGTAGAAAAGCCAGCCGTAGAAATGCTTGACCATTTTAGGGATGCCGATGGAAATCTAATGGTGAGCATGAATCTTTCGGTAGTAGAAGGAGGGTCTTTTGCTCGAGCCCTAGAGCAATGTCCGATTCACCCTGATCGCAAAGAAAAAGAACTTCCCGAAGCCTTTCGGCTCGCCCTCAAGGAAGAGCCCTCAAGTGTATCGGTTCACCTCATCCACGAAAAACTACCAGACTTGACTTCCATTACAGACCTCCATTCATTCACCGAATAAAGCCATAGAGCTCTCAGTGGCTCAAAAAGTAGCACGCGCCGAATTGTATTTCAATACTTCCTTTATGCGCTAGCGGATGAGGTAGTTTTTTGCCACTGATTCAAAGGCTTGGCGCTGTTCTTTTACCCAATCTGATTTCTTTTTAAGATGCTTGGCCATCAGTTTAGCAACCTCTGGCGCGATATCAAGACAGGCCTGGGCATTTAGAAAAAGTGCACGACTTCTTCTCGCCAACATATCTTCGACCGTAAGGGCCATCTCTTCGTGACAGGCCCATTCGATCATGTTTGGGCTGATGTAAAAGGCCTCGCTCAGAGACACATTTCCTTGGTCACTTAATTCTCTGATCTTTTCGGCGTCGGTGCCGTAAACATGCATCGGATCGTCCCAGTTTGAAGCATAATCAAACCCGTGTATCGGAAGCAGTTCAGTATTGCATTTGCGCTCCGGAAGCCCACCTACCGCAATGGCGGTATTGATGGTGTCCTCGGATATTTTCCTGTAGGTGGTCCACTTACCTCCCAATATGCTTACCAATCCTGAGGTACTCACGATGACCTTGTGGTGCCGCGACACTTCTTTGGTAGACTCTGAATTGTCTTCCGAAGCGGCGAGCGGACGTAAACCCGAAAACACACTAAGCACGTCTTTGCGCTTCGGCTTCTTGGTCATGTAAGCACTAGCATTCTCGAGAATGAAGTCAATCTCTTCTTTGAGCGGCTTGGGCTCAAAATCGGCATGTTCAACTGCCGTATCGGTGGTCCCGACCACGACATAATCGTTCCACGGAACAGCAAAAAGCACTCTTCCATCCGTGGTGTGCGGCACCATGATGGCATGCTTACTCTTTAAAAACGAAGCATCTAACACTAAGTGAATTCCCTGACTTGGACGTATCCGGGGCTTTGCTTCTGGCTGATCGAGTTGCATGATCTGATCTGAGAAAACTCCTGTGGCATTGATAACCACCTTTGCTTCGATATCGAATTCTTCTCCGCTAAAAACATCCATGGCACGTACACCTCGAATCATCTCATCAGTCTTTAGGAGACCGTCTACCGAGCAATAGTTTAGTAAGGTAGCGCCTTGATTCTCTGCAGTCTGAGCCATAGAAATAGCCATCCGTGCATCGTCAAATTGACCGTCATGGTAAATCACGCCACCTCTCAACCCTTCTTCCTTAACGTTGGGGATAAGCGCTAGAGTCTCCTCCCGATCTAGCAGGGTACTTGGACCTAAGCCGAGCTTTCCGGCCATCATATCGTAAACCTTGAGTCCTATACCGTAAAAAGGACTATTCCACCAATCGTAAGAGGGGATCACAAAACTGAGATCTTGCACCAAATGGGGGGCATTTTTACGCATGATACCGCGTTCTCTTAAGGCCTCAATAACCAAAGAAATATCACCATTCTGAAGATAACGCACTCCACCGTGCACCAACTTTGTACTGCGCGAAGAAGTACCTTTGGCGAAATCGTATTTCTCGAGCAGCAGTGTTTTATAGCCTCTTGAGGCGGCATCAATGGCAGCCCCTATACCCGATGCACCTCCGCCTATAATCAATACATCCCAGGGTTTATTGCGTTTTTTTAATTTCGAAAGGTTCGTGGCTCTATTCATTTGAACGTCCTTTTAAAAATCGTGATCTGGTATGGGAGTACCATGAGGGTCATGGCTTTGGTTGCCGAGCATCTCACTCATACGCTTAAAGAATTCAGGCTGTCTCACGTGTTCAAGCTCTTCTGCAATCCCATGCACATGGTCTGCCTCAAACCCCATCACATCTACTAAGAAAGATTCGATGAGACGGTGTTTCGCAACAACCTCGGTAGCAAGTGCTCTGCCTTTTGGCGTAAGGTGAATAGGTTTGTAGGCCTGCGTCTGTACAAGACCTAAATGGACCATTTCTTTGAGCATGTTTGATACCGTTGACTTACTCACCCCGAATACCTTACTCAGGGCAGTAACGGTCACCCCCTCACCTCGCTCATCGAACTTGTAGAGCGTCTTGAGGTAATTTTCTTTTTCAATGGTGGGCATGCTTCTTTAATTTAATGGCTAACTCAACCAGCGATTTAAAGCCAGTAATTTTTTTAGCGCTCCTAGTTTGTTTTTAAACGGGGCATAACGCAATGGAACATCGAGCCAGGTTGCTCTGTATAGTACGGGTTTCTCTCGGCTAAAGGTGTCGAATCCGTACTTGGCATGGTATACACCGTGTCCGCTTTCACCCACTCCTCCGAAGGGAAGGTTTGATTCGGCAATCATCATAATGGTATCATTGACCGCAGCCTGCCCGAAACGGTGTTTTACCAAAAGTTCTTCAGCCCATTTTTTGTTCTTTGAAAAAACATAAAAGGCCAACGGATTGGGTAGCTCCTCTAACCATTGATCGATCTCATCCTCTGTTTCATAAGGAATAACCGGTAATAGGGGCCCAAAAATTTCGTCTTGCATGACCTGGTGCTCTCGCGTCACATCAGTTATCAAGGTAGGTTGAACGTAGCGGGTATTTCTATCGAACGACCCTCCGTAATATACCTTCGCTTCATTCAGGTAGGTCTGCATGCGGTCTACATGCTTTTCATGAATGAGACGACCGTAATCTTCACTCTGATCTGCATTTTGAGAATATGCATTCTCGATGGCCTTCTTTAAGGCCTCCAAAAAAGAGGGGTAGCTACTTTTGTGAACCAACACATAGTCAGGGGCAATACAGGTTTGCCCGGCATTCAAAAATTTACCCCAAACAATACGTCTAGCGCTTAGATCGAGTGGTGCTGAGGCATCTACAATACAAGGTGACTTACCCCCTAATTCTAGGGTGGTTGGGGTCATGTATTCGGCGGCCGCTTTTGCAACGATCTTTCCGACCGCCACACTTCCGGTGAAAAAGATATAATCCCAACGGTGGCGCAGCAGTTCTTGGCTGACTGTTGCATCACCCTGAATGACGGTCACATGGTCTTTCTCAAAGACCTTCGCAATCATATTTTCAAGTAGCGCACTGGTTTTTGCACTGTATTCACTCGGCTTAAGCACAACCGTATTCCCTGCAGCCACCGCTGAAACAATCGGTGTAAGACTCAATTGAAAAGGATAATTCCAAGGGGCTATGTGTAGCGTTACTCCAAAGGGATCTTTAAACACTTTAGAATGCGCCGGAAACGAGGCTAAGCTAGCAGACCTTCGCTCTGGCGTAGACCAGCGTTCAAGATGCTTTAAGGTATGCTTTAACTCCGCTTGGAGGTAACTTATTTCAGTAGCTACCGATTCAAAAGGAGCCTTATTCAAATCACTTTTAAGCGCCTGAATAATCTCTTCTTCTCGGCTATTGACCTCTTGAAGAAGTCGTCGCAATGCTTGCTTTCGGTAGGCTATAGAACGGGTAGCGCCGGTCCTAAAGAACCGGCGCTGACCCTGTATAATTTCATGGATTGCGTTCACACCATTAAAGATACAAAAGCAATCAAAGCAATCGGTTTAGTAAACCAGGCTTACCTCAACATTGATATCGTCTAAAATGAGCTTGTCTCCTAAATCAGAAAAGAAGGCTCCTGAGCGGAACTTCACATTGTATTTTGAACGATCGAAAGTCATTTCGGCATTCATCTTATTTGAACCTGCAGCGGTGAATGTCACGTCTACGGGTTGAGTAATTCCTCTTACTGTAAGATCTCCAGTAGCGGCGAAAGA
>Ga0255776_10001167_pt1 | contig 30054 bp, 30 predicted proteins | sample 071ome_19_FD_179974 | JGI IMG/M metagenome (GOLD analysis project Ga0255776, IMG submission 179974) | Coastal salt marsh microbial communities from the Groves Creek Marsh, Skidaway Island, Georgia - 071413AT metaG (version 2) | ecosystem: Environmental > Aquatic > Marine > Intertidal zone >... | reverse complement strand
ACGGGAAGCACGGGAAGCACGGGAAGCACGGGAGTAGGGCTCTCTGATATTCCCGTTTCCGATTCATTTCAAAAGCTGGAGGAGCTTCTCCATAAGCTGCCGAAGCCTAAGTCTAGGCTGCCACCCAAACCACCGTTTTGGCGCTGACCGCTAGGTCGTGGATTTTGTTTTTTCGACGAGGTGGATCGATTCAATCTCCATCTCCTTATCGATCGCTTTGCACATGTCGTAGATCGTCAGAGCGGCGATACTGACTGCGGTGAGTGCCTCCATTTCGACTCCGGTTTTGGCATCTGTGCGGACGGTGGCTCGAATGCGGATGCCGGATTCGGCGGATTTAAAATCTACCGCTACTTTGGTAAGGGGTAGTTGATGACAGAGGGGGATTAGGTCCGCGGTTTTTTTAGAGGCCTGAATCCCTGCGATTCGCGCAACGGCAAGTACGTCTCCCTTGGAAATATCGCCTTCGGTAATTGCGGCAAGGGTAACTGCCTGCAAGCGGATAAATCCCTCAGCGGTGGCCTCGCGACGAACCACCGGTTTTTCGGAGACGTCGACCATGGCGGCCGAGCCGTCTTCGCGGATGTGGGTGAGATCGCTCATAAAAACGCTTTTAAACGAAACGGTAAAATGTAAAAATTGAAAGGGAAAAGGTTGTTATGAAACGAGCGATTGTTTTGAGTTTGTTGGTCTGGTCTGCCCATATCGTAGCGGCGGAGGAAAAAAAGTCTCTGATGCACTATGTGGAGGACGAGGCAAGAATTGTCGTAATGCGAGGCGAAAAGCCGATCTTTCAATACAACAAAAAGCCAACGGAGGAGGCGGCAAATCACGAGCCGCATTTCACTCGCTCTGGCTATATACATCCTGTCTACTCGCCTTCGGGAAAAGAGGTGTCGGGTGACTTTGCTGATGATCACAAGCACCAACATGGTTTGTTTTTTGCTTGGACAAAAACGAAATTCGAAGGGCGAAAAACGGAATTCTGGAATCAGAAACTCGAGGCAGGTCGTGTATCATTTTCGAAAAAGCACAGAAAGGGATCACACAGTGGGAGAGAAAAGTGCCAGATCATCGTGGAGCAGTTGTGGGAAGATATCAGGGCTCCGGGTGGTCCGAAACCGGTCCTGAAGGAAACTTGGAAAATCACTACCCACGATGCCGGGGAGGACCGTTTCGTTTTCGACATCGAGTCAGCACAATGGCTGATCGGGGAGAAACCTCTGACAATTGAGAAATATCATTATGGCGGGATGGCATTCCGGGGGAATGATCAGTGGCTTAATCCTGACAAAGAAGCGGCCCCTCCCGCAACTATGCTAACCAGCGGTGGGTTGGGGCGAATCGAAGGAAATCACAGCCGCCCGAAATGGGTGGCGATGGAGGGATTCATTGACGAGGGAAAAGCAGGGATAGCGATACTGGCACATCCCCAGAATTTTCGCTTTCCTCAGTGGGTCCGTCTTCACCCCAACAAACCGTACTTCGTTTTTGCACCTATGGTGGAAGAACCGTTTCAGATCACAGCGGGCAAAGCCTATGTATCGAGATATAGGTATGTGGTCTACGACGGCGAGGTGGGGGCGCCAGAACTGGACGAAAAGTGGGCGGAATACGGCGCAGCTGGTAACGGCAAGGCTGAACGTTGAACGCCGAACTTCCAACTTTGAAAATTCTACATTCAAGTGTTTGAATTGGGTGCTGTCGGAAATATCTGAACGTTGAGCGTTCCAAGTTGAACGTTCGTGCGAAGCGCGCTACCCGCCGATCGCGATCATTCGACGACCAGGCTGATAGTTTTCTCGGAACTCGTGTTGCTCGGGTTTGCGATCCACGACTTCGAGAAAGAAATTGGCGACGTCTTCATCTGTCATGCTCTTGTCTCGCAAGACTTCACGCATGTCGAATTCGTGGTGGCTTCCAAGACAGGGGCGTAACTTGCCTTCGCAGGTGAGACGTAGCTTGTTGCAAGTCTCGCAGAAATGCAGGTTGGTCATCGCACCGATAAAGCCGATGATCTGACCCGTTCCGGGGATCTCGTAGTAGCTAGCTGGTCCATTGGTGCGAATGTCAGGACGCGCTTCAAATTTTCCGAGGCGAAATTCGAGCAGTTTTTTCGCTTCTCCGGCAGGAAGAAAGTTCTCTTCAGTCAGCACTTCGGTCGTGCTTACCGGCATTAACTCAATAAAGCGGAGCAAGAGGTCCCGTTCGCGTGCAAATTCGACCAGATCCCATAGTTCATGCTCGTTCCGGTGCCGCATCAGTACGGAGTTGATTTTGATTTTTTCGAATCCTGCTTCGCGAGCCGCATGAATTCCTTCGATAGCTCGATCGAAGTAATCGCGCCCCGTCGCCTTGGCATATTCCGCAGGGTCGAGAGTATCGAGGGAAATGTTCACCGTTCTGACCCCGGCGTTTTTCAGGGCCTGTGCGGTTGTGATCCCGTCTTCGGTAGTGCGGGCGAGCAAGGTTCCGTTAGTGGAAATGCCGATGTCTTCGATTTTCTCAATCGCCTGGAGCTGCTCGAAGAACCAGAGAACGTTTCTTCGGGTCAAAGGCTCGCCGCCAGTGATGCGGACTTTGGAGACTCCGAGGCCAGCGCCGACCCGGATCACCCGCAGAAGTTCTTCATAGGAAAGAACGTTGGAACGATCCAGCCAGTCCTGCTCCTCGTAGGGCATGCAGTAATGGCAACGCTCGTTACAGCGATCCGTGATCGAGACGCGAAGGTAGGAAATCTGATGGCCGAATCGGTCTTCCATACTACTTCAACGTCGGCGCTCCCAGGCAACGACCCGATCGTTGACGAATTCGACAGAGCGATCCACTTCGGGAATGTAATCGACGGTTTGACCAAAACCGTATCCGTAGGTCGGATGGCAGCCGAAGTGATTGTAGAAATGGTGGTAACCTCCGGTTCCCATCGACAAGTGTGTGGTCTGCACGGGGCGCGTTCCAAAGTAGAGCCAGGTCTCTTTTCCTTTTCCCTCACGACTGCCTGCGCGAACGGCATCGGGTCGACCCCATGAAAGGAAAACAGCGTCGCGGGACATTCCTTCGGTGACTTCACCGCGCTGGACTCGCTCCCGATGAGCGCTGCCAAGCCGGTCGTAGAGAGCTGGATTTTTTTCGATCCGCTTTTCCTGTCGCGACATCGTTTGACAACCCGTCAGACTGATTGCGAGCAGAAGAAAGATGGAAAATCCGAGCTTCATTAGAGAATGATTCGCGTTGTTTGGTTCACGTGCAAGCGATTCCCGCCCCAAGGCATTGGGATTTCCCGGTTTTCGCTAATTGAGCCTACATCGGGGCAATTCTATCAGACCCGATATCGGTGGTGAGATTCACGTGGGCGTGAAAACTCTGCAGGATCAGTTCGTTTTTCAACTCCGCTGCTTCCGGTTTGTCCCACAGGTTGTCATGCTCCCACGGGTCGGTCTCGAGATCGAAGAGCTCGCCTTTGTCGAGGCTGTGATAGAGGACAAGTTTATGGCGGTCAGTTCGATGCATTGTGGCGAAGGTCCCATTTCCACCGGTAAACTCGGCGGCGAGGGCATCAAAATATTCGCAGCGAACAAACTCACGAGGTGATTCGTGAGAAGGTTTTTCTCCGGTGAGCCATGGAACCAAAGATTGCCCCTGGTGTTCGTCGGGGATTTCCAAGCCTGCCAGGTCAAGAATGGAAGCGGATAGGTCCAGTAACTCGGTGAGTCTATCGCATTGCTGCCCCGCTTTGATATGCCCGGGGGCGTGAAAAATCAGTGGAACTCGCGTCAGTCCCTCGTAGAAGCGGCAGCCTTTGTAGAGCATGCCGTGGTCGCCAAGAGTCTCGCCGTGGTCACTGGTAAAGATGACGACTGTATTTTCGGCCTGTCCAGATTCCTCCAACGCTTCAAGAAGTCGAGCTAACTGGTCGTCGATCAGGGCGATCATCGCGTAGTAGTCAGCCTGAATATGTTTGCAGTCGAACTCGGCCGGGTCTCGCGACTTGGTTTGAAAATCGGCGTCTTCGAGTTTGCTTTGCGCGCAGATGTCCGATGGCTGAAAATGCGGGCCGGGCATATCGTTTTCATCAAATTTCTCGGCATACTTACGAGGCGGAATGAACGGAGGATGCGGATCGTAGATGTTGATGTTCAGCATCCAGGGGGAGTCGCCACGGTCTTCCGATAAAAATTCAATCGCTCTCGTAGTTGCCCAGGTCGTTTGGTGAAATTCAGCAGGGACGCGATCTTCAGATTCCCGCAGAGCATTGAGGCTAGCCCCCTGATCTCGAACCCAGTCGGCGTAGTCGTGCTCTCCTTCGGGCCAGTCATCCCGGGGGGCATGGCTAAATTTCCAATAACGAAAGCCGTCGTCTTTGATGCGCGGCTCCGTTCGTTTTCCAGAACTCTGGAGGTGGAATTTACCGATCAGTCCGCAATCGTAACCTGCCTCGGCGAGTTGGCGGCTGATCAGCGGAGCATTCTCCGGGTAGGTGTCATTTCCGTTTCGTGTGTTGTGCACCCGCGATGGATAGAGCCCGCTCATGAAGCTCGCTCGGCTCGGGGTGCAGATAGGGCTCTGGCAATAGGTGCGGGTGAACGCTGTTCCTTCCTCGACAAGTCGATCCAGGGTCGGGGTTTGGACGTAAGGATTGCCTAAGGCACCGATTGTATCGAAGCGTTGCTGATCGGTGCAATACCAGAGAATATTGGGACGTTTGTTTTGTGGCATCGGTGAGAGCCTATCGGAAAACTTGGAAGTTGCAAAACCCATGTGTGGCGGTTACAGACCTACCCATGAAAAGCATGACACACATCATGATCTTGGGCGCAATTGCCGCCCTGACAACGCTCGGCTGCGAGCGTCACAATTTCGACGACACCAAGATCCTTCACGGGGATCACGGACACCATGACGAACATTACGGTGACGACGCTCATCATGGTGATGATCACAAAGATGGCGACAAAAAGCACGACGATCACGCCAAGGAAGAAGGTCAAGGCGAGAAGAAAGCCAAGGGCAAGTCCAAGGGTGAGAAGAAAGCCAAAGGTGGCGGTAAGAAAGGCGAGAAGAAGGGCGAAGCTCGCGACGTGGGCTTGTAGAATTTTCCGGTCAGGAAATTCAAATTTATTCCAGCTGCTTCCCTCCCGGAGCGTCGTTCGCGGCATTGATTTCATCAATGCCTGATTGAACAGCCGACTCTGTCGACTTGGTGAGTTCTCCCACGGCATTTCGCAGTTTCCCTCCAGCGTTTTCGAGAATCTCGGAAACGTCGATCGGTTCGCCGATCTTGACGATTGCCCGACGTGGCCCGGTGCGCGGCATGATCCGCGAGTAGTAGTCTTCGGCAAGTCTTTCCACGGTTTCTTCGTATCGGTCGACGGTTGGATTGTCGGTGAGATAGGGGGTCAGGTATCCATGAATTCGAAGCGCGAGAATGGACTTGTCGGCGAGGCCGTCAATCTCCAGAGGGTCTGCGTCGGATGATTCATCGGTGCGGATTTGGTGGATCTTCGATCGAATTTTTCGGATACGATCAACTAGAGCAGTATCTTCAGATGCTTCGATTTCAAGAGCCTTTTCGATATCGGATAAGAGCGAAGTCGTGAAGGCGGAAAGGGAATCAAAAATGGAGTGGGGGTCGACCGATATCTGGTCAGCATAGCCGTGTTCATTGAGATAGTTTGAAACCAGATGTGCTCCCAGCCCCATCACGGCCGGGATTGGGTCCGCGGAATCGTATTGATGTCGGCTGTCTTTCCCGAGTTGAAGCAAACGCTGCGTCACCGTCTCGCGGGGTGTGGAGAGGTGGGTGAACTTCAGGCTCAGTGGCACAATCTTTACCCGGGCGTCCTTGATTGCCTGCTGCGCTTTCAGCGCGATAAATGCCGTCCCGTCGAGAAAGGGAGTTACCCTGTCATTCGTGAGATAGACATTGCCTTCGGGAAAGATCGTTAGGGCGTAGTCGTCCGCCTTGATGGTGTCGATCGCAGCAGCCATCGCCTTTCGGTCGCTTCCCTCGCGGTCGATTGAAAAGTTTCCGAGCCGCTGCATACACCAAGCATTCAATTTTCCGCGTAAAAACACATCATAAGCGGCCATGAAGCACGTGGAGACACCAAGTTGTCGATGCACTTCTGTGACGATTTGTGGGTCGGAATGGCTGGGATGATTTGAGACAAACACAAGGCGGTCACCACTTTCAAAAATCTCGCGTGGCAAATCAGTGGCCCCTTCGATCCTGATGTCGATGATCCGATGTTTTTTGCCAGGAAGAATGAATTTGCCGTTAACGAATCGCGCGACATTGATGAGAAACGGGGAAGGGCGTGCTTCGAAAAATTGGTAGGGGGCGTCAGAAAACTCGAGCATGGCAGAAGCGTGGGTTTGAGACTTAAGTTACTCGGGATGTGGAGATTGGTCGAGTCATCAACTGATTTCCCTTTTTTCTTCATCCTTATCTTTTGCCCGGCAGGGGGATTAGGCCAAAAGGGGAAATAAGTGACTACTCCGGGCGCGGAAAAAGGTTTCGATGCTTCCGATAGACACGTTCCAGTTCCTCAATCGGTGTTTCGTGCTCATCAATGCGGATGTCCCGAAAACGATCATCAATACCGCCGTAGCCCCAACCGTCACGGACAATGAGGAGGGCGGCTGACTGGCGGCCACGGCTGTCGCCACCGGCAGCCTGCCCGGCACGTAGCGCTTCGATGAGGCGTTCTGCGAGGACGCCGTCGGTTTCTTCAAAGGCGCGAGCCATCTCTTCGATAACTTCTGAGCCTGTGAGGATGTTTCCCTGTGCGGCAAAGTTCACCCCGACAATTCCTCCGGCCCAACCGTGGCATCCTTTTCCCGTAAAGTTGGCTGCTTTTCCCTTCGCATTGATCACACCGACCTGTCGGCGCTCACGCATGGGGTCGTCGGCGGTGAGGATTTGGATGACCTTTTCTGGAGCGATCTCTTCGCTGAAAGCCCGAAGCCCGAGCGGGCCGTAGCCGGTGTTGGCGAAGGATTGGGTTGCGACGGCTCCGACTCCGGCCTTTGCGAAAGGAACGATGGATCCAACGCCGACAATTTTCGACTGAACTCCTACGCCAATTTCCCCAGTGTCCGGATCAACGGCAACAATGGAAAATGTTGCGACCGGCGGCGAGGTTGCGACCGGCGGCGAGGTTGCGACCGAAGGTTGTTCTCTTTCCTCCGAGACCACTGCCAAGGTGAGGGACAAAAGGAAAAAGATTCGCAGCAGCATGACGTAATATGGTTCTTGAGGAATTTGCGTGAGTCAATAGAGTTGAGTCACTGACCTGACCCTGTTAGGTGATCGACCCAGCACTGTTATGTCCTTCCGAAATCTGTTTTTTGCTTCGTTGTTTTTTCTTTCTTCGGCTCTTGCTGCGGAAAAATCGAATGTTCTTATGATCGCGATTGACGATCAGAACGACTGGATTGGTTTCATGGGCGGACACCCGAATGCGAAGACACCTTACATCGATGCGCTCGCGGAGACTGGGACTGCATTCACGAACGCGCATTGTCAGTCACCGCTTTGCAATCCTTCGCGTACGAGTTTGATGTTGTCGAAGCGCCCAGGATCGACGGGGATTTATGGATTGAAGCCCTGGTTTCGTGATGTTCCGGCTTTGGCAGATCTGGAAACGCTGCCCCAGTATTTCAAGCGTCATGGATACCGGACCTACACGGCGGGTAAGATTTACCACGGTGGCTACGGGCGGAAAGCGCCAGCGGAGTGGGATGAGGTGGGACCATCAGCGACGGGAAAGCCGTTCCCCGAAAAAAGACTGGTGGATGCTCCGTCGGGACATCGGCTGATGGACTGGGGCGTTTTTCCTCACAAGGATGAGGATAAGGGGGATCACATCATTGCTTCGTGGACAGTGGATAAGCTCGACGCGATGCCGAAGGATGAGCCCTTTTTTCTGAGCTGCGGATTTTTCCTCCCTCACGTGCCGTGTTTCGCGACACAGAAGTGGTTCGACATGCACCCCGAGGAAGAGACTGCTTTGCCAATCATCAAGCGCGATGATCGCAAGGACACGCCGCGCTTTTCCTGGTATCTGCATTGGAAGCTGCCCGAGCCGCGGCTGGAGTTTCTTGAGGATGCGAATGAGTGGATGAATCTGACTCGTTCCTACCTGGCATGCACGACCTTTGTCGATTACCAGGTGAAACGGGTGATGGACGCGGTAGACCGCAATGGTTTGCGGGAAAATACCATCATTGTGCTGTGGTCGGATCACGGTTGGCATATTGGTGAGAAAGAGATCACGGGGAAAAATACTCTGTGGGACGACGGAACTCGCGTGCCCCTGGTGTTCGCAGGACCGGGTGTCACGCCCAAGCAGGTTTGCGGCCAGCCTGCGGAGTTACTTGATATCTATCCGACGCTTGCTGCCTTGGCAGGCTTGCCGGAGAAAGAGGGACTGGAGGGGCGTTCTCTGGTTCCTCAACTCAAGGACGCTGCGACGAAGCGCGAGCATCCGGCGATTACGACACACAATGCCGGGAATCACGGGATTCGTTCGGAGAACTGGCGTTACATTGTTTATGCGGATGGCTCGGAGGAACTCTACGACATGAAGAACGATCCCAATGAGTGGACGAATCTGGCGGGCGATCCGAAATACAACAATGTGAAAGCCAATCTCTGGAAGTATGCCCCGAAGAAAGATCTGCCTCCGGCCCCCAACAGTGCGGCTCGAATTCTGACCTACGATGGCAAAACAGCAGTCTGGGAAGGGACGGAAGTTCCTGCCGAGGGACATATTCCTGAGATCACCCGTTAAAAGACGAGGTAACGAAATACTCTTTTCCGGGTATCTATTCCCGATGAGGATTTCTTTCCCTTTCGTATTGGCGACGTTTGTTTTCGGAACGATCGGATCCGCTGTCGACTACAAGCAGGACATTCTTCCGATCATGAAGGAGCGGTGCTGGGAATGCCACGCCAATGAAACAAAGGTAAAAGGAAATCTCGCGTTAGATGATTTCGACGAGGTGCGCGATTACCAGATTGGGAAATACAATATTATCCGTCCGGGAAATGCGGCGGAAAGCAATTTCGTCGAGCGACTCCTTCTCGAACCTGGGGAGACAGATTTTATGCCTAGGAAGGCAGACCCGCTGGCGAAGAAAGAGATCGAGTTGATTCAGAAATGGATCGATTCCGGAGCGATTATTGACCGGGAGAAAATGACGGAGAACGAAGCAGAGAGAGTAAAAGAAATGTCGGGAGATTCGGCCAGCGAGGGAAGCCTGGAATATCTGTTTTGGATAAACAAGCAGGGGAAAGAAATCGAAGCACGTTTTCTGTCTGTTGCAGACGGTAAGGTGAAGCTGCTATTGAAAAACGGGAAGCAGTATGATGTGCCCTTGACTTCTCTGAGTGGAGCCAGCGTGGAGCAGGCGAAGAAGCTGTCCGGTAATTAAAATTGCCAGCGGGCAATCAGGAGCAAAGAAAAAGCCTCTCCCGCTGAGCGAAAGAGGCTTTTCAAGGTTTGAAACGAAAACAGGTTTCAAGAAATTATTTCTTCAGCGCAGCGCCTTTTTTGAATTGCTTGGCAAGAAGGTAGTAGAAGACAACACGGTATTTGCTACGCTTGCTGTAAGTCTTTTTCACAGCGGCAATACCATCGTCGAGCTTGGGTGTGTCTTTAAGACCGCACTTACCGATGAGGAAGTTCTTCTTCACACGGTCGAGTTCCTTCTTGTCGGAAGCTGCTACGAGTGAAGCGTCTCTGCGGTAGATTGCCGGTCCGCAGCCTTTTGCTACAGCGCGGAGAAGCTTGGCGTCTACTTTGTCACCGACGGCTTCAAGGTCGGCAGTGTATTTTTCAAGGAGTTTGTCGAGTTTACTCATGGTAATTGTTGTTGGGAGTGTGCCTTCAGACCCTTAAGGGTGCTTAATTATCATAGGTTTCTAGATTTCGGCAAGAGTAAATTTACACTTTTGCGAAAAAGGGCGTGAATGGGCTATCTGGTCGGCTTTACAAACGTTTGGCGACGGTTGACATTCGACTTATGAACCTCCGGACCAGATTGTGTGCTTTTGTGGTGGTGTTAGGTGGAGTAACGCTCTCAGCGGCCGAGAAACCGAACATACTTTTCCTTTTTGCCGACGATCAGTGTTTTGAAACGATCGGCGCTCTGGGGCTAACGGATATTGAGACGCCAAATCTGGATCGACTCGTCGAGCGGGGCACGACTTTTACCCGTGCCTACAACATGGGAAGTTGGAGTGGGGCCGTCTGCGTGGCGAGTCGGCACATGCTGAACACCGGAGCCTTTGTCTGGCATGCGCAAAAGATTTCCGAGAATATTGGCAAAGCAAAACCGCAACATGCGGACTGGCCTGATTTTCCAAAAGAGAATCTGATGTGGTCGCAGTTGATGAAATCTGGCGGATACGATACCTACTTCACGGGGAAGTGGCATGTCCGGGCAAAGGCAGAGCAGATTTTTGACGTGAGCCGAAATGTGAGAGGCGGAATGCCCAAGCAGACTCCGGAGGGTTACAATCGTCCTACCCAGGGAGTGCCCGATACTTGGAGCCCGTATGATCCGAAGTTTGGCGGATTCTGGGAAGGTGGCACGCACTGGAGCGAGGTCGTCGCGGATGATGCGATCGATTTCCTGAAAATGGCGAAAACGGAGACGAATCCGTTTTTCATGTATATCTCCTTTAACGCTCCACACGATCCAAGGCAGGCACCGAAGTTCTTCATCGATAAGTATCCGCTGGACCGGATTGAAGTTCCAGCAAATTTCCTCCCGGAGTATCCCTACAAGGACCAGATCGATAATCGTCCGGGTTTACGCGACGAGAAGCTGGCACCTTTTCCCCGAACCGAGTATGCAGTGCAGGTTCACCGACAGGAGTACTTCGCGATCATTACCCACATGGATGAGCAAATTGGACGCATTCTTGATCACTTGGAAGCGACGGGCCAAGATGAGAACACCTACATTTTCTTTTCTGCCGATCATGGATTGTCGGTGGGGCATCACGGACTGATCGGGAAGCAGAATCTCTTCGAGCACAGTACGAAGGTTCCTCTGATGGTTGTTGGGCCGGATGTGAAAGCGGGCATGAAGAGCGATTCGTTGGTGTATCTGCAGGATATCATGGCAACGTCACTTGAGATTGCCGAAATTGAGGCTCCCGAGCACGTGCAGTTCCAATCGCTGCTTCCTATCCTGACCGGTGAGTCAGATGGATACGAAACAATCTACGGTGGCTATCTGAAGAGCCAGCGAAGCGTTACGAAAGGGGATTGGAAACTCGTTCTTTTTCCCAATGTTCCGAAAGCTCTTCTATTCAATCTTAAAGAAGACCCCTTGGAAATGGAAGATCTCTCAGGAAAGCATCCCGAGAAGATCAAAAAGCTATACGGGGATTTACTCAAGCTGCAGGCCGAGACCGGTGATCAGCTTGATTTGGGAGAAATGTTCCCAGATTTGGCAGCGTCCAGTAAGTCTGGTGAACTTCGGTGAATCCCGATACCGCTGGGAGGCGGTAACCTGATTGCTGATCTTCGGGATATGGCCGCTTGACTGTGGTGCAGGGATAGCACGGGCGGGGCATGCTATTTCTCAGAGGCGTAGTGGCTGAGAAGTTTACGAAAATAATTTTCAATTTGTAAGCAATATTTACTATCCGCTGACTCGTTGTCTAAATTCATTTGTAATGGTTTTCGTAACATACTGATGCCTTGCGAGTATTGCAGATTCAAGAGAGAGGGTAGAAAGAGACAATGGAAGAGGAGCCGCGAGTTTGAATCACAGATGATTATCCGCTTGTTAGTCTATTGATTGGAAAATCGTTACAGGGGCTGGCAGAAGTTTGAAATGAGTTTGCGGTTCCTGAACGAGGCGTAGTCGAACTCGATGAAACTGACTTAGTCTTTCTCGACTACTAACTTCCGGTGCGGAATGGTATCGAGTTTCAGCTTCCATACGAACCACCGCAGAAGTCACTGGACGAAAGAGTGGAAACTGCTCGGAGCCTCTTTGACGAATCTACGGTCATTTCGAAAGCTTGTGAAACCGCACTGCCAGGTTGATTCTGGGGTTTGAGATTCGGGGAGGGGAAACAAAGCTTATTGACACAGGTGATCGTCAAGTGGAAGCCATGAATCATGGCTGTGATTCTCCGGGACGGCTCCCTCTTTCTACACATCCCAAAAACAGGAGGCATCTGGGTGACTTCCGTTTTGCGTGAGGCAGGGCTGTTACGATGCTCGATTGAGCATCAGTATGCGAACTGGACTCATCTTCTCGCGCCCGAATATCAGGGCGTAGGACGTAAATTGGAATATCTCTTCAAGCGAGCTTCTTTTCTCTGAACGAATCCCAAGCTCTTTTCCCTCTTTTTCGTCAGGCATCCGTTGGCTTGGTATGAGTTATTTTACCGCTACAAATCACGGAAGCATCTCAATTGGGAACCGGACGGCGATGTTCGAGATTGGAACCGTTGGCATCCTAATTTTATCTTCAACGAGCTGGGCGAGGGGAGAAGCTTTTCGGTGTTCGTAGAGGAAGTTGTCGATCGTTTTCCAGGAAACGTATCAGCCTTGTATGACTACTACACTCTGCCCTCAGTCGATTCCGTCGGGAAACAGGAGTCCCTGACCGAGGACCTGATCAAGGCCCTCCATCGGATGAATTTGGATTTTGACGAGTCCTTGGTCCGGGACGCTGCACCGGTCATTGCAAGTCGAGGCGACAGAAAGCAGATCGACTGGGATCCCGACCTACGCGGGCGGGTGGTCCAAGTAGAACAAGTAGCCATACGACGATTCGGCTACGAATTATGAAAGAGAAAACCCCATCCGCCACAGGGACGAATGGGGCTTTTCACCCTTGGTAAAAAGTTGGTTTACAACAGACTAGCCGGCGTTCTCCGCCTTCACTGTTTCGAAGAGGTCGAGAGCTTCGGCAGGTTTGAGTCCGTCGTGGACGACTCCACCCACTGCCTTGATCATGGCGAGAGGCGCGTCTGACTGGAATACATTACGTCCCATGTCGACACCGGCAGCACCGCACTGAATGGCGTTGTAAGCAAGTTCAAGAGCCTCAATCTCGGGAAGCTTCTTTCCTCCTGCGATCACGACAGGAACAGGCGTGCAGGCTACGACGTTCTCGAAACCCTCTGTGTAGTAGGTCTTTACAATAGAAGCGCCGTTTTCCGCGCAAACGCGAGATGCGAGGCTGAAATAGCGAGCATCGCGTGCCATGTCTTTTCCGACAGCGGTAACGCCCATTACTGGAATGGAGTACTTGTTTCCGATATCAACGAGCTTGCTGAAATTTGCGATCGTCGTCGCTTCTGTTGCGGCATCGCCGACCGAAATCATCGCAGCCATAGCTGATGCGTTCATGCTGATCGCTTCCGCCTCGTCGATGAGAACGTTGTGGTTCATCTCCGTTAGAATCGTTGTTCCGGTGTCCGTGCGAAGGCAAATAGGCTTCGTATTGTCCGCCGGGATGCTGCTGCGGATCATGCCACGAGTTCCCATTAGGCAGTCGGCGTGCTCAGCAAGAGGAGCGATGGTGAGATCAATGCGCTCAAGCCCGGAGGTCGGTCCCATCAGGAAACCATGGTCAAACGCCAGCATCACGGTGCGACCGGACTTGCGGTTGAAGATCCGGGACATGCGGTTCTTGATTCCCCAATCTGTGCTATTGACGCCTTTCAAGTAAAAGGAATCGGTGTCAGCGGGGGTGTTGAGACCAAAATTGTCTCCGTCTCTGATATCGTCGAGGTCTGCCATGAGTAAAGTAAGTTAGAATAGTTCGGCAAAACGTTGTGGGAGAACAGCCATTTGGTCAAGTTCGCGTGAGTATCGGATTACGCAGGGATTGAGTCGGTTTTGGGAATTTGCACTCAATGAATTTTGAGAAAATGCCCTTCCATTCAGGTCTCAGCTTCTAGCCGGGACTACAAAATACCCTCCACAAACCGCTGCGGATCAAAAGCCTCAAAATCGGACTCTGTCTCGCCGGTTCCGATAAACCGCGCCGGGACCCCCAGTTCGTGTTTGATTGCAACAATGCTGCCGCCTCTGCCAGAGCCGTCCAGTTTCGTGACAATGACTCCATTGAGATCTAGAGCTTCTTGAAATTCCCTCACTTGCGAGACCGCATTCGATCCAGTCGTCGCATCGACGACGATCCAACGTTCGTGTGGTGCCGATTCGTCCTGTTTTGCGATGGTGCGCCGGATTTTCTTGAGTTCCTCCATCAGGTTATGCCGCGTGTGAAGGCGACCTGCGGTATCACAGAGCAGGTAGTGAGCACCTGTCGCAATCGCTTTCTGGTGTGCGTCGAAGCAGACCGCAGAGGGGTCCCCTTGATACTGTGTCTTCACAAGAGGTATATCGATGCGGTCCGACCAGATCTGCAACTGCTCAATCGCAGCTGCGCGAAAGGTATCTGCGGCAGCTATAACCACGCTGTGCCCCTGTCCCTTGAGAAAGTAGGCGAGTTTGGCTACGGAAGTGGTTTTTCCGACGCCGTTGACTCCGCCGACCAGAATCACCGTCGGTTTGCCAGGTTCGCCGGGTGGAGGGATTTGTGGAGGCTCCGAGCCAAGAATTTCCACGATTTCTTCACGGCATACTTCGACAACTGATTTGCCATCAAGCTTGCCTTTTCTGCATTGCAACTCGTCGACCAGTTCGGTCGTCAGACGAATCCCGAGATCACCTGTGATCAGAGTTTCCTCGAGATCATCCCAGTCGATCTCGCCGCCTTGAAAACGAGTGAGAATTTTTTTGAACAAGCCCATAAGTCAGTCCTTCTTTCTGCGCTGATGAATTCGATCGAGAATGCCATTCACAAACTTTGGCGACTCTTCGCCACCAAAGCGTTTTGCGATCTCGATGGCCTCATTGATAGCTGCCTCTGGCGGAATATGCTCGGAGAATAGCACTTCATACGCGCCGAGACGGAGAATGTTTCGGTCGACTGCGCTGAGACGCTGAAACGCATAGTTCTCCAGCGTCTCGCGTATCATCGAGTCAATTTCAGTCAGGTGCTCTCCGACACCGACGACAAGATCACGCGCAAAATCCTGGGCAAAAGACTTCGCCTGACGAAGCTCCCAGAACTCGTCGAGTGCTCCCTGAGAGAAATCGATTTCACCCCGAAAATCGCTGCTGAAAAGGTATTGCACAGCAGCTTCGCGCCCGTCGCGACGAGGTGACGGGGCTTTCTTTTTCGCCTTTTTGCGGTTGGAGTCAGAAGGGCTCATAGGTGCGGGAAGCAGCACTCGATCTCTCGCTGATTCTTCGGGAAATGCAAGTCTGGCTTTGCAGTGGCAAGTTGCCGAACGTTTAAGATCCAACCCTCAACTTGGAGCGTGCAAGTTACTGAAATAGTCGCGATCTGGGGATTTGGATGATGAGCAATGAAAGTCCAATATTGAACGTTTTCACCAATGGTGAACCGCTTTTTAGCGAATGCCTTCTTTGGGAAATCCGTTTGTCGCGTGAATCCTTTCTTCATTTCCCTCAAGAACTACGATTAGCGCTTCCACTTCCTTTTTTCCTGAAATCCATCCAAGAGCTTCTTCCGCTCCCAGTAGGGTCAGTGCTGTGGCGTGACTATCTGTGGTCGTCGCATCCGAGGCTATCACGCTGGCACCGATCCGGCGTGTAAGCCCCAATCCAGTCTTTGTCGAGACAATGTGGGAGTATCGATTGCCATCGAGTTCGAGAAATTGCCTCGTATCAGCAGATGTTGAGATGGCCTGATTAACCAGAATAACTGTATTGATATCAGAAAGGCCCGCGCCTATTTCGAGAGTTTCGATTCCAATTCTCCATCCGTTTTTTCCGGGCGGGGCGTCTCCAACGACGATGTCACCGCTTGCCGCGACAAGAGAGTGGGGGAAGCCACCATTTTTCAGAATGCTGAGGACTTCATCCGCAGCGTATCCCTTGGCAATACCGCCGAGATCGAATAGCATTCCCTCCGCTCGCTTCGTAACCGTCTTTGCGACGGGATCGAGATCGATCAAGTGAGCTCCGGTCCGCGCTTTTGCCCGTCCAATCTGGTCCGGCGTAGGCAGCCTTTTATTCTTTTTCGCAATCCGCCAGAGCCGGATCAGAGGGCCGGCCGTCACATCAAAGGCACCGTCAGTCTCTTCCGTGAGTTGCTTGCTGAGATCGAGGATACGGTAGAGGTCAGCACTCACCGGAATCGGCTTTCCGACAGGCCCCTTCGCCAATTCATTGAGTTCCGATTCGGGCAGATAGTCAGAGAAGATGGAATTCAATTCCTCGACTCGATCGAAGGCCCGATGAACTAACACGGTCAGATCATCGACCTTACCCCGTTGGGCACCGCCCTGTTGGGCGTAGGACCGGATACTATACAGTGTCCCCATGTGAGGTTCCTGAAAGGTATGGAGTTCCCAGGACTCTTCCTCAGCGGAGCAGGAGGCGAGCAGAGCTGCTGCGAGGATGGACGTAGAGGCGAATCGTTTCATGGGTTGAGATTAAACTCTTTGTCACCCTCTTGTGGGTAGAAACCCCCTGAGTTCCAGATCTCATACATTTCGTCTTCCGATGGGATTTCCTTCGGCCTCGTGAGTCGAAAACCGAGCCAGTGAGCATCGGTGAGCCACCAGATACTCTTGGGCAACTGGGGATCCTGCATCTGCCAAACATCGTTGGAACAGGTTCGGCAGGCGCTGCGCAAATACTCCGGGGGGTCGTACCAGCTTCCGCCTCTCGCGATACGGCCCCAGCGCTGAGTTGGTAAAAGGTAAGGGTCTTTTTTATCCAGATGCCCATAGCTGGGCAGGTAGGCATCGAGACACCATTCCATCACGTTTCCGTGCATGTCGTAGAGTCCCCAGGGGTTCGGGTTTTTGGTTCCGATTCTTCCGTATCGTACCCGAACCTGTTCGGGGTCCATGACGGCGTATTCAGCGAGTTGAACTTTGGGGCAGGAGAATGGTCCCGTCGTTCCCGCGCGGCAGGCGTATTCCCACTTGGCCTCCGTGGGCAAGCGGTAAAAATGCCCGGTCTGGATGCTCAGCCACTGGCAGAATTTTGTCACGGCATGATGCGACATATTGATTGCCGGGTAGCCTCCATCGAGGCCCATTCCAAAATCCATTTCAGTATAAGGTATCGACGGCGAGGATATCCAATGAACGAGGTCCTCCACCAGTTCATCCGGCTTTCCGGGAACGCCTTCCTTGGTGTAAATTTCCGAATTGCTGCGCACTGCAAACGGCCAGGCCTGATCCCAGGTCACTTCGTATTTTCCCATCCAGAAATCGGAAACTTCGATTTCCCGCTGCGGACCTTCGTCGAGATTGCGGTGCTTCTCATCCTCGGGGCTTCCCATGAGGAATTTCCCTCCTTCGATGGCGACCATTTCGTATTCGACTCCGGTCTCCGGAATCTCCGACTTGTAGTCGGCGTGCTCGCCGTGACTTGTCGCGAGAATGTGCTCCCGAATGCGGCGGACCAGTTCCCGCTCGTATTTTGGGACGATCGGAAGCTGCGTGGAGTAGTCTCTTGAGTCGTATTTTTTCGCCTCCTCAATCCAGTGCCTCGGAATTTCCCCCGCCTTCTTTTCCTCCGCAAGGATCGCTCCCGTGCTGAACACAAGGCACGAAAAAAGGCGAACCATCTGGCCCGCCTTTGTTCGAAGTTTCATGGAATTGAAGATTAGTTGGAGAAAACCTTATTCTCCGTCACGTCCAATATTCCAAAGCTTGTCCATTGTTTCCGCCTCGGGTGTTTCGAGTGGACGAACGACTCGGAATCCGAGCCAGTGAGCATCGGTGTGATACCATATTGATTTTGGCAACTGAGGATCCTGCACTTTCCACGCTTCATCCGACGGTGCGCGAGCTGCGGCACGGAGATACTCAGGTGGGTCATACCAGGAGCCGCCCCGAGCACTGCGAGGATATAAGGTCGTCGGAATTTCGAGGGGGTTTGCGGTAACTCCGGAGCGCTTCGAGTAAGCATCGGCAATGTATTGGTCGATGCACCACTCCATCACGTTTCCGTGCATGTCGTAGAGGCCCCAGGGATTCGGCTTTTTCGTTCCGACTTTCTCGTAGCCAACACGAACCTGTTCAGGGTCCATCACAGCATACTCTGCGAGCTGATCTTCCGGGCAGTGGAAAGGACCGTTGGTTCCGGCGCGGCAGGCGTATTCCCACTCGGCTTCGGTTGGGAGGCGGTAGTAGTGGCCTGTCTGAGCGCTGAGCCACTGACAGAATTTGTTCGCCGCGTGTTGCGTCATGCAGATGGCAGGATAACCGTCGGTTCCCATTCCGAAGCTCATCTCTGTGTAGGGAGTCGTCGGGCTGGAAATGATGTCGATCGGTTCGGCATCGGCCGGAATGTTTTCAGGTGAACCGTCTTTGTTACGGGCTACCCCCGTAATCATGAACGGCTCATACATATTCCAGGTGACCTCGAATTTACCCATCCAAAAAGGACTGACTTTGACCTTGTGCTGAGGGCCTTCATCGTCGAGACGACCTTCTTCATCGTCAGGGCTACCCATCGTGAACTCGCCACCTTTGATCGGCACCATCTCAAATTTCACACCAGTCTTGGTGATCGTGTCGGTGTAGGCCTTCATGTCGCCTTCAGCCTTCACCGTAGAGTTGGAGAGAATGTTCTCTCTCATCTGCTTCACAAGCTCAAGATTGTCAGCCGGACCATCCTCCGAGCCGCCGCCAAGCTGCACTCCGGCAGGCCAGTCGGCACCCTGCTCAGCCCAGAGGCGAAGCATTGTTATGTCTTTAGCACTGTAAGGACCGCCTTTGAGGAAGAGTCCGCGGACATTTTGGAACGTAACACGTGGCTTTTCCTCGAGAACGACACCCTCTGGCCACTTGGCACCGTCGTCGATCCAGCGTTTGATCACTTCAGCCTGAAAGTCGTTGAGCGGCTTTTTCGGAGGCATCGCCTCGGAATCGTCCGGGTCGTCGTGGTGCAGAGTCGTCATCCAGTAGACCGGGCTGTCATTCCCGTCTTTGGGAACGATCACATCAGAGCCGTAGGATTCGCCGCCGGCAAAAGCTGCTTCTTTCGTCGACATGTCGTAGTCAGCCCCTTCTTCGCTGGCCTTTTCCGGGCTGTGACATTGGATGCAAGCGCCCTCGAAAAGAGGTTTGATGTCAGTCATGAAGTCGACCTCTGCCGCTTCGGCGAGCGATAGAGAGAACGTTCCGGCAAGTAAGTAAGAAAGATTGCGAGGTCGCATGGTATCAATATGGAATCTGTAACATGGCAAAGGAATCGAATCGAATCAAGGGAAGCATTAAGGACGCGAATCGGTAGGTGAGAAATTTGAGGGAGGAGGAGTGATCACAACGAATTGACGAAAACTAAACGGCCGCGATACTACTTCGGTGAATTTTAGAATTTCCACAATCGCAGTTGTCCTGTTCCTTATCCTGAATGGATCTGGCCAACTCAACGCACAGAGCGTAGACGATTCTGTGCGTGGTTTTCTTGCGATCGAGGCTTTCGAGGTGCGCCTGGAGGCGATTGCCAAGGTCGAGGCCTATCGTCGCTCGTGGCGATTGGAAGGTGATACGATCGATGCAGTGCAGAAACAGGTGGTTCTCGACAATATTGCGACTTTACTGGAGAGCGGAGTGAAACTTTCCGCCCCTGGCAAAGACTTCCAGTTCACGGGGCGCTCGGTGCGGTTTATCCGCCCCGACCCAGCGAAGGGATACACCAGTGATGAGCGCGATGAAATACCGATCGTGGAGGCTATGGTCGGTATTACGCTCTCTTCCTCGGCACAGGAAGTCAGGGAACTTTCCGTCGAGTGGCTTTGGTTTGCACCGGAGCAAAAACGTCTCGTCCTCGAAATCGCAAGCCGCGGCAAGCCATCGGCCCGCTACGTGACGCCGGACAATAATCAGGTCACATGGACCTTGCCGGAAACCGTCGCTGCACCAACTCTGCTTGGGGTCCCGGCGGTGAACCGCGAAACTCTTTCTTTTAACCCCTATCTTCTGGGATTGGCGATTTTTCTCGTTGTGATCGCTGTCATCGAAGTGATTCGGAAAAAGCAAAAATCTCCCGCCTGGGTCGGATGGCTCGTCATTGTTGCGATAGCTTGCGGATTTCTCGCCTTCAAAATCAAGATCGAGAAAGTGCAGATGCCAGGAGACGAAGATCTGGAGCCCCTGACCTACGCGCTGCTTCGAAACATCTACCACGCTTTCGATTTCCGCGAAGAAAGCGCCATTTACGACACCTTGGAACAATCCGTTTCCGGTCCGCTCTTGGAAAGAATTTATGTGGAAATTCGCTCATCGTTGGAATTGGAAAACGACGGCGGCCCCAGCGTGAAGGTCTACGAAATCGCCCTGCGTGAAGTACAGCCGGAAGCTTCTCCCATTGGGGCGGAAAGCGACGATGTGACAGTCCTCGCTAACTGGGCTACAATCGGGGAAGTTACGCACTGGGGGCACACTCACGAGCGAATGAACCGCTACGAGGCGAGAATGAAAATCTCTCCATTCGATGAAACCTGGAAAGTCGTTGGGCTGGATTTGCTGAACGAAGAGCGGGTGCAGAAAGTTTCCCGCAGGATCGCGAATCCGACCGCAGTTCCCGCACCTTCGAAAAAGGAAGAAGTTGAAAAGCTGACCAAGCCTGAGACGCCATGATCCGCTGTGAATCTCTCCACTTTGCCTATCCGGGCGACAGGTTTTCCCTACGGATCGATGAACTCGGTGTCGAGTCGGGAGAATCAGTTGCCTTGATCGGCCCGAGCGGATGTGGCAAAACGACTTTGCTGAATCTCATTGCCGGGATACGCGTGCCAGAACAGGGGAATGTGCAAGTCGGAGAAACCGTGCTCTCCGATTTAAGGGAGAGCGAACGACAGCAATTTCGGCTTCAACATATCGGACTGGTCCCGCAGAACTTTGAGTTGCTCGACTACCTGACGGTGAAGGAAAATCTGCTCGTTCCTTTTCGCGTCGCTGCCGATGGGCGGATTCCTGACGGAATTGAAGATCACGCTGCGGATCTGCTGGAGCGGTCCGGGGTCGCTGATCACGCGAACAAAATTCCGAATCAGGTATCGCAGGGTGAGCGCCAACGGGTCGCGATGTGTCGCGGTTTGATTACCTCTCCCGAACTTATCCTGGCCGACGAACCTACGGGCAATCTTGATCCTGAAAATCAGGACACCATCGTTTCCCTGATGCTCGAAGAAGCATCCCGGATTGGCTCGACCGTGGTTATGATTACCCACGAGCCAGAACTTGAGAGTCGCTTTGACCGAGTCGTAAATCTGCTCGACCTGCGAAAGGAGGCCGGGGCATGAACTGGCGTGGCATATTCTATCTGGGCTCGCGCTATCTTGCCCGCAACCGAGCGAAAACGATCCTCTTGATTAGCGCTTTCACTCTCGTTTGGCTTTTGCCTGCCGCGATTGCTCTGGTCGTTTCCGAGGTGGAAGAGAAATTACGTTCTCGCGCTGCTGATACCTCACTCGTTCTGGGGCACGCTGGCAGTGCACTCGAGTTGACCTTCAATGCCTTGTATTTCACCAAGCCGGGGATAGCAGCCTTTCCCAGGAGTGAAGCCGATGAACTGGCCCAAAGCGAGCTTGCCAGCATCATCCCGCTTTATGTTCGCTACACGGCAGGCGATCATCGAATTGTTGGGACAACGCTCGACTACTTCTTCTTTCGGAAGCTTGCCTATCAGGCTGGCCGTGCTCCCGTTCGTCCGGGCGAATGCGTTGTCGGGGCTGTGGTGGCAGAGAAAAACGGGATCTCGGTAGGCGATGCGATCATTTCTTCACCGGAGACGCTCTTCGATATCGCCGGCGTCTATCCCCTGAAAATGACCGTCTGTGGCATCCTCGAGCCGACTGGTTCACCAGATGATAGCGCTATTTTGACTGATTTGAAGACGACCTGGATTATCGAAGGGCTCGGTCACGGGCACGATGACGCTGAGTCGGCCGATAAGGATCAACTGATCGCTCAAGAAGATGATGGAGTAATTCGATTGAATGCTTCCATCGTGGAATACAACGAGATAACACCGGAGAACATCGACTCATTTCATTTTCACGGGGAAGATGGAGGTTTCCCGATCACAGCTGCCATCGTGACGCCTCACGGGGTAAAAGAGCAAGCGCTCTTGAAGGGGCGATTCGTCAATTCCGATTTGAGACAACTCATCATGCCAACCGAGGAAATGGATGAATTATTTGCGACGGTATTTGCCGTGCAACGTGTCGTTCTCTGGCTCCTAGTCGCGGTTGGAATCGGAACTCTCGCGATTGGTGCAATGGTATTCATCTTGTCCCATCGACTTCGTAATGAAGAGTTTCAGCATCTGCGACATCTCGGTGTTTCATCCGGGACCTTGCGAGGACTGATCGCATTTGAAGGGGCGTTTGTGCTGCTTTCGAGCCCGGTGCTGGCGGGTCTGGGGTTACTGGCGTTAGCCGCAGTGACTCCTACAATTGTAGAAAGATTTTTTGGGTAAGTTCCGTAATCACACTCACCGCCGCATCGAAACGGGCTTATCCAATACCTCTTTCAGAATGAGGGCGTTTCGCAACTGATTGCCATTACGGAGGATTCCGGTCAGTGCGGTGGCAGTCTCGCCCCGGGTAGTTGACTTTTTCCGCTTTTTCCTTTCTGTCACTCCACTTGCGGGGGAGGGCTGCACAGGCGCGCTGGTTTTTTTAGGCATCGCTCCCACAGGCTGCTCTGCTTCTTGCGACTGCGAGGGCAGCGGCGGTGGAGTTTTCTGCTGTGTCGGCTCTAGCTCTCCGCTGACTCGTCGCTGCAACTCTCGGAAGATGTCTTCGTAGGACTGCGGCTCCACTGGCTCCGGTTCAGGTTTGCTGCGCTCCGGCTGACGTTGCGGAGGCTCCTGCCGATACGGAGAATTATATTCGGGAGCCTGCGTCGTGCGCCTCGCACGTTCGGCCGCCGCACGCTCAGCCCGCATTTGACGCCGGTATGCGGCGGCTTCTTTAACACGATTCGACACCCAGCTAAGAAAGGCGATGAAAATCATCACCACGTAGATCCAGGGGATGTCGTCCATATGCTAGAAAGGGATGAGGGCTGAATCTAACAGGGTTGCGCCGCTGACCTAACCCTGTCGGGTGGTCGATCTGCCCCTGTTGGATCAGAGATAATTATGGATTGTGAGGATCTTCTTCCTCATCTTCGCTTACCTCGTCGGCAATGCTCTGGCGCATCTGGGTGTCGGCAACAATGTTGCGATAATTCGTGTAATCCATTACTCCGAGGTTTCCGCTACGGAAAGCTTCAGCAATGGCCATGGGGATTTCTGCCTCGGCCTCGACGAGCTTAGCGCGCATTTCCTGAGTGCGAGCTGACATTTCCTGCTCGGTTGCGACAGCCGCGGCGCGGCGGACCTCAGCTTTCGCCTGTGCAACTTGCTTGTCGGCCTCGGCCTGGCTGGCTTGGAGCGTCGCTCCGATATTTTCGCCGACGTCGACGTCTGCAATATCGATCGAAAGAATTTCGAACTGCGTGTTTGCGTCGAGTCCACGCTCGAGTACCCGGTGGGAGATGTGGTCGGGGTTTTCGAGAACGTCCTTGTGGGACTGAGCAGAACCGATCGAGGTCACTATGCCTTCGTTCACACGAGCGATGATGGTCTCTTCGGTCGCACCACCTACGAAGCGTTCGAGGTTGGTTCGAACTGTGACTCGAGCACGAGCGCGAAGCTGAATACCATCGCGGGCAACCGCATCGATTTTCTTGCCGCCACCGGGACAGTCGATCACGGCGGGATTGATGGATGTTCTTACGGCTTCAAGCACTGTCTTGGAAGTTCCTTTCACGGCAAGGTCAATCGCGCAGGCACGGTCGAAAGTGAGAGGAATGCCAGCCTTGTCGGCAGCGATCATGGAGAGGACAACATCGTCAACGTGACCCCCGGCCAGGTAATGGGCCTCCAGCTGGTCAGTCGAGAAATCGAGACCTGCCTTGGCAGCGGTAATCCGGCTGTCTACGATGAGGGATGGGCGAACTTTTCGAATCCACATCGCGACGAGGTTAAGCAAACCAACGGGGGCGTTGGAAACGCGGGCGCGAATCCAGATTCCGATGAATTTCATCAGAACAAGTCCGATGATTAAGGCGACGAGCACGATGGCTCCGATGATAATAAATTCCATAGTAGTGGGTGGGAGGTTACGTAGTAAAAGTTTTATAGATTACGCGTGGGATTGGCTACCGTCCCAATGCTTTTTTCAAAATTGGCTCAAAGGCTTCGGCCTGACGCATGAATCCGAGATCGTTGGGGTGAGAGCCGTCGGTTGCTCCCTCGGTGTCGTCTCCAAGAAGTGCATCACCTTCAAGGTAGTAAAGGTTTTCAACGCCGGATGATACGAGGCTGTCGAAAGCTCGAATCAACTCCGCGCGACTGGCGGCGTGGTGGTTGCGGCGCGATGCGAAGAGCCAGGAGTTGGTGAAAGAGCGATCCTCGACGAGGATGATGGGAGTGTCGGGACGAGCTTCGCGGAGTTGTTTCACTAGCGGTTCGGTGCGCTTTTCCACTTCGTAGGAATTCATGTTCGGGAGGCAATCAATCACGTAAACGGCGGCATCGATTTCGGTTAGGAGAGCACCGACTTCGGTTTCCATTTTTCCGTTCCCAGAAAAACCGAGATTGATGACAGGCAGATCGAATCGTCGTCCGAGAATCGATGGATGAGCCATCCCTGGACGGGAAGCGCATGCCCCGTGGGTGATTGATGTCCCATAAAAGACAATCGGCTTTTCTTTGCTAGGCTCGACGGGCTGAAGAGTGGTTCCGTTAGGGACGCCGATTTCGACTTTGGTCGATGAATTGTAAAGTGGCAGATAGGCCATGTAGGTGCGCATCCCCGGATCGATGCCACTGATCGTGTAGGTGGTGTCGACACTCGCAGGGCGGGTCACGGCAACCCACTTCCACTCTCCATCGTCCAAGGCATAGATGTCGATTCCACTGACGCCGGTAGCGGGCATGTGAGCCATCGCAATTTTGCTGCTGCCGACGCGGTGGCGAATCTTGATCTCGGTCGCGTCGGTGTTGAAGCGAAAAGAAAGCCCGGCACTGTGTCGGCTGAGACCCCAGACTGCTTTGCGGACAATTTTCTCAGCCTTGGCTGGTAGGCGATCGTAACGCGCGGTGAGTTCCGCCGGGCTCCAGCCTTGACCTTCGATGCCCCACTCGGACACGTCCTGCCACATCGTGATTTCTGTTTTGCCATCCTTAGCGGAAGAGGGATGCGACAGAGTTGCGAGTGCGAGCAGTATAGTAGTGACTGAAAATCGAGGAAAACAATAGGGGTTCATGGAGACCAAAACCGTCACTTCATTGGACAAGAGATGAGGGAATTCGTCAACTCGTAAAGGTTGAGAAAACTTTGAAATTGTTCATCGCCTTTCCAGCTCGGCATCAAGCCAAACAAGTGCAGCTTCGCGAGACTCCAGTTCTTTCTCTAATTGCAGATCCTGTCCTGCCCGAAGAATCTCTTTAAACACCGGCCCGGGTTTTAATCCTCGATTGATGAGATCACGCCCAGTAATGAAGGGTGGGGGAACGAGCGGTTCGGCTGCGGACTCATCAAGCTTTGCGACGACAAAGTCGTGGTTACTGAGATTTCCGTGGCTACCGAGGCAGTCGACTCGATGGAGTGCGAGCTCATCGTCGAATCCGTCGCGCGCCATGAATCTCTTCAGAGTAGAGGAGCGCATTTTCTGCACGTCCTTGAACTTCATGTGATTCTCAACGGCAGAGGTGACATATCCGATGACAGCGTTCGAATAGCGAAAACGAAGTAGGATTTCGCGGGTCATATCCGCGCCGATTTTGTCGTGCCCATTGAATCGAATCCGATCCTTATCCGGCTCGTAGGTAAAAGTAGCGGGCTTGGCAATATCGTGAAACAGCACGGAAAGGACGAGAGGAAGGCTCGCGTCTTTGGGGAGATGTGACAGCATCAGCCGAGTGTGAATGAAGACATCTCCCTCGGGATGCCATTGCGGGGGTTGTTCGCAGCCTTGAAGGTCTAGAATCTCCGGAAGGAGTATCTTCATCAATCCGGACTCAACGAGCAGGTCGAATCCCCGCAAGCGATGCGGACTCACCCAGATTCGGTCAAGTTCTTCGCGGATTCGTTCGGGACTGATGTGCTGGATATTCTCAGCCGTGGCGCGAATTGCGTGCCAGGTGTTTTCTTCGATTTCAAATTCAAATCGAGTAGAGAAACGAATCGCTCGCAGGAGTCGGAGGTAGTCTTCGCGAAAGCGATCCTCCGGGTTTCCGATGCAGCGAATCAAACCTGATGCGAGGTCGTCTTCTCCCTCTACATAGTCGATGGTTTTGTTCGCGATAGGATCGTGGAACATTCCATTGATCGTAAAATCCCGACGACGTGCATCGTTTTCGGCGGTTGAGAAAACAACCTTGTCGGGGCGGCGACCATCTGAATATTTACCATCTTCGCGAAAGGTAGCGATTTCGAAGTGGTGCCCGTCACGCTTGACCAGAACGACGCCGAAATAGCGCCAACCGTTCCGGCTTTTGGAAAATGCTTCAGAATTTCATCCGGCGTCGCTGAAGTCGCGATGTCGAAGTCTTTTGGTTCGTGGCCGAGTAGGCGATCGCGCACACAGCCACCTGCGAAGAGGGCCTCGTGGCCTGCTTCCTTCAGGGTTCGAACAATGTCTGTTGCTATCTCTTCCATCGAAAAATCGTGGACATGGCCAGATTCAGCCAGGGAATGGAAAGATCAATCATGGCTGCGGCATCCTGATGCCGAGGTCGGCGGCTTTGACTCGGCGGATGCCACCTTGAGCTTTCATGTCGTCGAAGTGCCACCACTCGGACTCGATCGTGCGAAATCCGGCCCCCTTCATCAGGGTTTGAAGTAGCTCAACGCGTTTTCGAATGTCCGGATCGCTCCCTGTGTAGTTGGATTTCGCTTTATCGGAGAAGTCATCGAATTTGGATGGCATGGCGACAGGAGTTCCGTCGGTTTTCACCAGGGTTAGATCGATCGAGATACCGTAGCAGTGCCAAGAAAGGCCCTTGCTGGGAGGGACGACGTAGCGTGGATCTTTGACTGCATTCCAAAGTGCAATGTGCGCTTCAGGTGGTCGCCAGGCGTCCCAGATTTTCAGGGCGTAGCCATGTTCTTTCAGTGCTTTGTTTACCCGGTGCAGCTTTTGGCCGGAAGAACGATGAACGAGGCAGGGCATCTCGTCTCGATACAACGGCTTTCCGGTAGCAGAGGTAATCTTGTAACGCATGTCGATGAATGCACCGGGAACGGCATTTTTCACGGCAACGAGATGGTAACGCCTTGCCTTCCGGATAACAGCCGCAGCTGGATCCTGCCGGAAGAGCCCAATCCCCTTCCCACCGGTGAAGAGCGGCGTGCTGCAGAGTGCCAGGATCAGGATGGCAAGTGCTGGTGCGGGCGTTTTCATGAACGTGAAGAATGGTAGCCGGAAAAGAGTGGGAAGCAATTCAGGGAAAATAAAATGCAGGAAAGGCGATCTTGAAACTTGTCACTTTCTGTCCGATGACTAGCACCCCGGGCTATGAGTATCTTTTCCAAATTAATGGGCCGAATCTTTGGCAAAAAAGATGAAGAGGTAGCACCAGCTGCAGCGGAGGAAGCTGCACCAGGAAAGCCAGTTGATGTTGAGGCTATCCTCACAGAAATGGAGGCGGCACATCCTGACGATCTCGATTGGCGCCGTTCCATCGTCGACCTCATGAAGTTGGTCGGTATGGTCAGCAGCTACGGTGATCGCAAAGAGCTCGCTCTCGAGCTTGGGTACAGTCAGGCAGATATCGATAGCAAAGGATCGGCTGAGATGAACATCTGGCTGCACAAGCAGGTCATGAAGAAACTCGCAGAAAACGGCGGAAGCGTTCCTGCCGATCTCCTAGACTAAACAGTCGAGAGACCAAAATCCCCCATAACTACTCTTTCGAAAGCCGATCCTTTGAGAGCCGGACCGGCTTTTTTGTGCTTCGACTCAGGGCTGCTACTCCGCTCGCTGATGAACAGTGTAGTAGACTGCCGAGCTCAGCAGTGAGGCACCGTTCTCAGAAACTACATTCGGGCAGGTCACTTGAATGACAGTGCCTTCGGTGATCCGACTGGTTCGGAGAATAACAGATCGGCCATCGGATTCGATGACCGGTCGCACTGTGATAGGAGCGTTTCCACCATTCAGAGAAATCGCCCGCACCACGTAATTTTCGGGCTTCGATGCGATGGCTCGATTGACCGCATCGGTGAAATCCAGTGAAATCCCTTCAGCGAGAATTGCGACGCGCTTGATTTTAAAGGTGTCATCTTCCACATCGAGGGGAATGAACCCCGAATCTCCGCCGGCAAGAATTGCTCCCGGAGCAATTTCGACGACCGCTTCAATAGGCATTTTCGTAATGCGATTCAGTAGGATCGAACCTTGCCATGTGCCGTTAACAGACTCGGGAATAATTTCGATAATCTGCTTTGAGCCTGGACAGAGAGCGAGCAGCTTTTCCTTTCCTTCCATGGCGCAAAACACGAGCTGGGTCGGTGGCGTGCTGCGAGTGAGTTCAGCGGGAATCAGGAGAGAAGGCAGCGTGAACGGAATCGTTTGAGGAGGCGTTGCGGGTGCTTCAGGTGGTGGCGCAGGCAATTGCGTCAGAGAAACGTAGTAACCACCATCGTAGGCCGGCATCGAGAGAAGGCAGGCTAGGAGGCCGCCGCGGCTAATCGAGAAAGAACTTACCGGTAGCCTGCTTTCGGTCAGGGTGACGAGTTCCTCCGCACCTGGAGTCCATGAGACGATGCGTGCCTTTGGAGTTGCCTTGGGCTTGGATTGCTCTGGAGATTCCGTGTTTTCCTTTTCTTCTCTCTTATCTTCTAACACCTCCTCTGGCGCTTCCAGATGAGGGGATAGAGCGAATAGCAATCGGCCAAAAGGATCGGCGACTGGTCCTGCTGTGATCGTGACGCCCTCGCTGCGGCCCACCCAATCGCGAATCAGCGCTTGGTAGAAGCAGAGTTCGACGTCTCCGTCCGTGTCGAATGCCTGGGTTATTTCGTCAGGCGAGCCCGTAACGACGGAATACTCAGGGCCAGCAGCGAGGAAGGGCAGGGAGTTCAACTTGACCTCTGAGTAGTATTCCCATCCGATCAGGCTCAGTCCCGGGGAGAATTTCGCGACTCCGATCTGGCCACGATTATTGAGGAAAAACACATTGTTCTTGTCGACCGGAGCAATAGCCCGCACCGTGGGAATTCCCTCCTGCGGTTTGATCTGGATCACGGCGCGTTCCGATGTAGTATCGTCCTGACCAACTGCGGTCGCAATGCAGGAACAGGTAATGAATCCAGAAAGCTGGAGGATCAGGCGAGGGTTTCTCATTTGCGAAATCATTCCTCTTTCTCCTTTTTTGATTCGGACCCCGCTGGCTCAAGTTGATAGCTGAGTTCGATATTCCCCGCCTCATCTTTCGAGACCTTCAGGGCTGAACCGTCCCATTCACCAACGCTGTGAGTAATTCGGTCCTTCCAGTCACTGACTACGGCGATTTGCGCGTCATTCTGCGGGCTTCGGATTGAGAACCGCTGCTTCAACACTCTGCCTTTGTCTTCCAGCCAGATCATTTCTTCAATTCGTAGCGAACCGTGAGTGTAGAGAAATTCAGGTCGCCCCGCTACGACGCGAAATCCGAAATACTCAGGCTTGCCGAATGCACCACTCGATTCCTGAAACGGTGGGAGGCCCTCCGCGCTGTATATGTAAGGAGAAGGACCGGAAGGCTCCTCCTTTTCGGCATCCTCTTTCTTCAAGTCAGCGTCGTCAGCTTTCTCCTCCTCCTTGGATTGCTCCTTCTTGGGGGGCTGAACGTCCAGAACACCAATGAGTCGCGCTGCAGTTGGATCCCAGATCGCGACATAACGAGCGCCGGGGGAGCCGATCATGAAGGCTCCATGCAGATTCTCCCGCCTCGCATCGTCAGAGCCGTAGGC
>Ga0255776_10001164_pt1 | contig 30071 bp, 31 predicted proteins | sample 071ome_19_FD_179974 | JGI IMG/M metagenome (GOLD analysis project Ga0255776, IMG submission 179974) | Coastal salt marsh microbial communities from the Groves Creek Marsh, Skidaway Island, Georgia - 071413AT metaG (version 2) | ecosystem: Environmental > Aquatic > Marine > Intertidal zone >... | reverse complement strand
GAGCTCGATAATTCTGGGGCGCTCGACCCACCCATCCTTAGTACCATCTGGCACGATTTCCACGACTGAGACGAAATTGGGCCCCAGTTGAGTCACTTTCCCGTGATCTCGGCCCAAGAAATTTCCTAGCGTAATCCGATGGATTCCTCCCTCGGCATCTTTGATCAGGGCCCACTCGATGGCACCCCGCCGCAAGGACCCTACCAGCTGTAGCGAATCAAAAGTAAAGGTTTCTAACAATTCTCGTGGGCGGCTCAAATCAGGCTTTACAACGGCACGCTTGTCTCGCGTTACCTGATCGTCAACGTCCAGAGGGCGGTCAAAGGGGCTCCGCTCAGTCGTTGCCGCATAGGCGAATGGCTCGTAGACCGGGACGCTGGGCGCTTCTTCAATAAACCCAAAGTTTTCTGCGGCACTTTTGTCCTTCTGAGCCATGAACTCATCGATATCGTCGAACCTACCAGCCGAACAGGCGGCCAATAGCGGCAATACGATGACGCCAGAGAGGGTTCTGGCGAGAACGCTGATGCTGTCACACCCCATCACCCTCACCTTCATATCGGTAGGTTTTAGCGAGAATTTTTATATTTAACATGGGTTGAATTCGGCTGTCATAAGCAATTTCAAAGTCATGTACTGTGACAATTCTTGGCAGTGCCGCCATACCTGAAACAAAGGCTCCCAAGTCGTGATATGAGCCCACCGCCTCTATAGAAATTGGGATCTCTACGTATATCTCACGGTCCTGCTCTTCAAGGAGGTCAATGCGATTGATCTTAAGTCCGTTTAATTCCCCCTTCTCTGTGATGTCATCCAGCAAACCGGGGACTTCTGTCTTGAGTGGCAGACTCGTCAGCAACTCTGCAAAACTGGCCCTCATCTCCGCTATCTGAGCCCTGTAAGCGTCGAGATTCGCCACATAATTAGCGTTGGTCTCATAATTTTCGCGAAGCGTTGCTTCCTCGCTGACTCTCACGGCCAACTGAGCCTTTAAATTATCAATATGCAGGTAAGACCCTGCCGCGAAGATCAGCAGGTAAAGAAGGCATAGAAAGAGAAATTTGAGCGAAACCGGCCAAGTGGCGATTCCCTCGACATCCAGGCCAGCCCAGTCGACCTCGCGTAATTCTGAAAGATGCTGCTTAAGATTCATATGGCTCGACCGGCATCTCGTGAGGCTCGATAACGCAGCTGACTCGCCGTCGTCGCGCCGCCTCCGAGCTTGAATTCAACATAGACGACAACTGAGCCAGAAGCATCACTGGAAGGCGAAGAGCCCAACTTGAGTTTTACCCAACAATCTTCGGCTCTGAGCCGTGAAATGGTGTCGGGTGATTTTGCCGATAGATTTGCCTCCGCAGATAACGCCTGAAGCCTTGAAAAAAAGCTTTCTGCGGCAACTGCATTACCCGCATCGTCGAAAAATGTCGCACTCTGAACATTGTGGGAGACGCCCAGCACAGTGATGTTCCCACTGTTGTCAAATTGCCTCACTGGCCCTTGCACCTCCGAGAGAGTGCTAACGGCAAGCTTAAAGTTGGTCGCCAGGTCGCCGTATTCGGGAACCGCCTGAACTGCATCAAGATTTGGGTTCCACAACCAGAGCGATGCATCGAGCTCACGCATCAATCGCGAAACATAATTGTTGGATTCAGCAATACCCTCGACGGTCAGGAGGTTCCCCGTGCGGGTCAGATCCGTGTAAAAAACACCGTCGGGAAGGGTTCTGACTAGCTGGTCAAGCACTCTGACAATAGTGGGGCGGTCATCCTGGAGCAACCCGATGGCGGTCATTCGCTCAATCAACCGGTTGCGTATAGCGTTAAGCCTATTAACTTCGCCAACTTTTTCTTGAAGCCGCGCGATATTTTCCTCGAGGTATTCATTTCGATCAATTTGGTCTTTGATCTGGCCGGTAACCCTAACATCCCAAATAAAAACCGTTGCTATTGCCAAACCTAGAGTGGCAACTGAGGCCATGAAAAACTTCTTTTTGGAGGCCTCCCTGCGCTCCTCCCTCCACGGCAGTAAGTTAATACTGGGCACTATTCCAGCCCTCGCATAGCGAGGCCGCAAGTAGTGACAAGGGCCGGCGACTCCCTAACTAAAACCTCATGATCTACATCGGGCGCAACGGACATATCACCCACTGGGTCGGCGACAAAGACGGGCGTCAAAAGCCGATCTTCGAGAGTCGAAACAAGGCCCTCCAACGAGGCAACGCCTCCGCAGAGCAACAAGCAGTCCAACTCAGTGTAATCACTCGAAGAAAAGAAAAATTGCAGTGCGCGGCTGATCTGCTGAACTAAAGCCTCCCGATATGGATTTAATACTTCCAGCTCATAGTCTTCCGGCAAGCCACCGTATTTTTTTGCGAAGCCTGCTTCTGAAATACTCAAATCATATCGATCAGCAATGGCATCCGTGAGTTGCTTTCCGCCAAAGCTGTTCTCGCGCGTGAAGAGGATTCTGTCGCCGACAATTACCGAGAGATTTGTTGTAGCGGCACCCACATCGACAACCGCGATCGCTGAAACGTCTGATGTGGGCAATTGACTCGCAAACAGAGAGAGGGCGCGCTGCCAGGCATACTGCTCGACATCAATCACAGTGGGGACAAGGCCCGCAGCCTCCAAGGCTTCAACTCGAGTCTGAACAGCTTGTAGACGGCAGGCAACCACCAAGACGTCGATCTCATTAGTTTTTTCTGTCGACGGGCCAAGCACCTCAAAATCAAGGGCAACCTCGTTTATTGGATATGGAATGTATTGATCAGCCTCCAAGGCAAGCTGAACCTCCAGATCCTCGTCACTTAGGCCTGCAGGCATTGAAACAACCTTTATTATTGCTTGCGAACCAGACACTGCAGTAATCGCTTGCTGGGCTTTACAGCTCGTCTTATCAAGTAGCTCTTTGATGGCTTCGCCTAAAAGATCAGGGCGAATAATATCTCTCTCGATGACGACTTCCGGGGGTATGGCAGCGACCCCAAAGCTTTCCACCCGGTAATGGTCGCGCAAGCGACTCAGCTCCAACAACTTTACCGTTGTAGAGCTAATATCAATTCCAACAGCGCGATTTGTTGTGGCTCGGCTAAATACCCTCAACACCTGTCATTCCTTTGCGTGTGTCGATGCCCCCCCCGGGGGGGGGCCAAGTTTTTCAGCCCTCAATAGTACGATGGCCTTCTGGGTTTATGGCTCGCCAAAGTCGGTAAAACGTCACTTAATCAGCCCTGTAGTGTGAAATCTTCTCAAAACCCCTGATATGTTTATCCACCCAGCGATACACGATGGTTAGTATTGATCATCCAATGCTGACACGTTACATCATGAACGTGCTCACCCCGGAGAACCTGTAGTGCCAACAGCACCGAAATTGATGCAATACGGCGCGCTGATCGCCAGCGCCGCGCTGTGGTGGCTAGCGGGTCTGTATCTCTATTTGAGCCCCAACCTGCCAGAAGAAAGCGCGCTGCGAAACATCACACTGCAAACGCCAATGCAGGTGCGGAGCCGAGACGGTGCGCTGATCGGACAGTTTGGAGAGCAAAAACGAAAGCCCCTGCGCTTTGAGCAGATTCCAAGAAGCTTTGTCGATGCGTTGCTGGCCGCAGAGGACGACGGGTTCTTCGAGCATGGCGGTATTGAGCCATTAAGCTTGGCGCGAGCCGTGTCAGAACTCTTGCTGACCGGCAAAAAAGGTAGCGGTGGTTCCACCATTACTATGCAGGTCGCGCGCAATTACTTCCTGACGCTGGATCAGACCTTTCTGAGAAAGTTCACCGAGATCTTGCTGGCACTGCAAATAGAGAGTCGGCTGAACAAAGAAGAAATATTTGAACTGTATGTAAACCGCGTGTTCCTCGGTCACCGGGCTTACGGTTTCGAAGCGGCCGCAGAAACCTATTATGGCAAGCCCCTTGCCGAGCTCAGCCTCGCGCAACATGCCATGCTGGCGGGCGTGCCCAAAGCACCGTCGCGCAACAACCCGCTGAGCAACCCGGACAAAGGCAAAATCCGGCGTGACTGGATTCTGGGGCGAATGGCGAGCCTGGGAATGATTACCCCCGGGGAAAGCCAAATCGCTCAAAGCACGCCGGTCACTGCCTCCTTCCACGGCCAGGTCGTCGAAGTTGACGCGGACTACGTCGCCGAAATGGTGCGTCAGGAGATGGTCGATCGTTTCGGCAATGGCGCCTATAACGATGGTTACGTGGTCTACACGACCGTTGACGCGCGCCTGCAGCAAGCCGCGCGCAATGCCTTGCTGAATGGTTTGCGCACTTACGACTGGCGGCATGGCTGGCGGGGACCCGAAAGACGACTCGCGCCGCGGGAAGGCGAGGCGCCAGAGGTGACCCTGAGTCGCTGGCAGGAGGCTTTGCGTGCCATGCCCGTGATCGCTGAACTAGAGCCTGGCATCGTGACCCAAGTGAGTGACGACGACGCCCTGGTAATAACCAAGTCTGGCGATTTGATTTCTCTGGCTTGGGAGGGCGACCTCGCAAAAGTGCGTCGCTATCGCTCGGTAAATCTGACGGCCGCACCCGAGAGAACGCCCGCGGAATTGCTCTCTCCGGGAGACATGATTCGCGTGCGCGAAACGACAGAAGGCTGGCGGCTGAGTCAGGTGCCCGAAGCGCAGTCGGCGCTGGTATCCCTTGACCCTAAACATGGTGCGATCAGAGCGCTAGTGGGAGGCATGGGATTTGAGCTATCTAAATTCAATCGCGTCACCCAAGCTCGCCGCCAGCCGGGCTCCAATTTCAAACCGTTTCTCTACGCAAGCGCCTTATCGACAGGGATCACCCCGTCCACCGTAATCAATGACGCACCGGTGGTGCTGGACAATCTCTCGGAAGCGGAAATCTGGCGCCCCGAAAACGACAGCGGAAAGTTTTACGGGCCCACCCGGTTACGCGAAGCACTCGCTTTTTCTCGCAACCTGGTGTCAATCCGTGTTTTGCAGCGTGTCGGGGTTCAGCGCTTCATCCGCTACGTCGAAGCGCTTGGATTTAACACCGAAGGCATGCAGGCCAACCTGACGTTAGCGTTGGGAACACACACATTCACGCCGCTGGAAATCGCCACCGGCTACGCAATTCTCGCTAACGAGGGCTTTAAGGTAGAACCGTGGTTGATCGAGCGTATCGAAAATGCCAAGGGAGAGATCATCTATGCGGCCGATCCATTGGTGGCTTGCAGTGAATGTAGCACTGCCGAGGGCAACTCAACCGAAGTGTTGCGCATGGAGGATATTCTGGGCACAGATGTGCCAGCGGTGCGCGCCGCTGAGCGGGTGATGGACCCACGCATCGCGTTCATCGTGAGCTCCTTTTTGCGCGAAGCGATTCAGCGAGGTACCGGGCGCAGAGCACGGGCGCTCGAGCGCTCGGATATCGCGGGTAAGACGGGAACGACCAACGGACCGCGAGACGCCTGGTTCTCTGGGTTTAATCCGGACCTTATCACCACCGCCTGGGTGGGGTTTGATGATTATCAGCCCCTCGGCCGACGGGAGTTCGGCGGCACCGCCGCGCTGCCTATCTGGATCGACTTCATGCGCGAGGCGTTGCCGGAAGAGCGCCCCCTATCGCCGATGCCGCCCGGTATCGTGCGAGTGCGGGTCGACGCAGAGTCAGGCCTGCGTGTGCGCGGGCAGCCCGAGGGCAGCATCATGGAATATTTTCTCGAAGAGTCGTTGCCGGATTGGGATAACGGGGGTAACGGGATGCTCGATACCGAGCGTCTGGAACAGATTTTCTGAGCAAAAAAAACGCCGGCAAAAGCCGGCATCTTTTATCAGAAATGCGCTTACTGCTTGAGGCTGCGGCCGCCAAAACGCTTGTTAAAGCGGTCCACGCGCCCACCGGTATCAACGATCTTTTGCTTGCCGGTGTAGAAAGGGTGGCACTGGCTGCATACGTCAAGAGAAATGTCCTCGCCCAGCGTAGAGCGGGTTTTGATCTCATTGCCACAGCTGCAGCGGGCGGTAATGTCGCCGTACTGAGGGTGAATATCTGCTTTCATGCCAACCTCCGTCAGCAATTGGGTGCGAAAAAGAGCGCGGATAATACCAGAGCCCCCACCGATAGCAACAATGAATACAGCCACTATTGGGCTCTAGTACACTGCTAAGCGCCTTGCAGACCATTGAGTCGATCTTGAAGCCACCCACCGCCACAGACAAAAGCCCCAGCCGCCTAGTCTGGCGTTGCGCCGTGCCGACGCCGCTGCGGCGCACATTTGAGTATTTACCGCCCGAAGGGGGGCACCATGAGATCGCACCGGGGACGCGGGTCAGCGTCCCTTTTGGACGGAGAACGCTCACCGCCATCGTCACCGCTGGGGCTGACGGGCCCACCTACGATGCGGCGAAATTAAGGGAAGCCGCAGCGGTGCTGGATACCCAGCCTTTGTTAACCCCATCGCTCCTCGCGCTGCTCACCTGGACGGCGTCTTATTATCACCACCCGATCGGTGAGGTACTCCCACTGGGTTTGTCCCCTAGTGAGCGCCAGGGAAAACCCGAGCAACCGACTCGCGTCGAAGGTCTGCAACTCACCCTCCGAGGTGAAGGCCTTCCTGAGGGAGCGCCGCACAACGCGCACAAACAGGCCGCGCTGATCAGCGCATTACGCGGCGGGCCCCTGCGCGTCGATGATTTGCGTTCGCAAGGCTTCACCCGTCCCGTCATCAAGGCACTGCTGGACAAGGCGCTGGTCGCAGAATGTGACCTGACCGCGGACGCCAGCTGGCGGGAGCAACAACCTCCCCTGACCGCAAACGCTGAGCAACGGACTGCGATCGACGCGATTGCAGAGACTGCGGGTACCTTCGCCGTACATTTGCTCTACGGCGTGACGGGCAGCGGGAAAACCGAGGTCTATCTGCAGTCGATTGCTGCGTGTTTGGCGCGGGGAGAGCAGGCGCTGGTATTGCTGCCTGAAATTGCACTGACCCCGCAAACCCTTGCCCGATTTGAGGCAAGGTTCGACGCGCCGGTTGCGGCCCTGCACTCTGGAATGGGTAATGCGGAACGCGATCGCGTTTGGGCTGATGCTCGGTGCGGCCGCATCGCGGTCGTAATGGGCACTCGGTCTGCTGTCTTCGTCCCGTTGCACCGTCCGGGTTTGATCGTGGTCGACGAAGAGCATGATGCGGCCTTCGTGCAGCAAGATGGGCTCCGGTATTCAGCGCGGGATGTCGCGATCAAGCGCGGCCAGCTCGAAGGTTGTAACGTGATTCTTGGCAGCGCGACACCGAGCCTTGAAAGTTGGCAGAACAGTGAGCGTGGTCGATATCGACGGCACGAACTCTCGCACCGCGCCGGCGTCGGCACCCTCCCTAAACATCGGCTGATAGACGTCGCTGGTTTGGATCTCGCGGCGGGCCTCTCTCCAGAACTGATCCAGCAGATCGGTGCCACACTGGACGGCGGTGAGCAGGTACTGATTTTTCTGAACCGGCGGGGATTCGCTAACGCCCTGCTTTGCTACGACTGCGGTTGGAGCAGTGAGTGCACGAACTGCGACGCGCGCATGACCCTACATAAGTCTCCCGCGGGACTGCACTGCCATCACTGCGACCAACGTGCGCGTGTGCCGGCTCGCTGCCCTCTATGCCAGGGCAGCCGGTTACATGGTTCCGGCGTGGGTACGCAACAGACCGAGGCTTTCCTGGCTGACCATTTCAGTCGTTACCCCGTAATCAGAGTCGACAGCGATACCATGCGCCATCGCTCAGCCATGCCGGAGCTCATAGACCGCCTCGCCAGTGGGCAACCGATGCTCATGATCGGCACTCAAATGCTGAGTAAGGGGCATCATTTTCCGCATGTAACACTGGTCGCGATTGTCGATGCCGACGCGTTGTTATTCAGCCCCGACTTTCGGGGCGAAGAGCGGCTCTTGCAACTATTGACGCAGGTGAGCGGGCGCGCCGGGCGCGAAGAAAAACCGGGGCGGGTTATCGTGCAAACCCGTCAGCCGGATCACCCCGTGATCAGGCAACTTCACGCGCCCTACCACACCTTATTGCCCGACTTACTCGCTCACCGGGCTCAAGCGGGCCTGCCGCCACAAGGGGCGCTCGGTGTCATTCGCTGTGACAGCCAAAGCCGTCTGGAGGGGATGGAATTTCTCAAGGCACTGCGCGGCGCGGCGGGCCCGACGCGGGAATGTCAGATCATTGGGCCTGTGGCGGCGGCCATGGCGCGCAGAAAAAATCGCTACCGTAATCAACTGGTGATCGCAGCGCGCTCGCGCACGGCGCTTGCCAGTGTCATGACTGCGCTCGTTGCCCAGGCGGAAGCGTCCCGGCATTCGGCGACCCTGAACTGGTCTGTCGACATTGATCCCTATGAAAGCTTGTGACTTCCTTGGCTGGAGCACGGCGGATGGGTCGGGGATAATGTCCTCCGATCTCGTCAGAGTGAAGTGACGAGTAACCCCCGGCAGGATGAGCATGAAACTCGAATTAGCTGCGCTGATTACTCAGGCGCTGGAACAACTAGTCGCGCAGGGTAGTTTGGCGGAGATGCCGGACTCGCCTCCACAGATCGACCACCCTAAGGATGCGAGCCATGGGGATCTCTCCTGTAATGTGGCAATGGTGCTTGCGAAGCGCGCGGGTGTAGCACCGCGAGATCTTGCGGCACAGCTCATAGCGCTACTGCCGGAAAATACACTCGTGACTCGCGCAGAGATCGCGGGGCCGGGTTTTATTAATTTTTTCATCAATCCGACACAGCAGACGGAAGTCGTTAGGACCATTCTCGAAGCCGGGGCCGCATTTGGCCGCAGTGAGCTGGGCGCCGGCCGGCGGGTGCAGGTCGAGTTCGTCTCGGCCAATCCCACCGGGCCGCTTCATGTCGGTCACGGCCGTGGCGCCGCTATCGGTGACTCATTAGGTCGCTTGCTTGAAGCCACTGGCTGGTCCGTACAGCGAGAGTTCTACTACAACGACGCCGGCCAACAGATTCAAAATCTGGCGCTATCAGTGCAAGCGCGGGCCGAGGGAAAGACGCCGGAGCATCCCGACTGGCCCGCTGATGGATATCAGGGTCGCTATATCGAAGACGTTGCCGCGGCTTATATCGCACGCGAAACGGTGCAGGCTGCCGACCGGGAAATTACCGCGGCGGGAGACGTTGCTGATCTGGACGCCATTCGGGAATTCGCTGTGGCGTGTTTGCGGCGCGAGCAAGATCAGGATCTGCGTGCCTTCGCAGTGGTATTTGACGACTACTTTCTAGAGTCCTCTCTCTACGAAAGCGGCGCCGTAGAGGACACGGTGGCAAAACTGAACCGGGGAGGACACACCTTCGAGGAGCAAGACGCCCTGTGGCTGCGCACGACGACCTTTGGTGACGACAAGGATCGCGTCATGCGCAAACGGGAGGGCGGCTATACCTACTTTGTCCCCGACGTCGCTTATCATCACAACAAGTGGCAGCGCGGATTTGAGCGCGTTATCAACGAGCAGGGTGCAGATCATCACAGCACCATCACCCGCGTGCGCGCCGGACTGCAGGGCCTCGATGTAGGCATCCCCGAGGGGTGGCCCGAATACGTGCTACACCAAATGGTCACCGTGATGCGCGACGGCGCCGAGGTGAAGCTGTCGAAGCGCGCCGGGAGCTATGTGACCCTGCGAGACTTAATTGACTGGGTCGGTTGCGATGCCACGCGCTATTTCCTGGTTGCCAGGGCGCCCACGTCTCAGCTGACCTTCGATGTCGATCTGGCACTCGCACGCAGCAACGATAATCCTGTTTATTACATTCAATATGCCCACGCCCGCGCCGCCAGCGTCTTGCGAAAAGCAGCAGAGGAAGGCAACGAGTTCACCAAAGCGAGCCTGGAGCATCTGGATCAGCTCATCGAACCCGAGGTGCTGACGCTGGCCACCTCCCTGGGCAAGTTCCCCGAGGTGGTGGCCACTGCAGCAGAGCGGCTCGAGCCGCACGACGTGGCGAACTATCTCCGCCAGTTAGCGGCCGACTTCCATAGCTTTTACAACGCGCACAAGATTCTCGAAGGTGCACCCGAAACAATGCAGGCGAGGCTGGCGCTGGTTGCAGCGGCTCAGCAGGTGATCGCCAGCGGCCTCGATCTGCTCGGCGTTTCGGCGCCTGAGAGCATGTAGCAATGGCAACGAAACCCACGAAGTCACGCGCTACGACGACACCGCGACGATCGGCCACTCCTGACACGCCCGCGCAGCCCACCATAACGCGGGCGCACGTGCAGGGCTTCATTGCGGGCGGTCTCGCAGGCGTCATGGCCAGCTTTGGCATCGCCAATTGGACGCAACCCGATAGCGCTCATACGATGGATGCGCAGCAATCGGCAACGCCGCCAACTCTGCAGATCGAGAGCGAACCCCGCTTTGACTTCTATGAAGTGCTGCCTAATCAAGCGCTCGATCTCAATCCAGACATCGAGCCCGCCGATTTGCGCGCCAACACCGTTAACCGCATCGAGTATCTCCTTCAAGCCGGTTCTTTCAGAGAACAAACGGACGCCGATCGCCGCCGAGGCGAGCTTGCCCTTCTGGGCCTCGAGGCAACCGTTGAGCCCAGTGAAGGATCTAATGGACTCTGGTATCGGGTGTACCTGGGGCCCTTCACCAGTCGCTCGGAGATGGCCAGAGCGCGCTCCCTCACCGCCCAGGCAGACATGGACACGCTTCTGCTGAAGCGACAGATCCCTGCGGCAGGCGATACGCCATGACGCTGCCGGCGAGCCAACGGATTGAGCGGCTGCACTACTCACGCAGTCAGAAAATGCTCGAACTGTCGTTTGCCGATGGTGAGGCCTACCGGTTGAGTGCCGAATTTTTACGGGTGTACTCACCATCTGCGGAAGTTCGGGGTCACGGGCCTGGCCAGGAAGTGTTGCAAACGGGCAAGGCTTCGGTGGCCATCACCGGCATCGATCGAGTGGGGCACTACGCGGTTCAAATCGCCTTTGACGACGGGCACGACTCGGGTATCTACAGCTGGTCTTATCTGCGGGATCTCGCGGAGCAGCAAGACCGATATTGGCAGAACTATCTCCAGCAATTATCTGCGGCGGGAAAATCCCGTGATGCCGAGCTGCAAGTCCTGCATTTTCAGCCCTGAAGCGCCCACCCGGGCTCAATCCACTCTCTCTGAACAAGCGCCTCCGGCTCAGGTACACTTGCCGGCCCACTGACCGATAGCCAGTATAAACGCGGGTTCCGGCTGATGAATGATGACAATACGGTGAGCGCTGACAGTCACGACGACACTACCGACTTTGGCTACACCCGGGTAGACCGGGCAGCCAAAGCCAGCCTGGTGCGCGGCGTCTTTGATTCGGTGGCCAGCCGCTACGACTTGATGAACGATTTGATGTCAGGCGGCGTTCATCGCCTGTGGAAGCGTTTTACCATCGAGCTCAGCGCCGCGCGCCCAGGCCAGACGATTTTGGATATTGCCGGCGGGACGGGTGATCTCGCCGCGAAGTTTTCGCGTCTAGTGGGTAACGAAGGCAAAGTGATTCTGGCGGATATTAACGCCGCCATGCTTGAGGTCGGCAGGGATCGACTCATCGACAAGGGTGCCATCGGCAACATTGAGGTCGTGCAGGCCGATGCCCAGGCACTGCCGTTCAAAGACAACAGCGTCGACTGCATCACCATCGCTTTCGGTTTACGCAATGTCACCGACAAGGACATGGCATTGCGCTCGATGCTCCGTGTGCTCCGCCCCGGCGGGCGATTACTGGTGCTGGAATTCTCCAAGCCCACGTCGGCCTGGCTGGGCAAGGTCTACGACCAATACTCCTTCCAGATCTTGCCCGCGATGGGGCGGCTGATTGCGCAGGATGCCGATAGCTATCGCTATCTTGCGGAGTCGATTCGCAAGCACCCCGACCAGGACACGCTTCGCGGGATGATGGATGAAGCGGGTTTTGTGGACTGCCGTTATCACAATATGACTGGCGGCATTGTGGCGGTGCACCAAGGCTTCAAGGCGTGACGCAGCACGATCCCGCGCTGCTCAGTGCGGCGTTGATGGGCGCGGAGCGCGCGCTCAATCAAGCGATTGCCCTTGCACCCACGTCTCATCAGGCACTCGACGGGTTAAGTGGCACCCTTATTGGCATCGAGATCACGTCGCTGAACCTCGAGGTCTATATTGAACTGCTTTCAGGGCCCGCATTGCGGCTGATGAGCCACTGCGAGACTACACCTAACACCTCAGTCCGCGGCACACTGCAGGACTTCGCGGCACTCGCAGCTGCAGATGATCCCGCTAGCGTACTCATCAACAGCGGCATCGAATTGCAAGGCAGCAGCAGTAGCCTGATCGCGTTGCAGCAGGTTATCGCGGGTATGGATATTGACTGGGAGGCACCGCTGGTCGAGCGCCTGGGGGATGTTGCCGGTCACCAGATTGCGGAGGCGCTGCGCGGCGTTTTCCGCTGGTCGGAAGGCGCGCGTGCGAGCCTTAAACGGCAGGTTTCGGAATACCTGCTCGAGGAGGGACGCCTGACCCCGCCCGCCGCGGAACTCGAATACTTCTTTGAGGGCGTGCAGTCAGTCTCCAATCAAGTTGACCGCGCCAAAGCAAAGATCGACAAACTGCTCGCCAAAGCCGCCGAGCGCGGAGTGTCATCGTGAATCGACTCGTCGCACTTTACAAAACAGCGGCCCGGTATCAGCTCGACCAACTGCTCCCCGCCGAACAGCGCCCGAAAATATTGTCGCTCTTTTTGCGACTGTTTCCGGTCTTATCCGTCCCTGCAAACACGCCCCGGGGTGAGCGACTGCGGCGGGCGATGGAGGATCTGGGACCGGTATTTATCAAATTCGGCCAGCTACTATCTACTCGACGCGACTTGCTGCCCCTCGATATCGCAGACGAACTCGCCCTGTTGCAAGATCAGGTGCCCCCCTTCCCAGCCAAAGAAGCGATCCAGCGGATTGAAGCGGCGCTGGGACGCCGCCTGAATGACTGCTTTGCCGAGTTTGACGCGAACCCACTAGCTGCCGCCTCGGTAGCTCAGGTGCATGGGGCACGACTGGCAGATGGCAGCGATGTCGTCGTGAAGGTCCTGCGCCCAGGCATCGAGCGGATCATTGATCAAGATCTCCGCATACTGCGGCACGTTGCGAAAATGCTCGCGCGCTGGTCGCGCAACGGCCGCAGGCTACGGCCTGTAGAAGTTGTCGCCGAGTATGACCGCATCATTCATGGCGAACTCGATCTGCAACGCGAGGCCGCCAACGCCTCGCAGCTGCGCCGCCATTTTAAAACCGGCGATTTAGTCTACGTACCCGAAGTCCATTGGCCACTGACCTGTGAGCAGGTCATGGTCAGTGAGCGGATCTACGGGGTGCCCGTCAGTGATATCGACACGCTTAGAGGCAAGCAGGTGGACCTCAAGCTGCTGGCTGAACGGGGCGTGGAAATCTTTTTCACACAGGTATTCCGCGACAGCTTTTTTCACGCTGATATGCATCCCGGCAATATCTTTGTCGATTGTTCGCGACCCGATGACCCAAGATACATGGCAGTCGACTGCGCGATCGTTGGGCAGCTGGATGAGCAAGATCTTTACTATCTCGCGCGCAATCTTTTGGCGATCTTCCAACAGGACTATCGACTCTGCGCCAAACTCCACATCGAGTGCGGGTGGGTGCCCCCGGACACCCCCATCGCCGAGTTTGAGTCAGCCATGCGCACGCTGTGTGAGCCCGTTTTTGAGCGCCCCCTCTCCGAAATCTCGTTCGGCCATATGCTGGTCACGCTGTTCCGCACTGCCGGGCAGTTCGATATGCAGGTGCAGCCGCAACTGGTCTTGCTGCAAAAAACCCTGCTGAATATCGAAGGCCTGGGGCGTGAGCTATACCCCGAACTCAACCTGTGGGATACCGCCAAGCCATTTTTAGAAAAGTGGCTGGAGGATCGGTACTCGCTGCCCACGCTAGGTAAGCGCCTACAGGACGAAGCACCGATCCTTTTGGAGACCCTGCCGTTACTGCCGGATCTGATATTGAACAAGTTACGCCATCAATCCACCCCGGAACCCCGCCAGCGCAACGCACGACAATGGCGTATGCCCGCTATCGCATTTGGGGCGCTGTTTCTGGGGATGGGGATCGCCGGGGCGGAGAGTCCTGCGTGGCTGTTATTGGGAGGCGCTCTGCTCCTGTCTGCCCTTACCCTGCGAGAGCGGTAACGCGCGCAGTCACCCTCTGGCATACTGGTGCCATGACTAAAGCCACCACAGATATACCTGACACCTTGGCACCACGTTGGAACGAGCAGGGGCTGATGCCTGCGATCGCACAGGATGCCACCAGCGGTGAAGTGCTGATGCTGGCGTGGATGAATGCCACGTCGCTGGCACAAACCCTCACCACGGGAGAGGCGGTATATTGGTCGCGCTCGCGTCAAGCACTCTGGCGAAAGGGCGAAACCTCGGGTAATACCCAGAAAGTCGTTTCGATGCGTCTCGATTGCGATGGTGACACCCTACTGCTCAAGGTTGACCAGCAGGGCGCGGGGGCCTGCCACACGGGGCGCCGTAACTGTTTTTTTTATGCCCCTAACAACGGTGAGTGGCAGCTCACCGAGGAGCGCTGAATGAACGACATACTGACCGCGCTGGACCAAACGCTGGCTGAACGAAAATCAGCGCCCGCAGAGAGTTCTTATGTCGCTTCACTCCATGCGGAGGGCTTGAATAAAATTCTCGAAAAAGTGGGCGAGGAAGCAACCGAAGTGATTCTTGCGGCGAAAGATGCCCGGGACGGCGCTAATACCGACGCGCTGGTGAATGAGGTCGCCGACCTGTGGTTCCACACGCTGGTGATGCTGTCACACCTCGAATTAGGCCATGCCGATGTATTGAAAGTCCTCGCCGCGCGCATGGGCACTTCCGGACTGGCAGAAAAAGCGGCGCGAAAGGGCCATAATGCGGCTTCAGACGACGCTTAACGAAAGGGAGAGCGACAATGGGTCTTGGCGGAATTAGTATCTGGCAACTCCTGATTATTCTGGCGATTGTGGTGATGCTGTTTGGGACATCCCGCCTTCGCAATATGGGCAGCGACCTAGGCAGTGCTGTCCGCGGCTTTCGCGACAGCATGAAGAAAGACGATGCCGGCAGCGAGGCTGAAACAAGCACTGCAACACGCGAGGAAAGCGACCCCGATAAGCCTGCAGGCTAACCGGAGCAGGCATCCGTGTTTGATATCGGCTTCGCCGAGCTACTCCTAATTGGCGTGGTGGGCCTGCTGGTGGTGGGCCCCGAGCAACTTCCCGGTACTGTCCGAACGGTGCTCGCCTGGATTAATCGTTTTAGGCGCAGCTTCGATCAGATCCGATCGGATGTTCGGCGTGAGCTCCACAATGACGAAGTTATGCAAAAATTGCGCGCAGAGTCGCGCGAGCTCGAAAATCAGATCCGTGATACAACCCAGTCGATGGAAAAAGAGCTGCAGGGACTCACGAGCGACCCCGCGACACCGGTAGCCTCCCCTCACCCGGGCAATGACCCCGCTCCGACTGAAACCGACGCGGCTGACCCCGTCTCGCGCTCCAGCCGTGACTGACGACACACACGACCAAGATCCACCCATGTCGCTGGTGGCGCATCTGACCGAACTCCGCGATCGGCTGTTACGCGCGGTGTTGGCGGTGCTGATCGGATTTCTGGTGCTTTTCCCCTTCGCCAACGAGATCTACGCCTTTGTGTCCGCGCCGCTACGCGAATTGATGCCGGCGGGTTCAACTATGATCGCAACCGGGGTGGCTTCGCCGTTTTTAACGCCCTTCAAGTTGAGTCTGGTTTTAGCGATCTTCCTGGCAATACCGGTGATCCTCTATCAAATTTGGGGATTCGTGGCACCGGGGCTCTACCAGCAGGAAAAGCGCGTTGCACTGCCGCTGCTGGCCTCAAGCGTGTTGCTGTTCTACTCGGGTGCGGCGTTTGCCTACTTCGTTGTCTTTCCGCTGATCTTTGCTTTTTTCACCAGCGTCGGGCCGGAAAGTGTTCAGGTCATGACCGACATCAACAGTTATCTGGATTTTGTGCTGAAGCTATTTCTGGCCTTCGGTATTGCCTTTGAAATGCCCATCGCCGCAGTTATTTTGATCTTAACCGGAGTGACCACCGCCGAGGCGCTCGCAGCCAAGCGGCCTTTTATCATCGTTGGCTGCTTTGTTTTCGGCATGCTACTGACGCCGCCCGATGTGATTTCACAATCACTGCTAGCCATCCCGATGTGGTTACTGTTTGAACTCGGTGTGTTTTTCGGCAGATTACTCAAACCCTCCGCGTCGAATGCGGTCAGCGAGTAGCCGCGCTTAAGCGTAGACTGAGCCCGCCGACATACTTCGCGCCCAGCCCCACAGCCGGGCGGCAACGTCTCACTCAACCGGATACCCCGTCGTGACCGAATCTGCACCCGCCACCTCAACACCGGAGCCCCAGACTTCCGCAGAGCCGGGAAATCGTCCGCCCGCGCGGACCAAGTCCTTAGCGCCGCTGCGGCAATTGCTGGCATTTCTGTGGCCGCATAAAGGTCGGCTTATCGCGGCGAGCCTAGCGCTGGTATTTACCGCCGGTGCGCAACTGACGCTCGGTTATGGCGTGCAAATGCTGATCGACGAGGGATTCAAGGGTGCGGACGTCGCCGGTCTGTATAAAGCGGTTTCGTTCATGCTTGCGATCGGCGTAGCCATGGCGATTGGCGCCATGACCCGTTTTTATCTGGTGTCCTGGCTGGGCGAGCGAGTCAGCGCAGACCTTCGCGGCGCCGTTTTCAATAATCTTGTGCATCTACAGCCGAGCTATTTTGAAACCAATCACTCGGGCGAAATCATGTCCCGACTGACCACTGACACCACGCTGCTGCAAACACTGATTGGATCCTCAGTCAGCCTGGCTGTGCGCAACGCCCTTACCCTGACGGGTGCGCTGACGCTCATGGTGATCACAAACCTTAAACTCAGCCTGGTGATCTTGATTGCCGTACCACTCACCTTGCTACCCATACTGATCTTTGGCCGCCGGGTGCGAAAACTCTCAAACAAAAGCCAGCAGACCATCGCCGAAGTCGGTAGCCACGCCGGTGAGATCTTTCAGTCGATCAAGGTCGTGCAGAGCTTTAATCGCGAGTCAGCAGAGAAGGCCACATTTGAGCGCGATGTCGAGCAAGCCTTCGTGGTGGCGCGGTCTCGGGTATTGCAACGCGCATTGCTCACCGGGTTTGCGATTTTTCTGCTCATGGGTGGCATGGTTGGCATGATGTGGTCGGGCGGCGTCGACGTGATCGAGGGGCGCATGAGCGGCGGAGAGCTGGGCGCCTTTGTGTTTTACGCCGTCATGGTCGGCACCGCGTTTGCTACTTTATCCGAGGTCTGGGGTGATCTGCAGCGTGCCGCCGGCGCCGCCGAGCGCCTAATGGAATTGCTGCAGGAAACGAGTGACATTCCAGATACCGGGACAGTCGCACCGGCACGCGGCGCAGCGCTCCGCTTTGCCGATATTGGCTTCGCCTACCCTAGCCGCTCAAATCATTGGGCCTTGAATGGCTTTGACCTGACGGTCGCACGGGGCGAATCCGTCGCACTGGTCGGGCCCTCCGGCGCGGGCAAATCGACGGTTTTTGAGCTGCTGCTCCGATTTTATGATCCGAGTCGTGGGGCCCTATTCTTCGGCGAGACCGATCTGCGCGAGATGCCCCTCGAAGCATGGCGCGACAAAATCGCCTTGGTACCCCAGCAACCCACTCTTTTTTCCGGCACCATCTTTTCCAACATTGCCTACGGAGCGGCAGAGCCGACGCAGGAGGCGGTGGAGCGTGCCGCGGCGATGGCGCACGCTCACGAGTTTATTGTGACACTGCCCGATGGTTACCAAAGCGACCTTGGAGCACAAGGCGTCCGGCTTTCCGGTGGTCAGCGCCAGCGGATTGCCCTGGCCCGCGCCATTCTGGCAGACCCCGAGCTGCTACTCCTCGATGAAGCCACCAGCGCGCTCGATACGGAGAGTGAGTGGCACGTGCAACAGGCACTGGCGGAAATTATGCGTGAGCGCACCACCCTCATCATCGCCCATCGCCTCTCGACAGTAATCAATGCCGATCGGATCGTGGTCATGGACCAGGGCAAGGTTATCGATAGCGGTCGCCATGACGTGCTGATGGGTCGATGTGAGCTATACCAGCGGCTGGCGCGGCTGCAATTCCAGTCTGCTGATGCGATCCTGACAGACGCCGATGACCCTCACAATCTGGCTTGAACAAATCTCACCTCAGGGTCCAGAAGCCACAAAAAACCCCGCACTGGGCGGGGTTTCGTAACGGGACCGACAGATCAGCTGAATTCGCGGATCAGACCGCCGATGCTTTCCTTGGCGTCACCGAAGAGCATCCGCGTATTGTCTTTGTAGAACAGCGGATTCTCGATGCCGGCAAAGCCCGACGCCATGGAGCGCTTCAACACAAATACGGTGCGTGCGTCCGCCACATTGATCACCGGCATACCGTAGATCGGTGAGGACTCGACCTCGCGGGCGGCGGGGTTCACCACATCGTTTGCGCCGATCACTATCGCCACATCGACCATTTCCATCCGCGGATTAATCTCGTCCATCTCGAGGAGTTGATCGTAGGGCACGTCGGCCTCGGCCAGCAGTACATTCATGTGGCCCGGCATCCGTCCCGCCACCGGGTGAATACCAAAATTCACCTCACAACCATTGTTTTCAAGGAGCTCGGTGAGCTCTTTGACCACGTGCTGGGCTTGCGCGACGGCCATACCGTAACCAGGAATGATCGCGACATTAGTTGCTGCCTCGAGGACGTAATAGGCGTCCTCTACCGAGATGGGCTTGATCTCGCCCTCGACCACGGTTTCCTCGTTAGACACGCTGGCAAAGCCCGAGAACAACACATTCGACAGCGAGCGGTTCATCGCCTTACACATGATCTGCGTGAGGATGATGCCCGAAGCACCAACCAGTGAACCCGCCACGATCAGCGCATTGTTGTTGATCGCAAAACCAGCGGCACACGCGGCCAGGCCCGAGTAAGAGTTCAACAATGAGATAACGACCGGCATGTCGGCACCGCCGATTGGAATGACCGCCATGATGCCAAACAGCAGCGACAAACCAATCACCATGTACAGCCAGTTGGGGTCAGTCGGGTTCATACAGAACATCGCCGCACCACCCACAATGCCCAGCACAACCAGCGAGTTGACAATCTGCTGTCCTGAGAAGGTAATCGCGCCGCTACCAATCGTCTCTGACAATTTGCCGTAGGCCACCAGCGAGCCGGTGAGAGTCACGCCACCAATCAAAATCGACAGCACGATGGTCACCAGTGTGAAGATACCGGCATCCGGTGACAGCGCCGCCCAACCGACTAGCAGTGACGCAGCGCCACCCAAACCATTGAACAAAGCGACCATCTCTGGCATCGAGGTCATCGCTACAGCGCGTGCAGCAATCGCGCCGATGGCACCACCCACCAGCATGCCGGCGGCAATCCACGTGAAATCAACGATGCCCTGATCCAGAAGTGCGGCAATAATCGCCACCAGCATACCGATCGCCGAGATCATGTTGCCGCGGCGCGCCGTGGCCGGCGAGCCAAGCATTTTCAGGCCAAAGATAAAAAGCCCCGCCGCAATGACGTAACCCAGTTGTGTCATCAATGCAGTTGTCATGATCAGTCCTCCTTCTTCTTGAAGAAGCCAAGCATGCGGTCGGTCACCATATAACCACCCACTACATTGATGCTGGCTAGCGTCACAGCGCCAACGCCCAGCCACATGGCGACGTTCTCGTTACCGGTTCCCGCCAGCGCCACCGCACCAACCACGGTAATGCCAGAAATCGCGTTAGCACCCGACATCAGCGGTGTGTGCAACGTCGCGGGGACCTTATTAATAAGCTCGAAGCCGAGGAAGATCGACAGCATCAGGATAAACAGCAAATACTCTGCACCGGACATATCAGTTGCCTCCCTCGATGATGTCTTTAATGGTGGGGTGCACCACAGCACCGCCGTGGGTTATCACGCATCCAGGTAGGATGTCGTTCTCGAGGTTCAGCACAAACTGCTTGGCCTCTTCGTCCCACGTGTCCTCCACCAGATTAAACATGTTGCTCGCATACATCTGCGTCGCGTCGCGCGGCGCTAGGTTGGCGAGGTTTGCAGTACCGACAATGGTCACGCCGTTCACATCAACCACCTGATCCGGCACCGACCCTTCGACGTTACCGCCAGTCTCAGCGGCCATATCAACGATCACCGACCCAGGCGCCATGCCTGCCACCATGTCGGCAGTCACCAATACCGGCGGCTTGCGGCCAAAGACCTGTGCGGTAGTGATCACCACATCGGAATCTGCAATCACGGCCTTCTGTGCTTGGCGCTGCAGCTCTACCTGCTCTGGAGTGAGTTCTTTTGCATACCCGTCCTGCGTTTGACCGGTGTCGCCAAGATCAATTTCTAGGAACTTGGCGCCCAGCGATTGAACCTGCTCCGCCACTACAGGGCGGGTATCAAAGGCCGTCACGCGCGCACCAAGACGCTTGGCAGTGGCGATGGCCTGCAAACCAGCAACGCCTGCACCGATGATAAATACCTTCGCCGGCTTCAAGGTGCCTGCTGGCGTCATCATCATCGGCATGATGCGCGGCATATACTGGGCCGCGAGCATCACCGCAACATAGCCCGCAAGGTTGGCCTGGGAGCTCAACGCGTCCATCTTTTGACTTCGCGTCGAGCGGGGGATCATTTCCATGCTCACGGCAGTGACATTATGACTGGCGAAGGCCTTGATGAGCTCTTTCTCATTAAATGGGTCGAGATAAGAGACGTGAATGCAACCCGACTTGAGCTGACCGATATCGGCCATGTCCGGCTTGCGCAGCCTGAGCACCATGTCGGCGCTGCCTAACAGCGCGCTGCGATCGGAACCAATGCGAGCACCGGCAGCCTCATAGTCTGCGTCGCTGATGCCTGCACCTGTGCCTGCACCCGCTTCGATAACTACGTCCGCGCCGAGCCGCACCAACTTTTTAACCGTTTCGGGAGTCGCGGAGACGCGATTCTCTCCCGGCTGGGTTTCACGGGGTATGACTAGTTGCATAGTGAAATTCGCCTGATTTTTGGGATCACCGTGATCCCGGTTCTTGTTAAATACCCAGTTGGCTGGTTAACGGTGCGGCCGCTTGGCAGGAGCGGAGCCCTTCAGCACCACTGGAGACGAGTCGGTGAAAAAATCAGCCCGCGCGGAGTTTCAAAAGCGGGTTGAGCCAGCGATGTCGCATGCGGGTGAAGCGCAACGGGGCATCCAGCACCGCCAAGCAAATACACTCCTCACCTTCCAATGCGACCGGGGTGTGTTTATCCCACCCCTCCCGAATCATGAAGTCCCCCGGATGGTATTCGCCGCTCTCATCAGCGAAACCGCCCTGCAGTACCAACGTCATTTCGCTGCCACCGTGGGTGTGCTCGGGAATACGGCCACCTTCAGCAATGCGATACAACGCAAACTCATGCTGAGGGTCACCGGTTTTCAGATAACTGATACTCAAGGACTGGGTAACGCGCTTCCAAGTGAGATCCGCATAGTCGCCATTAATTAAGCGATCGAGCAGTCCGGGTAACCGGGTATCCGAGGCTTCGTTGCGGGCATATCGCAACGGCTGCGGGTCATCCAGGCGCGCCAACACTCGCTCGAGCACTGAATCTCCCACGGGTTGCGGGTCGAGCTGCTCGAAATGAGCGCCACCGATATCTTCCAGCCTGTCGGTCGCCTGGCGACAGCGCTGGCAATAACTCAGGTGCGCGGCCACACAGGCGGATTGCGCAACAGGCAACACGCCGGCGGCGTATTCCGCTAAAAAATCGGTTGGTGGGTGATGTTGCACCATGACGCTTTAACCCAGACTCTTTTCTTGTTCGATCTCATTACGAGCAATACCAGAAAACGGTTTACTCGAGTGGCGTAATAACCCAGTGGCATTTTCCATGCGCATCGGACTCATCAAACCTCCATCAACCCTTGCAGCTTCTGAATTGCGAGCCGCACCCGGGATTTGACGGTACCCAGGGGTAAATCGAGTTCAGCGGCGGCCTCGGAGTGAGATTTACCCTCCATATACACCTTGCCGAGAATCTGAGCCTGATCCGAAGGTAATTCCCCCATCAACTCTCTGACACGCTCGGACCCCCGGCGGGTATGCAGCACCACAAAGGATTCCTCCTCCTCGCTCTCCAACTCGAAGTCATCTGAAGCCAGGGGGGTGTCAAATTTTTGCAGGCGGCGAAACATGTCGGTTCGGCAGTTCCGGGCAATGGTGTATACCCAGGTCGATGCGGCCGCCTTTTCTGGATTAAAGCCGCCCGCTTTCTGCCACACCTTGAGCATGACCTCTTGCACCAGTTCGTCAGCATGGGTCGCGGAGAGGCTGGAGCCCGAAAGGGCAAACGCTTTGATCAGCGGCGCAAAATGGCGGAAAAACCGCGTAAAGGCGGCGCGATCCTGACTGTCGCCAATCAGTACCAACGCTTCGCTCCATTCATCCGTCCTGCGCCCGGTGGGAATATTCCACTTGGCGTTGCCAGTAGCAGCAGGCGACTGATTTGCGTCTGTTTTGTCCACCATACGGTAAACCTTAGATCCGAGCGCACAGGATACACATTGGCGGTCCGCGTTGACACCATGCGATCACAGAGATTTCCCGCATGAATCGGGGGTCGCGGGCGCTGATCCGGGGTTCAGCAACACCCGTAACAGCATTACCCTTCCCTTCTCTGGTGACCGGAGGTCTACCAGCGGTGAACATTGTAGTCATAGGAGCGGGCATCTCCGGGCTGGGATGCGCCTACCAGCTGGTCAAACGTGGCCATCGTGTCGACATTTTCGAAGCCCGCGACCGGATCGGTGGCCACACGGCGACATACGACGTGCAGATTGGCACCCGCCGTTTTGCCGTGGATACTGGCTTTATTGTCTACAACGACCGTAACTACCCCCATTTGATCGAGCTGTTTCGCGAGCTAGGTGTCGCCAGCAAGGAGACCTCTATGGGGTTTTCGGTTTGCGACGAGATCTCCGGGCTAGAGTATGCGGGCAACAATCTGAATACCCTCTTTGCCCAGCGCGGTAATCTGCTCTCACCCAGCTTCTTGGGCATGATTCGCGAGATACTCCGTTTCAACAAGCTCGCCATCAGCGACCTCGAGAGCGGAAAATTGGCTCAGGAACAGACACTCGGGGAATATCTGGCGCGCCACAGTTTCAGCGAGCACTTCAGTCGACAGTATTTGCTGGCGATGACATCCGCTATTTGGTCAGCCGACTTCGAGGATGCGCAGGACTTCCCGGTAGAGTTTTTTATCCGCTTTTTTCGCAACCATGGGTTGTTGTCGCTAAAAAACCGCCCGCAGTGGCGGGTCGTCGAAGGCGGCAGCCGCGAATACCTGACTCCGCTGACGCAGCGCTTCTCAGACACTATCCGCACACGCATGCCCGTAGAAACGATTCTTCGCCCGCCAGGCCAACCGGTTCAAGTGCGCTTTAAGAATGGCTTGGCCCGCGAGTACGACGAAGTCGTTATCGCCACGCACTCGGACGAAGCGCTGGCCATGCTCGGCGACCCCACAGCAGCGGAGCGCTCGGTTCTGGGTGCGCTACCCTACCGGGACAACGAAGTTATTCTGCATACTGACGCCAGACTTTTGCCCAAGACACAGCGTGCCTGGTCCAGCTGGAACTATCGGCTCAAGCCCGGTAATAACCGAGCCACGGTTACCTACAACATGAATATTCTTCAGGGCCTCGACGCCCCCGAAACTTTTTGCGTCACGCTGAATGACACCGAGTCCATCAATCCCCATCGGATTTTGGGGCGCTTTAACTATGCGCACCCGCAGTTCACACTGGAGGGAATGAAAGCCCAGTCGCGCTGGGGGGATATCAACGGACAAAATGGCACATGGTTTTGCGGGGCTTACTGGCAAAATGGTTTTCACGAGGACGGCCTGAGCAGCGGACTGCGGGTTGCGGAGAGCCTATGCGCCGCGCGCCAAATGGCCGCGTGAACGCGAGACTCTACTCGGGCACCCTACGACACGCCCGCTACAGCCCCAAACGCCACCTCTTCTCCTACAAAGTTTTCATGCCCTTTGTTCCCTTGGGCAAGCTGGACACACTCACTGCTACGTTACCGCTGTGGTCCGCGACGCGGTGGGCGCCCTCGCGCTTCCTTCGTAGCGACTTTCTTGGCGCAGCAGAAACGCCGCTGATCGATGCCGTGCGGCAACGCATTTGGGAAGAAACCGGGCAGTCGCACGAGGGTGAAATCTATCTGTTAGCCAACTGGCGATACTTTGGATACCAGAACAACCCCATTGCGGTGTATTACTGCTATGACTCGAGCGATCAGCTCGAGTATGTCGTCGCCGAGGTCACCAATACGCCCTGGGGAGAGCGCCACAGCTATGTGTTAAGGGCGCCCGGCAACGAGGCGCCGTTGGCGACCGAGTTCCAAAAGGCGCTGCATGTCTCGCCGTTCAACCCGATGGAAATGACCTATCGTTGGTTCAGTAATGCGCCCGGAGACGAACTACAGATTCAGATCGCGCTTTTTGAGCAGGACCAGCGGGTCTTCGACGCCGTGCTGTCATTATCTGCGGAGCCACTGAATAGCCGCTCTGCCACCCGCGCTATCTTGTCCTACCCCTTCATGACCTTAAAGGTGGTTCTGGGGATTTACTGGGAGGCCTTGCGCCTGTTTCTAAAAGGCGTCAGCCTGCACGCTCATCCGAAGCGATTGCATTAACGTAACCGTCGTCTCCACGAGCCATCCGAAAGAGGGTCCGCATGAGCGAGTACAGCGTCAAAAATATTGCGAAATTGCCTATGCCCGCGGCCGAGCGCTACGGAGGGCTCGCCCGGTCACTCATGCTGAAAGTGCTGGCGAAGCTGCAGGTGGGCTCACTCACGTTCAGGGAGCACGGGGAGACGTTAGTATTTGGCAATCCCGATGACGACGCCGGCCCGCATGCCGAAGTTCATGTTCACGACGACGACCTGTATCGCCGCATCCTCACGGGCGGCAGCATTGCAGCTGGCGAGACTTATATTGAAGGACTCTGGAGCAGCCCCGACTTGACCGCGGTCACCCGGGCATTTAGCGCCAATATGGCCATGCTCGAAGCGATGTCAGAGCGACAAAACCTGTTTGCGCGGTTGGCGCTGAAGCTCGGCCACTGGGCGCGACGCAATACTTCTGCGCGCTCCAGGGAGAATATTGCGGCGCACTACGACCTAGGCAATGACTTCTTCTCGCTGTTTCTCGATCCCAGCATGATGTACTCATCCGCAGTATTCCCAACACCAGAGAGCGATCTGACCACCGCCTCGCAGCACAAGCTGCACCTGATCTGCGAGGACCTTGGGCTGACACAAGACGATCATTTGGTTGAGATCGGTACCGGCTGGGGTGGGATGGCGATTTATGCCGCAGAGCATTACGGCTGCCGAGTCACAACGACGACCATCTCACGCGAACAGTTTGACTACGCTACCAATGCAGTCGCACGGCGCGGGCTCCAGGATCGCGTGACGGTGCTGTTTGACGATTACAGAGACTTAAAAGGGCAATTCGACAAGCTGGTATCAATCGAAATGATTGAAGCTGTTGGGCATCAGTTCTATGACACCTACTTCAATACAGTGAGCCGATTGCTCAAGCCCCATGGCAAAGCAGTGATTCAGGCGATCACCATGACCGAGCAGCGCTACGAGCAAGCGAGAGATTCCGTGGACTTTATCAAGCGCTACATTTTCCCCGGCGGCTGCCTGCCTTCGCTCACAGTCATCAGCGATGCGCTCGCCCGGGTGACCGATATGCAGATGAGCAATTTGCGCGACATCACGCGGGACTATGCTGATACGTTGCAAGTATGGCATGAGGGTTTTCTTGACAAGCTCGATCAGGTCCACGAGATGGGTTTCGATGATCGCTTTATTCGCATGTGGCGCTACTACCTGAGTTATTGCGAAGGCGGATTTCGAGAGCGCATCATCGGCACGTATCAAATTTCCATGACCAAACCCGGCTATCGACCCACCTGACACTCCACCCATGCTGCTGTCACTCGCTCCGATCGCCCTACTGGTAGTTCTGCTTTCTGCGTCGGTAGCGCTTTTCGGTTCTGACGCTTCATACGGCCCGAACCAGGTCGCACTGATCATTGCATCAGCCGCAACCATGCTGGTGGGCTGGCGCCGAGGTCTCACTTGGCAGCGTCTTCAAGAAGGTATGGTGGATGCCATCACCGTATCGATCATGCCCATGATGATCCTGCTCTCAGTCGGTGCTTTGATCGGTAGCTGGATCATCAGCGGCACCGTGCCAGGGATGATCTATTACGGGGTTCAGTTACTCGACCCCGATCTCTTTTACGCTGCTTCCGCAGTGATTTGCGCACTCGCCTCACTCAGCCTCGGGAGCTCCTGGACCGTGGCCGGCACGCTGGGCATTGGCTTGATGGGCATCGCCACCACCTATGGCTTATCTCCCGCGGTGACGGCAGGCGCCGTCATCTCGGGCGCATACTTTGGTGACAAGCTGTCGCCCCTGTCAGATACGACGAACCTCGCCGCCGCCGCAGTCGGGGTAGATTTGTTCGAACATATCAAAAACATGCTCTGGACCACCTTACCAGCGTTTGTAATCGCGCTAATCGTGTTTTCCATGATCAGCAGTGAAGTAGCCACTACGCCCGAGAACATTGCTCAAATCCGCACGGCACTGTCCGAGCAGTTCGCTGTTTCTCTCTGGGTATTATCGCCCCTCTTCCTCATGCTGCTGCTGATCTACCTGAGAGTTCCCGCCTACCCTGCAATCTTGCTCTGCACGCTGGCGGGGACGGCCTATGCGGCGTTGTTTCAACCCGAGGTCGTTCGTGCTTTGGCGATAGCTGCCCACCCGGATTCACCGGCACCGCTCGTGCAGGGTCTTTGGATGGCGTTGTTTTCCGGCTATCAATCCCCGGCGGAATTGGGGGAGCTGAGCAAACTGCTGGACAAGGGCGGCCTTGCCAGCATGCTCAATACCCTCTTTCTTATTATTACTGCGATGACTTTTGGCGGCATGCTCGATAGCACCGGCATCCTGCGCCAACTGCTCGATTGGGTGCTGCGCGGCGTGAGGCGAACTGGCGATCTGATCCTCGCTACCGTCACAGGCGGCGTGATTACCAATATCCTGGCGGCCGATCAATTTCTGGCGATCACGCTACCAGGCAGACTGTTTACCACCGCCTATGACGAGCGGGGACTGAGCCGGCTCAGCCTGTCGCGAACACTGGAAGACTCCGCCACACTGACCTCCGTATTGGTGCCTTGGAATACCTGTGGTGCTTTCATGACCGCGACGCTGGGCGTTGCCACCTTTGAGTATGCGCCGTACGCGCTGTTTAATCTGATCTGCCCGGTGTTGGCGGTGGTATTTGGCTATTTGCTCATCGCGCAGCCACAGGCTCAAGTTCGCGCGGTGACATGAACTGGGATTTCGAGAATCCGTATCGACATAGGGTTCGTGTCGAGGCGCACCACATCGACGCGCTGGCGCACACGAGCAATACCCACTACGTCGAGTGGTGTATGGAGGCCGCGTGGGCGCACACAACTGCGCTGGGCCTTGGTGCAGAGGACTATCAGCAACTCGATCGCGCGATGGCACTCACCCACGCAGAATACGACTACCTAAAAGCCACCCGTGCCGGCGACACGCTGTGCGTGGGAACCTGGATCACCGATTGGCCCGGCAGGCTCAAGATGACCCGCCGACTGCAGATCATCTGCGAAAAAACCCGTGAAACTGTATTTCGGGGGGCGCTGGAATTCGTATGCATCGAAATTTCTACCGGGCTTCCCAAGAGGCCGCCAAAAATATTTGTAGAGCGTTACGGGCCCGCGGTGATTAATCAACCCTCGCCAAAGGCAGAGACGAAGTCCTAGAGATTAGCCAGCTAGGCCCGGGACCAATCAAAGCTGATAACTTCGGCGAGAGACTCAACGCCCTGCTGGAGCGCCAGTAGTCGATCCACACCCAAAGCCACGCCCGCGCACGAAGGCAAACCTGCATCTTGCGCAGCCAGCAGGCGCGGGTCTTCATCGCGCGCGGGTAAACCTCGCGCAGCGCGGGACTCACGGTCAGCCGCAAATTGTGCCATCAGCAAAGCGACATCAACCTGCTCCCAATACCCGTTGGCGAGCTCGTGGCCCCCGGCGTAACACTCGAACCGCGCCGCCACTGCTTCACCCGCAACGGTGATATGCCGGGCCAGGGCCGCCTGCGACACTGGAAAGTCAGTAACAAACACCACTCCCCAGTCGCGAATTGCGGGCTCGATGCAATGACTCATCAGCAAGTCGAGCAATCCATCTCGACCCAGCTGATCAGGTACGGGGCCGACATGAGCCGCGGCGATATCGGTCAGCTGGCTCAGAGAGATCCCCGAATCCAGCGGGTCAAAGTTCAACTGCGACTCAAAGAGACGGCGATATGGCCAGACCTGCCAGCCCTCCACCCCCAAGGTGCCACAAACCAGTTCTGCCACTTCGCGGATAAGCGCACTGTGGTCCCAGCCCAAACGGTACCACTCCAACATCGTGAATTCGGGATTGTGATGACGTCCAGACTCACCGCTGCGGAACGCCTTGCCCATCTGATAGATGTCAGGCGCGCCCGCGGCCAGCAGGCGTTTCATCGCGTACTCGGGTGAAGTCTGAAGAAATCGGGGGGCGGGTTCAGCACCATCGCACACCTTAAATGGCTCTATGCCGGGATCTGTCACTGTGGACTGTGCCAAGAGCGGCGTTTCCACCTCCATCACGCCACGCTTGGCAAAAAACGCTCGCAAATCGGCCAACAGCGCCGCGCGCGCGGCAAGGATCTCAAGCGACGCAGAAGGTCGCCAGTCAGTCATGGATCAGCTTTTGCTGGCGCGGCTCACATACTCGCCGGTGCGGGTATCGACCCGAATAACCTCACCAACGGTGATAAAGAGTGGTACTCTCACCACCGCACCCGTACTCAATGTCGCGGGCTTGCTACCGCCCTGTGCGGTGTCACCCTTGAGACCGGGGTCGGTCTCGGTGATCTCCAGCTCAATGAAGTTCGGGGGCGTCACCGCCAACGGCGTACCGTTATAAAGGGTGATTTCGTAACGCTCCTGTTCTTTGAGCCACTTTCCGCTGTCTCCTACCGCATCGCGATCCGCGCTGTACTGCTCGTACGAGGAAGGATCCATAAAAAACCAGAACTCACCGTCGGTGTAGGAATACTCGAGATCCACATCCATAACATCGGCACCCTCGAGGGTATCGCCGGACTTGAACGTGCGCTCCCAGACCCGCCCCGACTTCAGGTTGCGCAACTTAACGCGGTTAAATGCCTGACCCTTGCCGGGCTTCACAAACTCGTTTTCAAGAATAGAACAAGGCTCGCCATCGAGCATGACTTTGAGTCCGGGCTTAAATTCGTTGGTCGAGAAGTTGGGCATGGCAGTGACTCGAAGTGAAAACGCGATGATACCGCAGGCGATCGAGCTGGCATATCGCCGACCTTCGGTGAAAAGGGGTTAATCGTTGCTAAATTCGCCCGCACTGCCCAACAAGTAACAAACACCATCGAGACCGATATGGGTCAGCTCTATGGGGCTTGCAGCGCGCACAGCCGGCTTGGCATGAAAAGCGACGCCGAGCCCGGCCAGTGCCATCATGGCCAAGTCGTTGGCCCCATCACCAACCGCGATGCAGTCGTCGACGTCAATGCCCAACTTGTCAGCCAGCGCTTGCAGCGCCGTTGCCTTGTACTCGCGGTTAACAATCGGCGCAATCGCCCGACCGGTCAACTTACCCTCCTCGACCTCCAACACATTAGCGACGACCTCATCGAACCCGAAGTCCGACTGCAGGCGCTCGGCGATGGGCAGGAATCCCCCCGAAAAAATCGCCAGCGTGATTCCCTGCGCCCGCAGCGTGGT
>Ga0255776_10001162_pt1 | contig 30083 bp, 29 predicted proteins | sample 071ome_19_FD_179974 | JGI IMG/M metagenome (GOLD analysis project Ga0255776, IMG submission 179974) | Coastal salt marsh microbial communities from the Groves Creek Marsh, Skidaway Island, Georgia - 071413AT metaG (version 2) | ecosystem: Environmental > Aquatic > Marine > Intertidal zone >... | reverse complement strand
TTCTTGGAAGAAGTGATGAAGCCCGTGTCACTGTCGCTAAATCAGACTTAAAAGCTATCTCAAACGCGCTTGATCTTTATAAGCTTGATAACTTCTCCTATCCAACCACAGAGCAAGGCCTTGAAGCACTAGTAACTAAACCAACAGGCTTCCCGGAGCCAAAGAATTGGAACAAAGACGGTTACTTGCCAAAACTTCCTAAAGACCCATGGGGCACAGAATATCAGTACATCAGCCCAGCAGAAGACAAGCCTTTTGACGTGTTTACATTCGGATCCGACGGCCGTGAAGGCGGAGATGATCATGCAGGCGACCTAAGTGTTTGGGACGATTAACATCTCAGACGGCTAGAGATGTTTGTAGTGAATACGATGAAATACCAACGCGGCTTTACTCTGATTGAGTTACTGATTGTTATGGTTTTGATTGCGGCACTGTTCAGTGCCGTAAGCATTTCTACAGGTACAAATAACTCAAAGAGGGATCTGGTTGAAGAAGGGCAGCGACTTCAAGCGCTGTTTGCAGAAGCCTCTCAACAAGCCGTTCTTTATAATCAAGAAGTGGGTTGGTATTTCACTGAAGAAGAATATGGGTTTTTAGCCTACGATTACGATTCTAACGCTTGGTCTGGCCTATCAAACAGCATGTTCAGAAGTAGACCAATCAATTTCACCATCGAATTGTCCGAGCTCGATGGAATCCCGATTTCAGAACAACTTAGTGATCTCTATAAAGACGCTCAGAGCTCTAGTGATCGTGATGAAGTCATCCCTTCAATAGTCTTTCTTTCAAACAGTGAATCCTCGATGTTTGAACTTTCATTGTTTGAAGATGAGGACGCTGATTGGAAAGTTATTTTAACGTCCGATGGATTTGGCACGCCAGACCTTGAACTTCCTTATGATGAGGAAGAAGAATGACATCAAAAATCCCTGTTAACCCAGATTCGCTCAAACAAGCCGGTTTCACCCTGATTGAAGTAATGATTGCTTTAATCATCTTTTCAGTTATCGCGGTATCTGTTGGTCGCTCAGCATCAATTTACATCAGTAATGCCGCCCGTCTTGAACTAAAAACAGAAGCCTTGATGGTCGCAGAACAAGAGCTTAATCGGATTACCCTAGAGCAAGGGTTTCTGCCAGTTAAAAATACAACATATGATCTTGAACTGGGTAACCGTAATTGGCAGATTACTCAGAAAGTATCTACCACTCAGGATGAGAATATGCGTCGAGTGGATTTAACTGTGTCTGAAAAAGCTGAGTTGTTTGGTGAAGATTATCCAATCATAACGCTGAGCGGTTTTGTAGGTAAGAACAGTGATTAGGCTACTAACTCCTCGCATCCAAACTAGAGATCAAATGGGTTTCACTTTGCTTGAAGTGCTGCTTGCCATTGGTATTACCGCACTGATAGGTGTTTCTACTTACACCTTACTGAGTCAAACCTTAAGAACGCGTGATCATTTATCTTCTCAGGCAGAAAAGTTAAGAGAGGTGCAATTAGCAAGCACCGTTATCCAAAATGATCTTCGCCAGATAGCTACTCGCGTAATTAGGGATCAGTTTGGTGATTACCAATCGTCATTGAGATTGGGCGGTTACAGTCAATATGGCTTTGTAGAATTTACTCGAGATGGCGTTTCTAACCCACTGAAATTAAAAAGATCTAACTATCAGCGCGTCTCTTACGAGCTGAGTGATGATCAACTCATTAGACATAGCTGGGTAGTTCTCGATCAAGCGCCTGATTCGACACCGAGAGAACAAGTACTGCTCTCAGGAATTGTCAGCGCGGAAGTAAAGGTGTATTCAGCTGATGGTTGGCTAACCTCATGGCCACAAGACGAAGCCAATCCAACACCAAAGACGCTAAGCGCTATGCCTAAAGCTATTTCACTGGAAATAACAACAGAGACGGATCAGGTCTACCGTTGGATAGAAAAGATACCGGGAGGGGCCTAATGAAAGCGCCTTCCTTACCAAAACATCAGAACGGCTTAGCCCTCATATCGGTATTGTTTATTACCGCACTAGTGGTTGCCATTATTACTGCAATCTCCCATAAGCAAACCTTAGACATCCAACTGACTGGAAATCTTGTCTTTCGTTCTCAAGCATTCCGATACACCAAAGGCGCAGAAGTCTTTGCCTCTGAAATGCTGTTTCGTGATTTTGAGCAAGATGGTGCAGGTAAAGTTGTTGATGGTCCAAAAGATTATTGGATTACCTATGGCGCGGCGCTCCCGATTGATGATGGATTAATTGAAGTTGAACTCTTCGATCTTCAAGGGTTGTTTAATTTAAATAATCTCCTGGACGATGAAGGGAAACTAGAAGCAGCTCAATTGGAATATTTAAAACGTCTGTTTTCTAAGGTTGAAACCGATAAGGATGTAACCTTACCTCAAGAAATTAGCGAAGCCATCGTTGATTGGATAGACGAAGACAACAATACAACCGGTCTAGGATCAGAAGAAGGGGACTACTTAATTAAGGCCCCTGCTTATCGAACCCCAAACTACCTAATGAGTTCAGTTGAAGAATTGATGCTGATCGAGGGAATGACACCGGCTCGTTTTGATGAGCTGTCTCTTCATGTTTCTACATTGCCTGAAGTGGCAACCTTAATTAATGTGAATTTAGCACCCAAAGAAGTACTTCTTGCCCTAAACGAAGCAATATCGGAAACAGAAATTGATAGCTTAATTAGCCAGCGGGAAGAAGATGATGGTGCATTTAAAACGGTCAGTGACTTTTTAGCTCATCAAGCGTTTGCGGGTATTGATCCTCCTCTGGATGCCAATAATTTCACGGTTTTCACCAGCTACTTTCTATTAAAATCTAAAGTCACCCTCGGGGATCGCGTAGTACAAGCCTATAGTATATTATTGCGTGACCCCGAAAATGGAACCACACGAGTTTTAAGCCGAAACCTTAGCAAACGATTTGAGCCTTCGAAGCCGTTACTGCCTTTGTAACGATGAACTTGTTGGTTAACCATTTGCAATGACAGAACTGCGAAAAGAATTATGAAAGAAAAAGGATTTCTGTTTTTACCCCAAAACTTTGATGTTTATGCATCTCAAGATGCTTATGAACAACTGAGTGTTACTTTTGTTCGATGGTGTGATATCAGCCGTACGGTCAAGAGTCAGATAAGTCATACGTCATTGTCAGGGGTAAGAGACCACCTAGATCAGCAACCCGTTGACCATCTGATTGCGGTTCTTCCTACGTCTTCTGTTTCAATGATGGAAGTAGAAACGCCAACGACAAAATCCAGACAGCTAAAACAGGCGCTGCCATTCCTGGTCGAAGAGCAATCAGCTCAGGAACTAGACAACATACTACTGGTTACCGATTTTAAGCCGGTTAATAATCGTTTAACTGTCACTGCTGTCGATAAAGCATTAATTGAGAAAACCTTGTCCCTTTTTGAATACAGTCAATTGACTGTATCTGAGATTTACTCAACCGAGCAATTGCTACCAAGCCTGGAACAACAGCTGTTTGTCATGATTGACGGCGAAACAGCGTACCTGTCGCTAGCAGGTAACAAGCCCCTATGCTTGCCTATTAAACAATTCGCCTGGTTACTGCCTAAATATGTCAGTAAAACGTCGAGCGAGCTGCTCAACATCAAACTGGTTCTGGCGGATTCAAGCACAATGAGTTATGCCGACTTTCAGCAGGAAATTGATAGAATTCTTCCTGAAGAATTGTCTGTCGAAATCTACCCGGATAACATTTCAGACTCATATTCCTATCTGGCAAGCCTTGCAGGGGCAGGTACAAATCAATCTTCGTATTACCAGAATCTGCTTTTTGGTAAGTATGCACCGAAGAAACAAACCAACCAGTGGTTAACTTTGTTAGCGCCGACGGCCGTTTTTGCTTCTGTTGTTTTATGCTGCCATTTGGCGCTTTCTCTCTACAATGGCTACACCTATCAACAGAAGGCAAATCAGTTACAAACGGAAGTCTATGCAACCATGCAGAAGGCAATTCCAGGCATTCGATTGAATAAACTGAAAAGTGATCGTGCGCTAAGAGGCCGCATAAAAGAAGCGCTATCCAGATCAGGAAACACAACAGAAGCTATTTTGTTAGATAAAGTTGCCTCGGATCTCATTCAGTCTCTAAAAAGCTTTGGTAATGAAAAACAGCCGTATGTACAACGATTGTCGTATCGTGCAGCGGTTGGTGAAACCCAACTTGAATTACATGCTAATTCTTTCGCTCAAGTTGACCAAATGAAAGAGTCACTGACGAAAGCGGGTTATGATGTCACAGTAGGCTCTGTAACAAATGACAGTGGTACCTATAAAGGACGTTTAATTCTTAAAGCAGGGGAGGGTTCATAATGTCTCTACTTGAAAAAGCGACACAATCACCTGCTGTCCAGGCTGCATTACTTCAATGGAATCAGCTTTCAGGTCGTGACCGCTTAGCATTAAAAGTCTTGGCTACTTTTTTCTCATTGTTTCTGGCTTATAGTCTGGTTGTTCAGCCAGTGCTTGATTATGAGAATGCCCAGATTCGTTATTACGAAAGCCGCCTTGCGTTTCTAAAAGAAGTAAAATCGGTTGAATCTGAATTAAAGTCAGTGTCGTCAAAAGGACCTGCAACCAAAGCAGCTTCAACGTCATTGATTAATCGACTGGCACGAAAACATAAGATCGCCATTAAACAGATTAGCCCGGACCGAGATAAGCAGGTAAGAACAACCTTTGAAAATGTAGAAGCAAAGTCTATGTTGGCATTGGTTCAGGAACTTTCTCAGCAACATGGTGTTAAAGTAATTCAAGGTTCGATTGATCGCAGAGCACCAGGTCGGGTAAACGCGAAATTGGTTTTCGGGACCTGATTTCATATTTTCAGGACCCGCTTTGATCATTTCTGAACAGAGAACTCAGTTAATTACCTTGTTGTTCAAAGGGTTGCGTGCTAATTTTAATTTATGCCTCTTTATTCAGGGAGAAGGGAAATGGGCGAAAAGTTTAACCAGGAAGATCTGAGGTTTGTTAAAGCAGACAAGAATGCTGCTGGTGACCTGAAGTCCTTACTGCTTCATGTATATGAAGATGAGCCAACCTTTCGATATCTGTTTAATGCAGATAAGCCTGCATACTCCCAACGTGTTAGAGCAACCATACGAGAAGCTGTGCATAGCTATTTCGATGACGACCATACTGTCATGTGTCTTTATCACAAGCATCAACTTATCGGCTGTGTTTTCATCGGTACGTCAGATGAAGAACTTAATGTAACTCATAATCCTATCTGGTACGCCAAGATGGTGCTTACCGCAGGTTTTGACGCCACCGATCGATACATCAAATATCAACAGACACTTGTTACGTCCATGCCTGTCCATCCGTGCATTGTTCTACCTCTGATGGGCGTACACCCAAAATTTAGAGAGCATGGCTGTGGCCAGTATCTTATGGAAGCAACTCTTGAATACTGTCAGAAGTACTATGACAAACCAGGCATCGGTGTTGAAGTTGCGAATCCTGAATACGTTAAGTTCTGTGAGAGCTTTGGCTTCCAGGTAATGAACCAATTAAACCTGGGTGAAACTACCACTACCGTTCTCTATAAAGCCTTTAATTAATTCTTCTGAACTCTACTCCTCTGTTACTTGTCTACTATCATCGATAAGTAACTCTTCTATTGTAAAAATTACGCGGATTTCTTCATGAAAGAATATGACTTGTTTGTGATCGGCGCCGGTTCAGGCGGTGTTAGGGCAGCGAGAATGGCTGCCAGTCTTGGTATTAAAGTGGGTATAGCCGAATCACGTTATTTTGGCGGAACGTGTGTCAACGTCGGATGCGTGCCAAAGAAGCTCTTTGTTTATGCTTCTGAGTTTGCTCATCTCCCTGAACAAGCAAAAGGCTTTGGTTGGGATATTGATATTAAAGGCTTTGATTGGCAAACCTTACTTACAAACAAGAACAGTGAAATCGAACGATTAAACGGTATTTACGGCAAACTACTTAATAACTCTGGTGTTGAGGTTTATGAAGGGGAGGCCTCATTACAAGGCCAAGGCATTGTTAAGATAAATAATGAAGAGGTCAAAGCCGATAAAATTCTAATTGCTACCGGCGGCTGGCCTGTTAAACCTGAAATCCCTGGTGCAGACCTCGCTATTACTTCTAATGAATTCTTCTTCCTTGATCAATTACCAAAACACGTTTTAGTTGTCGGTGGCGGCTATATTGCCGTTGAGTTTGCAGGTATCTTAAATGGGTTGGGTGTCGATACAACACTTTCCTACCGGGGAGATAAAGTGCTTCGTGGGTTCGATGAAGATGTTAGGACGCACCTGACAGAAGAGCTTTCTAAGTCAGGTATGACATTAGATTTAGGACGCAGCCCAACAGCCATTAAGCCAAATGGTGAAGGTTACACGGTGGATTTTGACCGTGGTGAATCTGTTAATACTGATCTTGTTGTTTTTGCTACCGGCAGAAAACCTCTCACTTCGAACCTTGGCCTGGAACATACTCAGATCGAGTTAGATGATAAAGGCGCCATTAAAGTAAATGAATACTTTGAAACGACAGAGACCGGTGTCTTTGCCCTAGGTGATGTAATTAACAGAGTTCAATTAACACCAGTAGCGCTCCATGAAGCCATGAGGTTTGTGGCGAACGAATTTCGTGGTCTTCCAAAACAAGGTATGGATTACGGTGACATAGCTTCTGCTGTGTTCTCTCAACCCAGTGTCGCAACGGTTGGGGTATCTGAGGAAGAAGCCCGGAATCAAGGCGTCAATGTCGATATTTATCGTTCCAGTTTCCGTGCATTAAAAGAAACCATATCTGGCGGCCAAACCAAAACGTTAATGAAAATTGTAGTGGATAAAGAAACTGACCGCGTTATAGGCATGCATATGGTCGGTGAGCAAGCAGGGGAGATCATTCAAGGTTTTGCTGCTGCCATCAAAATGGGGATCACCAAAACAGTGTTGGATTCAACCGTTGGTATTCATCCAACCAGCGCCGAAGAGTTCGTCACCATGAGGGAGCCGGTTTAAGAATATTGCCGTAACTCAAGCCTCAAGATATCTCTTAACAATATCTTCTAAGCCCTTCTTTTTGAAGGGCTTAGCAAGGTAATCATTCATGCCGATTTCCATCGCTTTCTCATGAGCTTCGGACAATACATTTGCTGACAGCGCTACAATTGGAGTCTGATTATTTAAACTCTTATCTGTTCGTATTTGCTCTGTTGCCTGGAATCCGTCCATAACCGGCATCTGAATATCCATAAAGATAATGTCATATTCTTTGTTCTGACACTTCTGAACAGCTTTCAAGCCGTTATCTGCAACATCAACAGCGATACCAATCTTTTTCAGCATGGCTACAGCAACTTTCTGATTCACGGGATTATCTTCAGCTAATAAGGCCAAACCTTGCTGATCTCCGTCCACATGAATGTATGCACTCTTGATAGAGTTCTTGTCTTCCAAAGCCTCTGGTTGGCGATAAGGCAGGGTTAGAGCACAAGTAAAGGTTGAGCCTACACCCAATTGACTCTGAACTTTGAGATCACCTCCCATCAAATGGAGTAGGTTCTTAGAAATTGAAAGCCCGAGACCAGTACCACCATATTTCCGAGAAGTTGAGCTGTCGGCCTGATTAAATGACTCAAACATCTTCGCCAGCTGGGTTTTCGATATACCAATTCCTGTATCGATAATATCTATGATCAGCTCAATCTTGTCTGATTTTAGGTTTTCTGCGTGCACTGAAATCTTAACAAAGCCGCTTTCAGTAAATTTAATGGCATTACCTGCAAGATTAATTAGAACCTGACGCAATCGTGTTGGATCCGACTTAATGGCAAGATCAAGCTTGGGATCAATCTCCAGAATAAAGGGCAGCTTTTTATCTTCAGCAATCGGCTGAAGGCTTTGATGAACACTTCTAAGAAGTTCTGGAAGCCTGAAGAACACCGACTCAATGATCATCTTGCCGCTCTCAATACGAGAGAAATCAAGAATATCATTAACCACTGTAAGCAGGTGCTCTGTGGAATTAATGGCGGTATTAACATAATCCCGCTCCTCTTCGGAAATCTCACTGCCTTGCAGCAACTGAAGCATTCCCATTACACCGTTCATCGGAGTTCTAAGCTCGTGAGACATAACGGCTAAAAACTGACTTTTAGCATACGAAGCCGCTTCAGCTTCTTGTTGTGCTTTTTTGATATGCTTTAAATCTTCTGTCCGAGTAGATTCCAAAGCCTCAAGGCTTTCTGCCAGTTTATTGAGATTCGTCTGTAGATGGCCAATTTCCGATTTTGAAGACACATCAACTCGTGCAGTAAGATCACCCTTGGCAATCTTATGAACGGTTTTGGAAAGCTCCACGACGGGTTCTGACAGAGATCGGCCAATTCGCCAAGATACCAGCATGGCTAATAAAATTGCCGGGAAACCAATTGATAGGCCATGTAGGATAATTTGATTATGTTCTTTGTTTATTTGCTCACTCGAAAGAAGCACAACAACCCGACCCAGTTCTAGGTTGTCCATGGTTTCTTTCTTGCCTTGCATTCCAATATCTCTGAAAGCAACCGGCTTATAGATAAAGTGAGAATATTCATGAAGGTTAGGGCGGTTAATTTGACGGCAATCTCCACGCTTATATATTTGAGACTGCTCTTTGATAACCTTTACGCAAAGTACTTCCGGGTCAACGAGTGCGTGATCTGCATGGGGATCAAGATAGCTACCATCGCCACTGAAAATAAGTAATTCAGAAGAGGTTGCAAGCTGAGCCGCCAAAAGGGCGCCTTTTTCATCAAAACGGTCAATGGTGTCACCAAAGCGCGTCATGATGAAAAATGTCACCAGGATTGCAACGATCAAAACCGAAGGGACAACTCCCAGCAGCATTGTTCTTTGAAAGATCGTGAGATGACTCTTAACGCTCATTAGATTCCATCTCATTCATAGTTGGGTGTTGTTCGGAAAATTCAGCCAATTGTTGGCCAAGTATATCTGGATTTTTCAATTTAAGAGAAAATGCATCAGCCACATGCGTATTTGTTTTTACATTGGGTGTACATGGGAAGTACACACCAGGCAAGTACTCGTCATCCTCAAACTTAGCCACTAATTGAATAGCTCGCTTAGCGACAGCTTCTTCACTGATATATAACGAAGCTAAACTGCCAGATTTAACAAAATTCATGTTTGGTCCAAATACCGGCTTATGATCACGATACGTGTTAAGAATCAAAGCACGAAGCGTTGATGAATTGAAAATGGAATCATCAACCAAGGCTAAAACGACGTCATTTTTTTTGATTATACGTTTAACCCGATCATTGAACTTAAACGATCCATAGCTTTTATGACCCGTCAGTCGAACCGAATCATGCTTATTGGTTTGTAAATAACGATACTGGATTTCTGACTTCTTACTGTAAATAACCGCAACATTTAAATCATTACTTAAGACCAACTGCGCCAGATTAAGTTGATCAACGGGTGATGGTACCGGCATAAGAAAGACATGAGATTTAATGTCTTGTTCATTAGGTCGATCGCAAATATAGATAATCCTTAAATGTTCAAGCTCTTCGTTAATCTTGCAACTGTAGACCACATAAAAATCCAAAGGGTTGGAATCTGCAATTGAGCGGCGAAGTTTGAAACCGTTGTTTGTATATAAAGCAGAAACTTCTGAGTCGAGCTTTGATGCAACGACATAAGCTTGTGGTTCTTTTTGAACCGCAAAGGTCACAGTGCTCAAGAAAAGACTGAGAAAAGCAGTTAAAAATATAACGGGTTTGAGAGCTAGAGCTGATAACTTCACGGTCATCCTTGATCCGCGTATTAGCGTTGTAGTTACTGATAACTCGCACTATATAGGAAAGTCCTCTTTTCTTCTATATGCATAAATATGCGCATAATATATATTATGTTAAATTATTTACTATCCACATTACTCTATAGTGGGTATTGCTGATGACTCCCCTGATATTGTAAACAACCTGGTAATTATGAAGTGCTATAGCGGAGAAAAGTAACGGAGATCATTGATAGCCCCCTTGGAGCATGTATCTAGGCAGATCTGTACTGTTAGGAGCACAAAACTGATTGATAAACCTTAAGTCTTACCCTAATTCATCTTAAGAAATATTCGTCGACAACTTCACAAAACGTCAGTAAAAAACCAATTTAAACGATATGAAACATTTTTTTGTATGAAGAGTATTTAAACCTGAGCTCGAGCAAACTAAACTTATTTCAAACTTACATCGCGAGAAAATAACAATGCAAATCAAAGGTATATTAAAAACAGGTCTTCTTCTTTCTTCAGTATCGTGTCTAACTGCACCGCTTCATGCAGATGTCATCGGAGTGCACGGTAAGGCTGGAGTATGGCACATGAATTATTCTGGCGAATTCAAAGATACAGGTGACCTAAATAGTACGCTTGTTGATGTAGAAGACGATCTAGGGTTTGATACTGAAACATTAGGCTTTGCTGAAATCTCTTTCGAGCACCCTATCCCTGTGGTTCCCAATGTAAAGCTCGGATATCTTAATATTGATACCAGTGAAACAAACAATCTAAGTAGAACAATTACCTTTAATGGCGAAACCTTTACGGCTAATACAGATATTAGCTCAGGATTTAAAGCTAAAATGTATGACTTTACCATGTACTATGAATTGCTGGATAACTGGATTCAGGCTGATGTTGGCTTAACCGTTCGCTATATGGACGTCGATATTTCAGCTAAAACACTAGATAACGCGGTCAGTACAGAAGAAAGCTTTGAGTTCCCTCTTCCTCTTCTTTATGGTAATGCTCAGTTCGATTTACCACTGACAAATGTCTATGCCAATATTACAGCAAACGGCATTGCTATCGATGATGCATATGCGCTAGACGCTCAGGCTGCGATTGGCTGGATGCCATTAGAGTTCATTGGTGGTGAAGTTGGCTATCGTCACTTTACAATTGATGCTGACGATCTGGATGATTACGAGTTTGATATTACGCTTTCAGGACCATACATTGCCCTAAAAGCTGACTTCTAAATAGTATTCATGAGATTTTAAAGCCCTAAAGCCCTAAAGCCCTAAAGCCCTGTAATTACAGGGCTTTAGGGCTTTATCGTATTTGCTTGGTTTATTATTAATCCACGTAACGCTTTATGCAGGCATTGCCAATGTAGATTCCACAGAAGAAATCTCATTTCGAGCCGCCGAAATGATTTCAAGGCTTTTATCCGGGGTTAACTGGAGCAAGTGCGCGAGTTTGCTAAAAGAGGAAATATCAGGAAGTGGCGGACAGTCAACCAAAAACTTCTGAACGATGTTCAGGTGCGCTTCTGAAATAATCAGAATATCTGCCATATTGAGCTTTTCTGCCTCAGGGCGATAATTCCAATCCTCTGCATGAGCAGCAATCTCTATCATCTCTCTAGGCCATCTCCATGCTCGAAGCATATAAGCGCCCATTACATTTTTTGTTTTATTTATAAACTGATCTACATCGATAAGATTATCGTCAAGAATACCCGGTATATTGTCGAGATAAACTAATGCTGGCAAAACACCAATATTTTGAACGATTCCGCCAAGTAGCGCTTCGTTTTCATCAATACCATGTACACACTTAGCTAATACGTAACCAATGGCGGAGACTCTTCGACTAATACCCCAGTGAGCACGGAAACGCTTTTTAATAATTGGATTCTTTGCATTAAACAGCTCACGCACGGCAAATAACTGAACCAGTTGTTTTGTTGTTTTAAATCCAATTCGGGTAACGGCCTCCTCACAGCTAGTCACTTCTCGTGCCCCTCTGAACAGTGGACTATTCGCCGTACTTACTAATTTAACGGCAATGGAAGGATCCATCGAAACTGTTCGAGCTACTTGCGATGATGTAGATGTAGGGTCGTCTATTAACGAAGCAATCTTATGTGCTACTTCCGGCATGCTCGGTAATGAGAACTTCCCTTTCTTCACATCATCAGCAAACCTTTGGATAAGATCTTTCATTAATGTTGGCGATTTCAAATCAACATAAATAGGTTGCTGATTTGAAATACTCTGATTCTGGGTTTTTGTTTGGCTGAAGAATTTCGCAATCACATCCCAAGCAATCTCAATCATGGTGCATTCTGGGTTTGCATAGACATCAAACTGTCGAGGCTGTAGATGAGAAATCGGATTAATTGCCTCTGGTGTGTTCGCCTTAATGATTTTTTCTTTACCATCTTTAGCAACTTTTCGGATGGAACCACTTAATAGAAAGTACTCAACATTATTACTTGAACCGCGTTCCAAGATACGCTCTTTATCCTTATATTTGTGAACCTTATTCTTGGCCTCAAGCAGAACTAATTGCTTCTTCCCCATATCGCGCAATGGCTTAAATTTCTTTAAATCTAAAATAGTAGCCTTTGCTGCAACAGTAGTGTTGATCGGCTCGCTTTCCTTCCTGAATGAGAACATAGGCACTCCTCTACTTACTCTATCCTAAGGATAGTCAAAGAATGAGAACATGCCCTGTGAGAAATATCTGAAAGTGTGATGCGAATTTGCAATCGTAAAATCAAATAACTGCTTGGATTAACTCGGAAAAGCAATGGTTGATGTAACAGATTGAATTTCTTTTCTCGCATTAATTAATATCTGGATACTTTTCTCTGGAGTCAGCCCTAACTTAATGGCTATTTTGGAGAAAGATGAAATCTCTTGGAGCGGTGGGCAAGAAAGGAATTTTCTTAAAATATTTAAATGAGCATTCGCCACAATCACAATGTCTGTCATATCAATTCGCTGATTTTCAGATTGATAGGTCCAGTTTTCAGCATGCGCGACAACTTCAATCAAATGCTCAGGCCATTCCCAATGCCTTAGCATGTAAACACCCATATGGGTTTTCGTTTGATTGACGAATTCGTCGATCGTTAATTGATAGCGATCAAGAATCTCTGGCATTTGTTCTGCGTACAATAGCGCAGGAACAACACCAATATTGTGAACAGCACCTGCAAGCATTGCTTCATTAGGGTTTGTGGTTCTATTTAAGCGGGCAAGAATGTAAGCGATAGCAGCAACTTGCTTACTAACATTCCAATGGGATCTTAAACGTTTCTGAATTTCCGGAGTATTGGATCGATAAAGATCACGAACAGCAAAGACTTTAATCAAGTCTCGAGTTGTTCTCATACCAATTCTTACAATGGCATCTTCACAGGAAGTCACTTCCCTAACGCCTTTAAACAAAGGACTGTTCGCGCAACTTACAAGTTTGATAGCAATCGCAGGATCCAGAGAGACCTTTCTAGCGACTTTACTGACATTAATTTCAGGATCATCCAAAACATCAACAATCTGACTAGCTACCTCAGGAATACTAGGAAGTACAAAACGCCCGGAAGAGACATCATGTTCGAAGTGATCGAGTACTGCTTGCACAGCAACAGTTAAGGGCGTTGTAGAAAGAATTGGTGTATGACTATCGTTACTTTTAACCGGAGATAAAATTTCTTTCGCTTGTTCAAAGTAATCACTAAGAACGTTCCTATCAAAGACAAGAATTCGAACAGCCGTCTTTGCTATAACGTTGTAACGCCTAGGCTGTAAATTAGCGATAGAATGTTTTGCCGCCGGTGTTCCTGCTGAGATAACTTTGGATTTCCCGTCTTCTGCCTTAAGCTTGATTTTGCCGGAGAGAAGATAATACTGAAAGTTATCGGTTGAACCAGCTTTAGCGATCACCTTGCCTTTCTTTATATTTACCGTCTTGATTTTAGCGGAGAGGAGTACCTGATGGTGCGGTGTAAGAGCACTGATAGGATGGAAGGATTTTAGTACTTCGAGAGTTATTTCCTGCGTTTTAGAACGCTTCTTACTCCGAAATAAATTCAGCATTGTTTTTCCAGCTTTTTAATTTTTTTTATTGTAATGCTGCAATCTGAGTTGCACTGTTTTATCTCTGTTTGCTATTTAAGGCAGCAAGATCCTTTTCTCTTTCTCTGAGCGTATACTCTAGATCAGCAACTTTCTGATGAGATTCTTTTAGAGCAGATTCAAGCTCAGATACTTGATGAGTTAAATCGCGCGTTACCTCTGTGAGAGATTCTTTGAGTACTTGCTGATATTTCTTTTTCATTACCACCCAGGTAATGATTACACCTACAAATAAAGAACCCAATACAATCAAAGGCATAACGGTTTAACTACCCTATCCATCTAAAACTAAAGTATTACTCTAAAGTTACATAAATTTACAAACGGGTCAAGCGTTCTGAGATAATTATCATTAAGCCGCAGCAATCAGCTCATCAGGTAACTTGGATGCGATGGCCCACATATGGTGATCACCAAGACGTTTGGCATCTTTTGGAATGGATTCTGTTATTTCGAATCGAAAGTCACTGGTTGTACGACCAATCACTTTGAAGCTTTGATTTTTTGCCTGTAGAAACAGTTCTTCGCCTACGCGATAGATTGAAATATCCATCGTTACCCACCCTTGTATTTATCAGTTACTTTATATTTTTTATAGTTGAACTTTATTATTTATAGTTGAACTTTATTATTTATAAATTATTAAAGGGCAGTGTCATTTAAATGGCAAGGTCTAAAAAAGCATTGCTAACCATCTCATTTGGCTAGTGTTTCATTTATAACCAGTCTTTGGTTATTAATAATGTCAGACGGTAGAACACCTATAATGCCATTTTCAGAAAGCATTTCGGAGCAGATTGATTGAACAAATGCAGCTAGTTTCGTGCTTTCAAAGCAATTTTTTGACTTCGCCAAGAAAGCTAAAATCATTCCGGAAAGAACATCTCCCATCCCCCCTGTGGCCAAGGATTCATTGCCTAAATATGAAACGACCACATTGTTGCTTGAACTGGAAATAAGTGTTCCACTTCCTTTTAGCAGTACGGTGCATTGGTACTTACAGACCAATCTATTAATCGCCTTGAATCGATCATTCTCAACATCAGCTACGGTACAACCCAATAATCTTGAAGCCTCTAGCGGATGAGGAGTAAGAACGCATTCTTTGTGGCCATACATTTGCCAAATGTCCGGAGAACAGGCTATAAGATTAAGGGCATCTGCGTCTAAGAGCGTTGGTTTACCAAGTTGAAGTACAGTCTCAACTGCTAGCCTAGAGTTCTCATTAACAGCTAAACCTGGTCCAATGGCAATTGCATCTGCCTTGCGGCCAAATTCATTGATTTGCTGAACTAGGGCGTCTGAAAAGTGTCGAACCATCGCTTCAGGCGTTCTGGTTAACAGAGGCGCAACTGCATTTTTTCCTGTAATAGCAACAAGCAATCCTACACCAGCTCTTAATGCTGCTTCACAAGATAATAAAGCGGCCCCACTTGTTCCATCAGAACCGCCGATAAATAGACCACGGCCAGAATCACCTTTGTGATCGGTTTTAGATCGCTTAAATAGATAACCCTTCAACTCGACTGTCGAGAGTAAATGACAATCACTTTGTACTTTCGATTTTATATCAGTAGGGATTCCTAATTCGTCGTAAAACAATTGACCAGTAAAGGCTTTCGCTTGAGATGTTACCAGCCCTTTATTTATACCTATAAAAGTCAAAGTTTGGCAGGCTTTGACGGGACGCCCTAGTGGTATACCCGTGTCTGATGATAAACCTGAAGGAATATCTACAGCCAGTACATCAATACTACTTGAGTTTATCCAATCTATTGCTGACTGATAGCGGTCGTTGACGGTTCCCGACAAGCCAGTACCAAGCATGGCATCAATGATTAAATCTTCAGAAAGTTCAAAAGCCCCATCTCTATCGTACAACCGAATAAAGTCATCGAAGGATAGATGTTCAACTTGATAGGTATTTAAAGTTTTATAAGCTTCAAGCGCTTCGCCTTTCAATTCAGAATCGAGTTCATCGACTTTTCCAATCTGAATTACAGTAACGGAAATATTCTCCTCAGAAGCTAACCTAGCGGCTACATAGCCATCTCCGCCGTTATTTCCTCCGCCGCAAAAAATTAGCCAGCGCTTTTTCATGGGAAATTGATCACAAGCATGATTGAATAAAGATCGCCCTGCCTTAGTCATCAGAGCAAATCCATCACCCTTGTGTACTGAAGCGATAGCTAACTTGTCGATATCTCTGGTTTGTTGAGCCGTATATAAAGACTGCTCAAAAGAATCAAGATGATGAATATCCAGCGTACGAATCAAAATACGTTCCTTATTTAAACGCTCTTTCAAAAATGAGAGGCATTCGATCCTGCCCCCAGGCCACTAGTTTTCCCTTCCTGAAGGAAGGCACTCCCCATAAACCTAACCGGGTCAATTCCCTTCTGTTTTTTTCAACGTTTGATTCGTGTTTTTTAGAGTGTATAGATGCTTCGACGGCAGTCTGGGAAAGATTGTGCTTCGCACATATACTGGTGATAAATTTTGAAGAGCTAACATCTACCCCTTCTGCCCAAATGGCGTTCATCAGGTCATAAGCAATATCCAGCTTGATTGAGCTTGGCGATTCTTCAAAAACAGCTATACATGCATCAACCCCTTGGCCTAGAGGATCCCAGACTCGACCGAAAGCAATGCCCTCAAAGTGAGCGATTCTTGCTGCATCTTTTAGAATGTACATTTTCTTAACCTTTGGAACGGGCAAGCCTCGAGTGACCATAGGTAGAACAGGTTTGAGTGTAATACTCTCGGGAGGGTAACTGCTTTTGTTGAGATACAGCCTGGCAATAGCTATGTACGAATAAGGGCTGCGAAATGAAAAGTACATATCCACGTCATCATGGGGTCTGCAAGGCACTCGCACCTGCCCCCAATCCGGGTATAACTTGGTTTTATGTTCTTGTGCCAAATAGCGACTCAGTCGCTGTCGAAGTAGATATAAACGATCTAACCCCCAGTACCAGTCTCCCCGGTAATAAATAGAACTCCCCATGAAAAAACCACGTTTATAGAAAGCTTCGGTATTTTCTTTCAATAGACTCTTTACATCGAATGCATCGATGGCTTTATCTTCGTTGATCATCTTATGTAGTGCTGAGAAATCCCCATGCCAATAGGCATCGGATACTCGTTTAGCTAGCTGTAGCCATTCAGCCGTAGTCGATCGTTTCTTTAATAGAAGCCTTAACGCCTCTGTTTTAAGGCGTTTCTGATTTGGGATTAGCCCTGGAAAATCCAATCCCCAAGCTTGCGCCAGATAACCAGCATCAGATAGGCCATATCTTTCACGGGCATCCTTTTCTGGACAGAATTCAGATCGGCGAGGTTCTACTACATGAATGTGGAAGCTGACCTTGAATGCCAACTCGAGTTCTTCAATGACGGGTAACATCAAAGCTGAATAAGGATCTTCCAAATCAAAATAGAAGCTCGCATGATGCCCCTTCCTACTGGCTTTGCGAAGGAATTCAGAAATATCTTGTCGGGCTTTCCTTAGCCTACTGGAACATAAAACCTGAGCCAACCTACTTTCAAGTAATTTGTTAATAAGATTCACTACCTTATTGTTTATTATAGCTTTCTTGCTATAGTCAAGCCATCTGATATAGGAATCATGGAGATACTCATCCCCTTATCCTGATGGAGTACTTTATTCATATTACGGACACCCACGGTGGGTTCCGAGTCATCGTCATGATGGGTGACCTTGCCCCCCCAAAAAACATTATCGATCAAAAGAAGACCACCCTTCTTTAATAAACATTTTAGAAGAGGATAGTAGTTTGGATAATTTTCTTTATCTGCATCAAGGAAAATCAAATCAAAACTTCCTTCGCCGTATTCTTCTGTTAGATCAGAAATACTCTCTAGCGCCTCACCTAGTTGCAGCGATATCTTGTGATCCTGCCCTGACTCTTGCCAATATTTCTTTGCAATTGAGGTCCAGGTTTTATCTTTATCACATGTAATGATCTTAACGTCATCAGTAGAAGCCAAAGCCATGATCAGACTACTGTAGCCAGTAAACGTGCCAATCTCCAGAATACGCTTTGGCTGGGCAATAGACACAAGCATTGACATGAATTGACCTTGTTCGGGGGAGACCTGCATTCTGGCCATAGGGTCTTTACTTGTCTCTAATCGCAATTTTTTAAGCAATTCTGGCTCTCTGATCCCATGATCCAACATGTAAGCGTGAAGACGGTCATCAATCCCCAGTGTCTTTTGCGTCATGTAATCATTCCTTTGTCTTAGTTTAATATGAGGAAAATCAGTGAATTTCACTATTTAACAGGCTTATCATGTGTTTTATATAAAAATTATTGACCAAATGAACGAAAAGTCGAAAGCTTTGTCTAAACATGTTCAATTAATGAACGATAATAAAATTGTAACACTCTAGTTATAGATTGGATTTAGTTAAACAAGGAGGCATTCTATGCGAAATGGCATTATCTGCTACGGTCGCGTTACTAAGCCGAAAAGAAATATTTCAGTTAATGAAAGCTCTAAGTAAGCAAGTAACCGTTTAAATTAATCACCTATTATTTGAACGGACCCTCTAGCTCAGTTACTGGCACGAATCTTCTAGCGCACAGCTAGAGTTTCTGCCAAATACTTCACCGAACAGTCTAAATTAATCTCACTTGACTCTCTCGGCCACCCTGGTGATCAGGTTTCTAAGCCAAATGTGCGCTGGATTACTATGTAGCAACGGACTCCAGGCCATTTTCAATTCAAATGACGGGATATCGAACGGTGGCTTTTTGATAATCAACTTATCCTGATTGGTATTAAGCCCTACAGCGCGTGTAGGCAGCGTTGCAATCAGATCGTTGTCCTGCGCTAGCAAGATTGCAATCTGGTAGTGGCGAGTAAATACACTGATGTTTCGTTTCTTTTCTATCTTGGCCAGAGCTTCATCAACCCAACCCAGTTTTTGCACCTGCCGTGGATTTACCCCTACCCCAACACCTACGCCTGTTTTGCTCACCCAAATATGATTGGCAGATAAATAACTGTCTAAATCAAACTGATCCAGGATGGGGTTCTCGGGACTCATAATGCATGAAAAGCTATCGGTCCAGACGGTCTTCTGATGAAATGATTGGGGTAAATGATCGAAACGGTTGATCGCCATATCCACTCGGCCTTGCTCAACATCTGCAAAGCTGACATCACTTGGAGTAAGCACGTCCAATGTAATGTTTGGAGCCTTTTGGCGGACTTCTTTAAGCATTTCAGGCATGAGTGTAGATTCTGCGTAATCAGAGGCCATGATTCTGAAAACACGGGTACTTTGTTCTTCTTCGAAATCAATGATTGGTTGTACGGCTTGATCAACTCTGGAAAGAATCTCCCGTATCTGAGGCTGTAATTCTTTTGCTCGTTCCGTAGCAGTCATGCCTTCAGATGTGCGAATTAATAGTGGGTCTTGAAACAATTCTCTTAGCCGTTTCAAACCATTACTCATGGCCGGCTGTGTTATACCAAGTTGCTCGGCTGCTTTAGTAACATTCTTTTCTCTAAGAAGAACATCAAGATGCACCAAAAGATTTAAATCAATTCGGCCAACATTCACAGTATAAATACCCACTTCACATCATATAATTTTTATTTATTTTATACGCAAAGCTTCTGCTATGCTATCGAACCAAGATGCTTTGATATCAATCCATTCAAGGAAATATGATGAAACGCTGCGGCTGGTGCTCTGACGACGAGATCTATATTGAATATCACGATAATGTATGGGGCCGCCCTGTTAAGGACAGCAGAGATCTGTTTGCAAAACTTTGCCTGGATGGCCAACAAGCTGGTTTGAGCTGGCTTACTATTTTGAAAAAGCAACAGACGTATTACGAGGCTTATAATCAATTTAATCCTGAGATAATCAGAAGCTATACACAAGCAAAAATTGACGAACTACTTCAAAACCCCGGTGTCATCCGCAATAAACTTAAAGTTCAGTCTATTATCCAAAATGCCAACGGTTATCTTGCAATTGAAAAAGAGTTTGGCTCATTTTCTTACTACATTTGGAGTTTTGTAGGCCACAATCCCATCATAAATGCTTGGCAAACAATGAAGGATGTCCCAGTAACCACCTTAGAATCTGACGCAATGTCTAAAGACCTGAAAAAAAGAGGCTTTTCGTTTGTAGGTAGTACAATCTGCTACGCATTCATGCAAGCCGTTGGTATGGTTCAGGACCATATTGTGGACTGCAAGAGCTATGACGCTTGTTTAGAGGAAGCCAAAGCGTTTACTTTGGATGAAAAAGCGGCATCAGTCTAACTATAAGGTATCGACTAACAATTGTGTTGCCATAAGCGCCATCGCCAAAGCCACCACACGCTTAATAACAAGATCCCCTTTGGTGACTGAAACGCTGGCAGAAAACCAGGCGCCCATGAAATTACCTGCGCCAAGAAACACGGCATAAAGCCAGTTAACATTTCCAGTAGCAATAAAGATCCCCAGTACCGGTAAGGTATAGATAAGAACTAAAAACACCTTGTGTATATTGATCTCTAAAAGACTCATGCCTGCAATTTGCCTAAAGCACACCATTATCACAAAGCCGATGCCGGCTTGAATAAATCCACCGTAGAACCCAATAAACACAAGGCTGACATAAAAGAGTTTTGGATAGCCTTCAGACGTTTCTTCTTGAGGTAACTTAAAAGGAAAAAGGATGGTCACAACCACAAAGAGGATGACTAACACCAGAATACGCTGAAACCATTCGGCAGGTATCTCTACCGCATAGAACGCACCGAGTAATGCTCCGGGTATTGTCCAGAGAGAAAGTTGTAAGCTGTCAAAAATATTGTTTTTGAGTCTTTTTTTAAAAGAGAGGATTCCTGCAAAGCTTTCTGCCACTAACGCCACACGGTTTGTGCCATTTGCAACTTGAGGGTCTATCCCCATAAGAATCATCATACCCAGCGTCAATACAGAACCACCGCCAGCCATAATGTTGATAAAGCCAGCAAGCAGACCAACAAGAAAAAGGCAGAATGGTAACAAGACGCTACTTTTAATAATCAATTCAAACAATGCTTAACAAACCTTTAATCAATCAATTCTTTCCTTATGAATAGTTAGTTCCACTCGTCAGGTGCTAGACAGTAACTATATAGACACTTCATACAAACATGAACATGTTGGAAGCCACTGAAGCCAGTAAACTCATGCTAGAGCAAAAAAGTTCAAAACAACTAAATATTAAAATTGCATTACAGAACTGTTTCTAAGAACAAAATATTTCTAGAACACCTCGCTCAGAACAGGTATTAATATTTATACACAAAACAGAAATGTTTAGTGTTATTACAACTTTTCATCACATAAAACCAAAGAGGAAGAAATAGATGAGAAGACAGAAACGCGATCAATCCAGCCGTGCTTTCAACAAGGGTTATACAGCAGGAGTTTTAGGTAAATCTAAAGAGATGGCGCCACAAAATCCAAACTTACGACATAGTTGGTTATGTGGCTGGCGAGAAGGCCGATCCGACCAATGGGATGGCATGACTGGTGTTTCTGGGGTACACAAGATTCCACTTTGATGAATTTTCATTAAAGTAACAATTGGGGTTAAAGGGGCTAAATAAGCCCCTTTTCTTTTTTCCGGCTTTTAACTCCTATCAATTACGACACAAAAGTTCGTTTTGTCGCATAAAAACAATCAACGCCCGTTTTTCATTATATTCCAATCACTTAGCTATGGCAGGATTAATCCTGTCAATTGCAAACACCGAATTACCTGTAGTGCCATTTGTTTCTAACCTACAACTAAAAAAAATACGGTCCTACATTTGCTGTTTGGCCGTGAACTAAACTTATTAAAGATAGAAATTCTAACCCCCGTTTGGCTGTATTCTATGAAACAACATGGTTCCTACTCATTAAATTGCTCCAAAGACAGCATGCTTATCAAATGCTTTGGCAGCTGGAACCTTGAGACGACTCAAATCTACTCCCTCGAATACAAAGCAGTTGCCGCGCCCCTTATCAACAAGTCCTGGGCTGTTGTATGTGATATGAGAAATTGGGAACTTGCTACACCTGAAAGTATGGTGGTATTTCAAAGCCTGATGAATTGGTGTTTTGATATGGGCATGAAATCATGCATCTATGTGTATGAAGATTCTTTTATCAAACGACACTATTTAAGAGAAATGGCTGATCGGATTAAAGATGACATTCCTGAGGATTACAACTTCATCCATATGACGGATACCAGCCATGCCTATGATTGGCTTAAAAGCCACAATCATGAAGTGATTCTAACTGACTTGCTGAAATTAGATGCTGCGACAGAGGATTTCAACAACCAGACACAATCAGATTTTCGAAAATCCCCCCAATGCATTAGATAGCTTTACGGGCTATAACCACCTACGAGTTTGATGCTGATAACAAACATAAACGTCACCAAACTTTGCTCTTAGTACTCTTTCTTCTGGTTTGATTTGAAACGCATTGATGTAGCAAACGAAAAATATCACACCAAATATGGTTGATACTTCGCTAAAATAAAAAACCATCCCTATCAACCCCAATAACATCCCTAGGTACATAGGGTTTCGTGTATAACGATAAATACCTTCTGTTACTATCTCAGAGCTTTGATCTGGTTTAAGTGGATTTATGGTGGTTTTAGCTTTATGGAAGGCAACTACACCAACTAAAGAAATGAGTAAACCCGCGCCTATCCAGATCGTAGGGACCCACATAGGAATTTCACCAAATTGATAAACCGGCAGCCAATCTGCAAGTTCAATCTGGGCAAGTAAACAAATGAGTAGAATCAGTGGTGGGGGTATTTTTAATTCCATCTAAAAACGTCCATTAAGTCAGAAATACAAAGTACTTACTAAATATAAAGCTAACGGCTAATTAGAAAGTATAAACAAAAAAGCCCAGCAATGTAGCTGAGCTTTCCTCTTATCGGACTATTCTAGAATGCGTTAAAACGAATTCCTTGGTATTCGAACCCAACCTTCCATAAGCACTCTGGCACTTCGACTCATGATTGCCTTTTTAGCAACCCAGCTACCCTGTTCCTGCTTTGCTTCAGCACCTACTTTCAAAGTACCCGAAGGGTGTCCAAAGGTTACAGAAGAGCGTTCACCACCCCCAGCAGCCAAATTCACCAAGGTACCTGGAATAGCGGCAGCAGTACCAATAGCCACAGCAGCAGTGCCCATCATTGCATGGTGAAGCTTACCCATAGACAAAGCGCGAACGACTAAGTCAATGTCACTTGTATCTACGGCTTTTCCTGATGAGGATGTATATGTTTGAGCCTGACCTACAAAGGCTACTTTGGGTGTGTGTTGACGTGCTGCAGCTTCTGACACATCAGAAATCAAGCCCATTTTCAAAGCGCCATGGGCTCTGATTGTTTCAAATCGCTCAAGGGCTTCAGTATTACCATTAATAACTTCTTGCAACTCAGTTCCGGTATAACCGATTTCTTCAGCATTAAGAAAGATGGTCGGGATCCCTGCATTAATCATGGTTGCATTTAGTGTCCCCACGCCAGGAACATCAAGATCATCAACTAAATTACCTGTTGGGAACATAGAGCCTTCCCCATCAGCAGGATCAAGAAACTCTATCTGTACCTCAGCAGCTGGAAAAGTGACGCCATCCAGTTCAAAGTCTCCTGTCTCTTGAACTTCTCCATTGGTAATAGGTACATGAGCAATTATGGTTTTCTTGATGTTGACCTGCCAAATTCGAACGGTAGCAAGCCCATTCTCAGGTACTCTGTCTTCAGCGACTAAGCCTTTACTGATTGCAAATGCACCAACAGCTGCGGATAAATTACCACAATTGCCACTCCAATCTACAAAGGGTTTATCAATAGATACTTGGCCAAATAAGTAATCAACATCGTGATCAGGTTGAGTACTTTTCGAGAGAATTACCGTCTTACTGGTACTGGACGTAGCGCCACCCATGCCGTCAATTTGTTTGCCGTATGGATCAGGACTACCAATGACTCGTTGCAGAATAGCGTCACGTGCCACTCCAGGTACTTGCGCTACTTCAGGCAGATCTTCCAGACTGAAGAAAACGCCTTTACTTGTGCCACCGCGAATGTAGGTGGCCGGAATTTTAATCTGTGGTACTGAAGACATAGTGGATCTCTTAAAAAAACCAAAAGGTATGAGTTCTAGAGGAGAGAAATTCGAAACGAATGGTGAGAGCTAATCAACACCAGGGTCAATTAACTCTCTTTCAATAGGCTATTACTGCTGATTCAGGAAGTCTTTAGCAAAGCGCTGCAGTACACCGCCCGCATCATAAACAGTAACTTCTTCAGCCGTATCCAATCGACAGGTAACAGGAACCTCAACTTGCTCTCCACTCTTGCGAGTAATGATCAACGTCAAGTCACCGCGTGGAGTAATGTCACCAATAACATCAAATGTCTCAGTACCATCGATGCCGTAAGTGTTACGTGTGTCACCGTTTTTGAATTCAAGTGGAAGCACACCCATGCCAACCAGGTTTGTACGGTGAATACGTTCAAACCCTTCAGCAACGATTGCCTGAACACCTGCAAGACGAACACCTTTGGCCGCCCAGTCTCGCGAAGAACCCTGACCATAATCAGCACCAGCAACAATAATCAAAGGCTGCGCTCTGTCCATATAGGTTTCAATCGCTTCCCACATGCGGGTTTCTTTGCCTTCTGGCTCAATACGTGCCAGAGACCCCTGCTTGATTTCGCCGGACTCATCACGGCACATCTCGTTGAGCAGTTTGGGGTTAGCAAACGTTGCACGTTGAGCAGTTAAGTGGTCACCACGGTGAGTTGCGTATGAGTTGAAATCCTCTTCAGGCAATCCCATTTTTGCCAGATATTCACCTGCAGCACTGCTCGCCAAAATTGCATTGGATGGAGACAAATGATCAGTGGTGATGTTGTCACCTAAAACAGCCAGCGGGCGCATGCCGCTTAAGCTACGTTCACCTGCCAAAGCGCCTTCCCAGTAGGGTGGACGACGAATATAGGTGCTCATTTCACGCCAGTCATACAACGGGCTTTCTGCTTCTTCTGCTGCATCCAAATCAAACATAGGAATGTACACTTGTTTGAACTGTTCAGGCTTAACACTTGAGGCTACGATGGCATCGATCTCTTCATCCGATGGCCACAATTCTTTCAATGTAATTGGGTTTCCATCCTGGTCAGTACCCAAACTGTCTTTCTCAATATCAAAACGAACCGTACCCGCAATTGCGTAAGCTACAACCAGTGGTGGTGAAGCAAGGAAGGCTTGTTTTGCGTAAGGATGGATACGACCATCGAAGTTGCGGTTTCCAGAAAGAACGGCTGTTGCATAAAGATCGCGATCAATAATTTCTTGTTGGATCTTAGGATCAAGTGCCCCACTCATACCATTACACGTTGTACAAGCATACGCTACGATACCAAAACCTAGCTTTTCAAGTTCTGGCAACAAGCCTGCTTCTTCAAGATACAAACGAGCCACTTTTGAACCCGGAGCAAATGAAGATTTAACCCAAGGCTTACGAATCAGACCAAGCTCATTAGCTTTCTTAGCGACAAGACCTGCCGCTACGACATTGCGTGGGTTTGAAGTATTGGTACATGAAGTAATCGCAGCAATGATTACTGCACCATCCGGCATTTCACCGTCCTTCTCTTCCCATTCGCCAGCAATACCACGATCAGCCAAAGCAGAGGTAGGCAGTCGACGATGCGGATTGGAAGGGCCGGCAAGGTTACGTACAACCGTGGACAAGTCAAACTCAAGTACACGACCGTATTCAGCTGTTTCCAGGCTATCTGCCCATAAACCTGTTTCTTTTGCATATTGTTCAACCAAAGCAACTTGCTCTGGTTCACGACCTGTAAGCTTCAAGTAATCGATGGTTTGTTCATCGATATAGAACATAGCAGCGGTAGCGCCGTATTCAGGTGTCATATTTGAAATGGTTGCGCGGTCACCAATGGTTAGATCACGGGCACCTTCACCGAAGAACTCAAGGTAAGAAGATACTACACGTTCTTGACGCAAGAATTCTGTAATTGCCAGTACAATATCGGTAGCAGTGATACCTGGTTGGCGCTTACCAGTAAGTTTTACACCAACGATATCAGGGAGACGCATCATGGAAGGACGTCCTAACATAACTGTCTCAGCTTCCAAGCCACCTACACCAATAGCAATCACACCCAAAGCATCAACGTGTGGCGTATGACTGTCCGTACCTACACAGGTATCCGGGAACGCAACGCCTTCTCGCGCTTGAATAACCGGAGACATTTTTTCCAGGTTGATCTGGTGCATGATGCCGTTGCCTGCCGGAATCACATCAACGTTTTTAAATGCGGTTTTGGTCCACTCAATGAAATGAAAACGGTCTTCATTACGACGATTCTCAATAGCACGGTTTTTCTCAAAAGCATCCGGTTCAAAACCACCATGCTCAACTGCCAATGAATGGTCAACAATCAACTGTGTCGGAACTACCGGGTTGACCTGAGATGGGTCACCGCCCTGCTCTGCAATAGCATCACGCAAACCAGCCAAGTCTACTAAGGCTGTCTGACCAAGAATATCGTGACAAACAACACGTGCCGGATACCAAGGAAAATCCAGTTCCTGCTTACGGTAAATCAACTGCTTAAGAGAATCCGTCAGCGCTTCAGGCTCACAACGACGGACCAATTGCTCAGCAAGAATACGAGACGTATATGGAAGTTTTTCATAAGAACCCGCTTCAATTGCATTTACAGCTTCGCGAGTATCAAAGTAATCAAGGCCTGTGCCTTCAAGCGTTTTACGGTATAGGGAATTCATGATCAAAGAATCCGATTTAATTTGGTATAAAAAGAGGTGGCTTTAAACCTCTTAAGATAAAAACTGAAATTAAAATCTTATTCTGGATTGTTGCGAGAGAATCTTAGGCAAGGCAAAAGTTCACGAAAACGCGCAGTTTATAAATTATAAATGAGCATTTGAGTGAACTTTTAACGACGCATAAGAGATCGCAGCAGATACAGATTAACGATTGGCGATATCTACCCACTCGGCAGTCTCAGGGCCCGTATACTCAGCACTCGGTCTGATAATACGGTTATTCGCACGCTGCTCTTTTACATGCGCTGTCCAACCTGTTACGCGAGACATCACAAAGATTGGCGTAAACAGCTTGGTTGGAATACCCATGAAGTTATAAGTAGAAGCATGGAAGAAATCTGCATTACAGAACAATTTCTTCTCTCGCCACATCACTTCTTCACAACGTACGGATACAGGATAAAGAACAGTGTCTCCAGCTTCTTTCGCTAGCTGCTCTGCGTATTCTTTAATGATCACGTTTCGAGGATCAGACTCACGGTAGATCGCATGACCGAAGCCCATAATCTTTTCTTTACGCTCTAGCATTCCGAGTAGGCCTGCTTCCGCCTCATCGGCAGACTTAAAGCGCTCGATCAATTCCATTGCGGCTTCATTGGCACCACCATGAAGTGGTCCACGAAGGGAGCCGATTGCACCCGTTACACAACTATGAATATCAGAAAGCGTTGAAGCACAAACACGCGCAGTGAATGTAGAGGCATTGAATTCATGCTCTGCGTACAGAATCAAAGACACATGCATAACTTTTTCATGCAGTGCTGAAGGTTTCTTTCCATGCAGCATATGCAGGAAGTGAGCACCGATAGAATCGTCGTCCGTCGCGGTTTCAATGCGAACGCCATCGTGACTGAAACGGTACCAGTAACAGATAATCGATGGGAAAAGCGCTAACATTCGGTCAATCTTGTCGTCTTGCTCAGAGAAATCTTTCTCTTCTTCAAGATTACCCAGCATTGAACATCCGGTGCGCATTACATCCATTGGATGCGCATCAGCAGGAATCAATTCCAGTGCACTTTTTAACGCGTCTGGGAGTGCACGCATGGATTTTAGCTTCGCTTTATACTCAACCAGTTCCTGTACGGTCGGTAAATGACCACGAAGTAACAGATGTGCGACTTCTTCAAATTCTGCATTATTTGCAAGTTCAGTAATGTCGTAACCACGATAGGTTAAACCTGCACCTGTTTTACCCACTGTACAAAGCGCTGTTTCACCTGCAACCTGACCACGTAGGCCTGCACCACCTAATTTCTTATCAACCATAACAAATTCCTTATCAATAAATCACTTTAATAGATTTATATAACCATCTGTTTTACTTATTCTTTCCTTGAGCGAATAAAGCATCAAGCTTTTGCTCATAATCGTGATACCCCAAGAAATCATAAAGCTCCATGCGGGTCTGCATAAGATCAACTACGTCTTTCTGATCACCTTTATCCAGGATATTTTCATAAACAGCCAGAGCCGCTTTATTCATTGCACGGAATGCACTTAATGGATAAAGCACCATATCAGCGCCAGCTTCAGCCAATTCAGCTCTGTTGTACAAGGGGGTTTGACCAAATTCAGTAATGTTCGCAAGAATCGGAACATTCAACGCATCTTTAAACGCACGGTAATGCTCAAGCTCATTAACTGCTTCGGCAAAAATGCCATCAGCGCCAGCTTCAATACACGCTTGTGCGCGCTCGATTGCTGCCTCCAATCCTTCTTGAGCAAATGCATCTGTACGAGCCATGATAAAGAAATCATCATCAGTACGTGCATCCACACATGCCTTAATACGATCAACCATTTCCTGCTTGGAAACGATCTCTTTATTAGGACGATGACCACAGCGTTTTTGAGCAACCTGATCTTCAATATGAATGGCTGCAGCACCTGCCTTTTCCATCTGCTTAATCGTGCGATCGATATTGAAAGCACCGCCCCAGCCTGTATCAATATCAACTAATAAAGGCAGTTCAGAAGCATTAGTAATTCGACGAACGTCTTCCAATACATCGTTAAGACTGGTCATACCTAGATCAGGTAAACCATAAGACGCATTTGCAACACCACCACCAGAAAGATAAATCGCCTGATGCCCCACTCGCTCAGCCATTAGTGCACAGTAAGGGTTAACCGTACCAACTACTTGTAGTGGATTGTTCTCTTCAATGGCTTTACGGAATTTAGCGCCTGGAAACAAACGGGTTGTCATGATTATTTCTCCTGTGCAGTGAGTTGATGATAGTAGGTTTCAACGGCTTTTCGAGAGCGTTGAATGTGTTTTTTCATTAGGATCTCGGCCAATTCCCCATCACGTTCTTCGATGGCTTCGACAATTCGATGATGATGTGAAAAGGCTTTTTCTGGGTGACGAGAAAGTTCGCTGGTGAAAATGGCGGTGAATTGATGACGATACATCAAAATCAGATGATAAAGTTCTTCACAGAGAAGCTGGATTAATTTTCTGTTTTTACTGCCATGAATGATGCAGTAATGGAAATCCAGATCACCTTGCTGTTTGTAATAAGAAGTACCATCTATGAAGTTTTGGTCCTGCTGATGTTTTTCAAGCAAACTTTTAAGCTCTTCAATTTCAGCATCCGACATATTCTCAGCTGCTAAACGGCAGGCTAAACCTTCGAGGTTCTCACGAATCTGATAAAGCTCAATAAGTTCTTTATGGGAAAGAGATACAACTCGAGCGCCAACATTTGGAGCACGCTCAATCAAACCCCGTGACTCTAAACGGGAAATGGCCTCACGAAGGGGGCCACGACTGACGCCGTACTTTGAAGCAAGTGCCGACTCAGACACCTTGGTACCCGGTGCAATATCGCCATTTACGATGTCATCCTGAATGTTTTGCAGGACTTGATCGGCCAGTGTTAGGTTGTTGACAATTTCACTCATAAAGAAGAATTTCACTATGAAAATTTCTAAAAGATGGATGGATTGTAGACAAAATACATCTATTGTCAACAATAGATATACATGAAGCGTACTTATGGAACCACTTTCTATTCGAAACCAATAGATTGTCGACAATATTTTACGAACACAAAATGTATGGTTCCCCTCGATATTGCAACTAATATTTAGAGGGATGGTTTGCGCTAATGTATTCGGAGTCTAATTGAGGGGCTTAATCCTCGCTCCACGATGAGCTCCGCGCTAGAAAGCCCTAAA
>Ga0255776_10001159_pt1 | contig 30159 bp, 29 predicted proteins | sample 071ome_19_FD_179974 | JGI IMG/M metagenome (GOLD analysis project Ga0255776, IMG submission 179974) | Coastal salt marsh microbial communities from the Groves Creek Marsh, Skidaway Island, Georgia - 071413AT metaG (version 2) | ecosystem: Environmental > Aquatic > Marine > Intertidal zone >... | reverse complement strand
CATGTTCTTTTCTTAAAGCACCGCAATAATGGCTGCGCATAATACATTTCCTACTATATATTTTTATAAAATTTTGCTGAAAGCCCGCTATTGAGAGCGTGGTTTCTAATTTGAAGCATTCGATTCAGACCAATCCCATAACCTGAATCGCAGGCAGACATCGGAAAAAAGAGGCTATTATAGCAACAAAAAAAAGTCCGGCTAGATCTCTAAGCCGGACTTTTCCGTTATCTGTCGTTGAAATATTAAAAGATCAACATAATATCTGCCTATTAGTTAATAGGAACAACTAAAACAAAGACTTCTCGTGTTGTTGGATGCAACCACTTTTCAACCACTTTGGCTTTTACTGTTTTTGTTGAAACTTCTTCCGAACCAACACGCTTCACTTTGGTAAAGGCCGTGTCATTCGTTACTTTCTCTGTCGACATCTGAACGTATTCAACATCTACACCCTGACGCGCAGCAAGTTGCTGACGAGCACGAGAAACAGCTAACTGTTCCTGATAATGACGACCTTTAACATGAGTCACGGACGAACCCACTGCACCATCACCTGGATTATCAATCCACGAAGGGAATTGCGGCTGGACAGGCTGGTGTTGCACTGGCTGACTCTGACAACCAAATAACACACCCACAACCATGGCGATTAAAGTTAAACGAATTGCTTTCATTGATTTCTCTTTGTTATCCAACAGTTTTAGTAATTATTACGTTTCTAGATTAAGAAAGAAGTTAATTTATGTATAACTGGTATCGCCCGACGACTTTCTTCAGATAGTGCCGAGTTTCTTCGTAAGGTAATCGAGTTGCTAAAATATCATAAACTTCACTCGGTTCCAGATGATTGATGTGCGTATAAGCCTTCTGCATGCTTTTTTGATCAATAAAGGCAGACGCCACATTGGCTGTACCTGTGTTATAGGCAGCAATCATACAGTACAAACGACTTTCCGGATTATGAATGCCTTTCAGATAACGGTAATTCAGTACGTGTAGGTAAGCAGCACCGGCTCGAATATTCTTATCTGGGTCAAACAGATACTGCGGTTGAAGCAAGCGGCTCTTACCGTAGATAGCTTTTGCAGCATCTTTCCCTGCCGTTCTTGGAACGATCTGCATTAATCCATAAGCAGGAATACGTGAACGCGCCATCGGGTTGAAGCTACTTTCGGTATGAATAACCGCCATCACCAACGCTGGTTCCAATTTCCATTCTTCGGCATATTTAGCGGTTGCCTGCCAATAGCGCTGAGCCTTGTGCATTCCATATTCTTCTGGCAACTCAATCACCACAGTCAAACGTCGAGAAACAGGTAAGTAACTGGTATTCACTCGATCACTTTGAACTAACTCTTCAGCCACCGCCATTGAGTTAGTATTCTTACTGCTCAACGAAGCTGGCAGCATCGCCTGACTGGCCGTCTCTTTATTGACTGCAACTTCAAATCCGGAATCACGAGATGCTTTATCCAACACAGGATCATTGGTGATCGCAGCGGTTAAATCCGTATTAAAGGTGTGATCCAAGCGGTTAGTGACCTCTTGATAAGATACCTGCTGAGGATCAACATCAACATATTCGATGGTGACTGTGTCGTTTTGGTAATCAACGATCGTTCGTTGCTTTAAAGCTTGATCGTATTGAACCCAGACATGGCGATCGGTAAATATCTGATCCCCCCAGGTTTCCTCAATCTTGCCAAGATACTCGTCGTACGCTTCGTTCAATGCTTTTTCAAACGCCTTAAACTCAGCCTCAGTATCTTCCTGATACTGCTGAAATTCAGACATCACATCCAGATAGCTATCTCCGGCCTGCTCAGTCTGCTTTTGAGCGGAGACCGGAGATGCAATCGAAAGCAAACCACTCAGACAGATTAATGATGTGAACTGCTTTACTTTCAAAAAATTTATCAAGCCATTATTCCTTTTAGCTTAATTAACGAAGAAACAGAAAGAACCAATAAACGAATTACTGTTCGCTATTTTTCCAACATATCGACAAGAAATTGAGTCGGTGTAAATAACTCACCTTCTAACAAATTCAAACGAGACAGACGTTCTTTCAAAACATCGTCAGTGTATGGAACAGCCGTACCCTGCCCCCATACTGGTCCTGGCCACGCTTCATCTTCACGGAACCGAACCACATGATGAATATGCAGCTGTGGAACAATATTACCCAAGGTGGCCACGTTCAGTTTATGACCGGAAAATGCATCCATGATTTTCTGAGACAGAAAAGAGGTTTCCTGAATGTAGTGCACGCGATCTTCTTCAGTCAGATGATAAAGCTCAGTCATTTGACCTTTTCTTGGCACAAGAATGAACCATGGAAAACGCTGATCGTTCATCATCAAAACCTGACACAAAGGAAAATCACCAACATGAAAGGTGTCAGCTTCCAAACGTTCATGAAGCTCAAAATTTACTGGGCCGTCCATTACCATCTCCTATTCAAGATACCGTCATAGTTAATAGTCATTTTCCACGTTAACCATGGATTATCAAGCTACCAAAAATAATAGATATCAAAAAAGGCGCCGAAGGAGACTGTGTCAATACAGTTTCCGAAGCGCCTTTTCCTAGAATGCATTATCCGTAGCAATCGTTGTGAAGCAATCGTTGTGAAGCAATAGCTTTTAGCGTTTGCCCTCACGTCGCATGGCGGACGAGCTAAAGTCGCGCTTATTCAACTTCTTATTAAATACTGGCATTTTGTCCTTATCCGTCATCAGCCATTCGGCATAATAACCGCCTTGTTTGAGATCATAGGTGATATTACCCGCAGTCCATACCAAAGGTACATCATAGAAGTTGATCGCATGAGCTTCACTAAAACGCCATACATCTCCGTTTACTTCAGAATACTCTTCAGCCAGTGCGACCTGCCAGGAATCCTCATCAATGTAGTACACTCGTTTGGTATAAGGGTGCTTAATGCCTTCACGCAGCACCGCTTCAATATGCCATACACGATGCAATTCATAACGGGTGTAATCTTGATTTAAGGTCTTCTCACCAATCAGTGCATCTGATGAAACCGCATCCCCTACCATACGATAAGAGTTATAAGGGATGTATTTAGTAGTCTTACCGATAACCTTCCACTCGTACAGGTCGGGTGCACCGTTAAATAGATCCACCTGATCTACCGTTTTAAAACCATCACTGTTGAACAACTCATCGGCATATTCCAGGTCTGGCGTACGACGAACACGACGTTGACCCGGTGCGTAATACCAAGCTTTACGTGGAGCCAATACTTGATCCAACGTTTCATGAACCAAGGTCATTTGTCCGGCAACAGACGGCGGATATAAGTTTTTAGTTTTCCTTAAAAAGATCTTGTTTTTCCGCTTGCGCTCCGAGATTTCCGGATTGAAGTACACGCCATATATCTCAATGCCTTTACGCATGATTTTTTTAGCGCCAGTTTCATAAACAACCGCATCGGTTACAGCCCCCTTATAAGTCCCTCCACGATAACGTAGAATGTGATTCCAGATCATTTCTTCGGCTGTTTTTGCATTAGGGAAAGGACTTGTCAGGTTAGATGATCTAACACCTGTACCACGGGGTAAGAGCTCAGCACTTCCATCATTATCTGAAAGTGCAGCGTATACTTCATCCGAGTAAGCAGCTGTACGGCGAGTAACAAAAACTGGAAGTTTGTAATCAGGGTACTTCTTGAACATTGCTTTTTGTCCTTCCGACAAACGTTCACCATGTTCATTCATATTGGTTCGGTCAATGGTAAAGAGAGCAATATCATCCTTGAATGGATCGATATAATCGCCATCAAAACCTTCAGGTGGTGTTGTTAAACCACCAGTCCAGCGAGGGATATCTTTTCCATCTCCTTCAACCGTGCTCCCCATTGGTGTTTGCTGAGCCATCGAAATCGAAGAGAAAAAACCAAACGAAAAGCACATGATTCTAACTAGCGCGATCTTTCCAATCATTATCTACATCCTATTCTTCACGTAATCCGCGTCTCTTACCCACGCGCAGGATTCTATAGAGTTTTAATCGGCCTTTTGTTTATTTTTTGTAACCCATATAAAAAATAACCCTCTGTTTTTCCAGATTAGGGCTATACCAAAGGCTGTTGTCTTTTTACAATAGTCGATTCTTTTCATTTCAACCTTTACCAAAGTTAATTTCTTAGGAAATATAATGCGTACAAGCCAATATCTAATTCCTACCATTAAAGAAACACCTTCTGATGCCGTGGTGATTAGCCACCAGCTGATGCTTCGTGCTGGCATGATCAGAAAAATCGCAGCAGGTTTGTATACATGGTTACCCTTGGGTCTGAAAACCTTACAGAAAGTTGAAAACATTGTTCGTCAGGAAATGAATAAAGCCGGAGCACTCGAAGTATTGATGCCTGCAGCTCAGCCAGCAGAGCTTTGGCAAGAAAGTGGACGCTGGGAACAATACGGCCCTGAACTGCTTCGCTTCAAAGATCGCCACCAGCGTGACTTCTGTGTAGGCCCGACACACGAAGAAGTGATTACTGATCTGGCTCGCAACGAACTAAGCAGTTACAAACAGCTGCCTATGAACCTTTACCAGATCCAGACCAAATTCCGTGATGAAATTCGTCCTCGCTTTGGTTTAATGCGCGGCCGTGAATTCTTGATGAAGGATGCATACTCATTCCATGTTTCTCAGGATTGTTTACAGCAAACTTACAACAAGATGCACCAAACCTACTGCAATATCTTCAGCCGCCTAGGTTTGGAATTCCGTCCGGTTGAAGCGGACAGCGGTAGTATTGGTGGCTCAAGCTCACATGAATTCCATGTATTGGCAAACTCAGGCGAAGACGACATCGTATTCAGCACTGACAGCGATTATGCAGCCAACATCGAAAAAGCGGAAGCAGTTGCGCCGGCTACAGAACGTCAAGCACCGACTCAAGAAATTGCTGACGTTGAAACACCCGACCAGAAGAGCATTGAAGAAGTAACCGCCTTCCTGAACATTTCAGCAGACAAGGTAGTTAAAACCTTAATCGTTGAAGGGGCTGTTGAAGAAGATCATCAAGGCCCTGCACCTCTAATTGCGTTGGTTGTTCGCGGCGATCATGAGTTAAACGAAATTAAAGCTGAACATATCGCAGATATTGCTGAACCACTGAAGTTCGCCAGCGATGAACAAATTAAGCAAGCCTTGGGCTGCACGACTGGCTCTATTGGTCCTGCTGGCCTGGATATTCCTGTTTATGTGGATCGCTCTGCAGCTGTCATGTCAGATTTCGTTGCTGGTGCGAACAAAGACGGCTTCCACAAAATCGGTATTAACTGGGAACGTGATGCCAACATTACCGAAGTCGTGGATATCCGAAATGTAGTGGAAGGCGATGCAAGCCCGGATGGCAAAGGTACTCTTGAAATCAAACGCGGTATCGAAGTGGGTCATATCTTCCAGCTGGGTCAAAAGTACAGTGAAGCGTTGGGTGCGAAAGTACTGGATCAAAATGGTAAAGCTCAAACCATGATCATGGGTTGTTACGGTATTGGGGTTTCCCGTGTTGTTGCCGCAACGATCGAGCAAAACTACGATGACAGAGGCATGATCTGGCCAGAAACCATTGCGCCATACCAAATTGGTATCGTGCCAATGGGCAAGTCTGATGAGATGAAAGAACTGACTGAAACAGTCTACAAAACGCTTACTGATGCAGGCTATGACGTACTGCTTGACGATCGCGATAAGAAAACCAGCCCGGGCGTTAAGTTCGCAGATATGGATCTGATTGGTATTCCTCACCGAATCGTAATCAGTGATCGTGGTCTTAAGAATGGTACGATTGAATATAAGAACCGCCGCGAAGAAGACGCACGTGATATTGCCAAAGACGAGATCATTCAGTTTTTGACAGACACTGTTAAGCGATAACCACTTAAGAGATGACGACTGAGCTTATGTATACAGTGTTGTCTCGCAGCTCAGCCCTTCTTCTTGAAGGGCAGTCTAGGCTTAACAATAAGGTACACGCCTCAATCAGAGCCCTCTCGTTTCTTGTTCTCTCCTTACTAATTTCAAATACACTGCACGCCAGTCAGCAACCGGATCCAGAACTCAAACAGCGCTTACTTTCAGCGGTGAATAACGAACATGGTTTTAAAGACAAGTTTGACGCAGAAGTTTGGTTGACCGACATGTCATCTCGCCTAAAACGCTTTATTAAAGATGACGAAACGCGCATGCGTCTTCTGATAAATATCCATAAAGAAGCCAGCATTGCTGATCTGAATCCCCAGCTTGTGATGGCAGTTATTCATGTGGAAAGTGCATTCGATCGCTTTGCACTGTCTTATGTAGGCGCGCAAGGCTATATGCAGGTGATGCCGTTCTGGAAAAATGAGTTAGGTCGCAGTAGCGACAATTTGATGGATGAAAGCACTAATCTTCGGTACGGTTGTACAATCCTGAAATACTACATTGATAAGGAAAAAGGTAATTTACAGCGTGGATTAGCGCGATATAACGGCAGCCTTGGTCGAACCAAATACCCGGAGAAGGTATTTAAATTCTGGGATAAATACTGGCAAGTAAACTAACTGACCCACCATTATCCACACATCCAAACCACTAAATATCATCAAAAACCAACCACTAGTCATTTTCCTACATACCAGCCCTCTATTTTCTTAAGCCAAATATCTTATTTCCGTCTAGTCTGAAAAGAATGACTACTAGACAATTGTGTTGTGGCCATCGCGCAAACACACGGCCGTATGCTGCGGGATAAGGAGATCATATGCAGCAGTCGTTACGACTAACCGTTCCAAAAGTTCATGTATCTGATCAAGGAAGTTTATACTCTGATCCAAATGAACTCGGCCGAATTTTAAGAAACCTGCCGTTTGCTGACATGCCCTCTGCGGTTATGAAGTCGGTAAATATCCTCTCAGTGATTAATCGAAGTGAAATATCTTATCAACTTCGCCTTAAATTGATGCTGTCATTTGATGTACCCTACGGCGTATGTCATCTGTTTTATACACCACAATGCCCGGAACAACTTGGCATCATTCGATCACGCTCCCTTCAAGAGCAAGATGCTTTTCGGGAGTTCACTCAGGAAATGAGCTACGGCTATAAACAGATCCTGATTGATGCCTTGGCACACAACGACCGAAAGCGTGCCTTTGTCGCGTTATTCGCTTCCTTCTATTACATGTCGTCTCTCTTGATGCTGTTTTACAGCGTTCATCAGATTCAGCCTCTTAATATCTGGGGAGAAATGCACCGGTTGTATAAACTGGCAGAGGATATGGAATGGGTCAGAATGCCACAGAAGTACATTACACTGGCCAAAGGCATGACATTGGAATGGCTCTATAAGAAGTCATTACTTATGTTTACTGCCGATCCCTACCATATGGAGACTTCCCATAACTGGTTACTGAATCACTATCTCAGTAAGTGGAGTTATTGTGCGGAATTAATGCCCTACCAAAAATCGATACCAAATGCGCACTTCACCATCGACCTGTCAAAGAACGATGCCATATCAACCAAAACCAATGATACACCAAATCTGGAGTTCATACGCACCCTGACCACAGACCAGCTTGTCAATACGTCAAGTAAGCATATTGACCTGCTTCATAAAGGATCGGATATCAACTCACTTGGCTTCCTCTTAAACCCAAGCAGATATGACGCTGAAGAAGTTCTGGAAAACGCTATTGATCACTGGGCACTGAAATTTAAACGCTCAGAAACACGAAGTCGGTGTACAATCCCGGCCACCATGACCATGGGGCTTTACCACTGCCACAAAGACTTATCCAAGAGCGCTATCGACGATCAGAATTCCTTAATTGATATCCAGCTCATTGATTCAAGTCCACATGGCTGTTGCCTTCGTATACCAGGCAATCTTAAACAGGACATCACCATTGGCCAAATTGTCGTTCTTCATCTTTCTCGCCCAACGGCTCCTAGTGGAATTGATACCGTAGCCGGGGTAATTCGTTGGGTTGCTCAGGATAAATACAAAGGATCCAAAGTCGGAGTCAAATACCTACTAGGAAACATCCGAACGGGTTTTATTCGTGCACTATCAGGAACCAGCGTCATTCAGCGCAACCACCCTGCACTGATTCTGGTGGATAAAAGCAGTGACAGAGAGTTCTCTATCATCACCAGCCCAGGTTTCTATTTGTACGGTAGAACCTATGAGCTATCGACCCTGCAACCACAACGTCGATACCTGATTAAAGCAAATACCTTACAAACTCAAACCCGTTCTTTTGAGCACTTCAAATTTCATGCAGCCCATTAGCAAAACTAAATCTGCCCATCAACTGTTCATCCCACACCCAATATCAATCACCTTTAAATACACAGGTTCAACAAGAATCAATTAGATTGAATCTCTCGAATTCAGTAGAATAGCGAAAATTTTTCATGAGGTGCGTTATGACTGCTTCCGTTACGATTTATCACAACCCACGCTGTTCAAAGTCTCGTCAGACCCTTCAACTGCTTGAAGAAAATGGCGTTCAACCAGAAATCAGACTCTATCTTTCTGAAACACCAGATGCTAACGAGCTTAAAGACGTACTTGCAAAGCTGGGGCTTACTGCACGTGAACTGTTGCGAACTAAAGAGCAAGAATACAAAGATCTTGAGCTTAAGGACGCTGCTACAACAGAAGATGACATCATTGCAGCTATGATCAGCCACCCTAAATTGATTGAACGCCCTATCGTAGTGAAGGGTGATCAGGCGCGTATTGGCCGCCCACCAGAACAAGTGCTGGAGATCCTTTAATGCAACCTTACGTTCTCGTGTTGTATTACAGCCGCAGTGGTCACGTTGCGGCCATGGCCGATTTCATTGCTCGCGGTATTGAATCTGTAAACGGGATTGAAGCTCGTTTAAGAACGGTACCTGCAGTGTCAGCCAACTCTGAACAAACCGAACCAGCTATCCCTGAAGAAGGGGCTGTATATGCCACGTTAGAAGATCTTCAAGAGTGCAGTGGTTTAGCTATGGGCAGTCCCACTCGCTTCGGAAACATGGCTGCACCAATGAAATATTTCCTCGATGGCACCACCTCTGTCTGGCTGTCCGGTGCCTTGGAAGGCAAACCGGCTTCCGTATTTACATCGACCGGAAGCCTTCACGGCGGACAAGAATCCACCCTGCTCACCATGATGTTACCGCTGCTTCATCATGGCATGGTTATCTCAGGTCTACCTTATTCGAATGGTGAGCTATCTGCGACTACAACGGGTGGTACGCCCTACGGTAGCTCTCACCTTGCGGGCAGTCAGGGTGAAAATAGCCTGAGCGAAGAAGAGAAAGCCTTATGCTATGCACAAGGTAAACGCATTGCAGAATTAGCGTTAAAGCTGAGCTAATAGACTTTACAACCGACCTTACTTTTCAGTCTTACAAGAGAGTTATATGACGTCTTATTACAAGAAAACCCTGATCGGCTTCTGGCTATTTTTCATCAGTTTGATCGCTTTATTCGGCTATACCAAACTTGTTATGCCTGAACAGATTGAGCGAATACACTGGATTCTTCTAGGGTTGCAAAGTGTTCCTCTGCTGCTGTTTGTCCCTTTTCTTCTTAAACCTACATCACGTACGTTTCAATGGTTTTGCTTCATGCTGCTTTGGTATTTTATCGTTGCAGTAGCCGGCGTGTTCCATCCGGGCATGTACTATGTAGGCATTATTGAAAGCACTCTACTCGGGCTTCTATTTGTAGCAGCCATGATGTTGGGTCGCTGGAAAATGCGTGGAATGGATCAGGAAAACACAGAAAGCTAGAAAAGTGAGATCTCTCCGGTGAACTCAGTATTCTCTGTCAGTTCGCCGGACGCCACCAAATCTTGATAACAACGCACCTGATTACGACCACTATGCTTGGAATAATACAAAGCTGAATCGGCCTTAGCGATACAAGCACTCACCACTTCAAGACCACTCAGGGAAGTAAAACCGATTGATACGGTCACTTGACCCACCTGGGGGAAAATAAACTCCTCAATCCCCTTTCGGGCACGTTCAAAAATCGAAGCACTCTGTTCAGGTGTCACATTTCGAAGTATGACAGCGAATTCCTCACCGCCATATCTGAACAACCAATCTTCATCCCGAAAATGCTTTTGGAGCTGACGACCGAGTAACAGTAAAACTTCATCGCCATAAAGATGGCCATACTTATCGTTTACCTGCTTAAAGTTATCAATATCGAGAATGGCTAGCGCACTTGAACCCGCCTCTTGATCCGTTGCACGGGAAGCTTCATTTTTGTGAGCCATAAGCTGATATATCTTTTTATCAAACTCACCGCGATTCATGAGACCAGTCAGGGCATCATAGGAAGACATCTCAACCAAGTTGAACTGGTTGCAATAAACACTGATCAGAAAATTAAGAAAGACCTCGTCTTGTATCTTCGCTTTTCGATCAATCACCAAAACAGCATGAAGTCCATTGACCGAGGCCAACGGGAAAGGTCTTAAATCTTTGGGAATTTCAGCTCTTACCCCTTGTTGTGGGTTAAACAGAGCTAATAGGTTCTCAACCTCATCACCAAACGGACTTTGTTCTGAGGCAAGTTCAAAGCGATTTTCTCGGCCAATACGCTTCAACATATAGAGCGCAACCGGACCATCAATCAGCGTCTGAAGAATCTCTTGAAAAACCAAATTTACGTTCTGCACATCCCTTGTCTCAGTAAGACGAATGATAGAACGATATACAACAGATGGTTCAATCAAAGAGTTTCTCCTAGGTTATTCTTTTTGTCGGAGTACTAAGTATATCTTAATTTTTAGAAATCGAATTCGTCTTCAATCTGAGCAACCCAGGCATTCACTCGTTCATCGGTTAATTCCGGTTGCTGATCTTCATCAATCGCCAAACCAACAAACTCTTTGCCATCTTCGGTAAGCGCTTTTGAAGCTTCAAATTCATAACCTGCAATTGACCAGTAACCGATAACAGCGCCGCCTTGATCAATCACAACATCATGCAACATACCCATTGCATCAAGGAAATAATCGGCATAACCGAACTGGTCACCCAAACCAAACAAAGCCACCAGTTTGCCTGAGAAATCGACACTACCGAGCTCCTGCCAGAACTCCTCCCAGTCACTTTGAATTTGACCGTAATCCCAGGTAGGAATCCCCATGATTAGATAATCGTATTCTTCAAAAGTATCTTTCGATGCGCCCGAGATGTCGTGCATTACTACTTCATGATCCACTAACAGGTCACGAATTTTCTCAGCAACCGTTTCTGTGTTGCCAAGACTAGAGCCATAAAACAAACCAATTGTAGCCAAAAGACACCTCGTAAAACTTTGTATACACCCAACAAATTTGGCTCGACATTCTACAACAAACTCCCTACCGAGACACTCATGATTATCATTGATCTGCCATTAAAGAATCCGTCATAAATATCCTTCACAATAAGAGCGCATTTGGAAGTTGATACAAAGGAACCCCTAAAAGGATGGTGACATGAAAGATCTAGCTTCTTTTGAACAAAGCATTACCAGAAAACTACGTCCCTGGTTTCTTCAGGACATCAAGCTCCATCATCAATCAGATTGTTTATCTTCAGCAATTAATCGGCATCCCCGGCTTCTCTGCATCATGAATCATGGCGGTTTTTATGGTCCTTGGGCGGCCGCACTAGCGTATCACTATTTATTTCTGAATCATGGGGGAAAAAATAGAAGACCCACAGGCATTGCGTGGCGAGGCTTTTACAAACTTCCAGTCTACAAGCAGATCACCGAATACCTAACACAAACAGAATCACCTTTGGATTATCAAGCCTGCAAATCGTTGATATCTGAGCAAGTATTCAATGACATGATTATTTTGCCGGAAGGTACAAATTGCCACTACTTTGATGGTTACACACTTCAACCCTTTATCAGTCCCAGGTTTATTGAGTTAAGCATTGAAACCCAGACGCCCTTACTGCTTTTTATTCACCAAGGAAGTGAACATTGGAGCATACCGGTCAACATTCCCAAACTTCTTATGCCCTTAGTGTCAATGTTGCCTAAGCGCTATCGACAAGGTCTGGAGCGATCCAAACTGGTTAACATTCCGCATATGCTGAAAGGCAGCATTCCGGAACTGAATGTCGTGTGTAAGCTGTATCAACCAAGCATTCATCCATCTGCTCTTAGAGACAAAGCTTTTAGTCGACAGTTGATAGAGCAAGAATCATTGAAGATCCGGTCATTAATGCAGGACTATTACAGTCAGCTGAAACAGGAAAGCGAATCGTTGAATCAAGAGTCAATCACTGAAACCAGTGCGCCCGATGTAAGAAATGAGTTAACACATCCATGTGTAGAGGTAGCGTGAGTTTATCGAGGTTAGATTGCCAATAAGTCCTCAAGGTATGCACCCAAGGCGCGGCAATTTAATTTTTCTTCTTCTGACAAAGCTACAAAAACCTTCCACTTTGAATCGTACTGCATAACTCTACTCCTAAGTGCTTTCACAGATTGAGTTATGAACAAATCCATTTCCAGGAACCGGACATAACCATCTTTTTGTTATTTAGGTTTGTTTCTCTGTGATGCAAAGCCACCTGAATTCGATGCACTTTGATCTATCGCTAGTCACAAATTAAAAGTAGTTGAGAAAAGGAACGAAAAGTGAGAGCTGGTTCACACCTGTACATTTAGTAACCAAGCATTACATTAAACACATCAAGCTTGAAATACTTTTCGCCCCAGGAAAAGCTCGCTTAACCGATCAGAGCACTCTCTTTTTTCTTGAATTTCTTTGGGTATTCCAAACGAGTTAACTGACCACAATCGGATGTAAGATCTTGCCACTGTTCAATATCTAACTCCAAAAAAGCCATGCCACTGGTAGGTAGATTATCAAGATCTTCACCAGTCAGAGTGAAAATCAAATCGTTCAATCCCGGATTATGGCCAAAGACGACGACTCGATTGTATTTATTCTTAATCTGGCGCAATTCAGTGAGTAAGTGCTGATAGCTGGCCTCATAAAGCTGCTCGTTTAATTTAAGATTACTTAACGAACGATTACAGTATTGGCCATAGATTTCTGCTGTTCGAATAGCTCGGGTAGCCGGACTGGACATCCACATATCCGTTTTCTCAAGCGCGTTTGCCGTTCTCAAAGCCATCATTGGGGCGTCTTGAATACCCCGTTTATTCAGTGGTCGATCCTTATCTGCTAAGCCATTAAATTTCCAACAGGACTTAGCATGGCGAATCAAAATCAATTGCTTCATATGAAACAGGACCTTTATGCTGTCAAGCTTTGGAATATCAGATTAAGCTCTGTAAACCATCCAAAAGCAATGAGAAAAAACGGGAAGAGAAAGCCTCTTCCCCAAAAATTATCTCACATCAACAAGGAAACTGAGCTTTAAAACTCGTAATTGCCAGGGTTGTATTCAACGAATAACAACCTGAGCAACGCTAGTGACAAAACCCAGAACTATGAACTGGTCAGTTCATAATGGTGATGCATCCTATCAATCCATTGTGTCTCTTTTATGACACTTAATACTGAGAAATAGGGCCAATTAAACGCATTGATACACAGCCTGAATTAATTTCTCGGCCCTTGGATCAACCAAAATATATGGCCCCATAAAGTTATGCACATAGCCAAACCCCAGTTCTTTATCAGGATCAGCAAAGCCAATACTGCCTCCGGCACCAGGGTGTCCAAAGCTTCTAGGCCCACCGAACTCAGCCAAGCGACTCTTTTGCGACATCATAAAGCCCATGCTAAAACGCGTATCGGTATGCAGCACTGGGTCATACCCCTTGGCAGTCTCAGTCCAACACAAGTTCAACGTTTCAGGTTTCAACACTCTGAAATTCGAGCCATTCTCCCCAACCTTAATGGAACCGCCATTGGCCAAAGCACCATAAAGTGTAGCTAATGCCCTGCCATTGGTATGGCCATTAGCCGATGGTAATTCCATCTCACGCCAGGCCTTAGAGTTAGTGCCTCGCTGAGCAGAAGGTGGATTAGCAAAGGCTTTGGAAGACACGCCTGTCGGGTTCTTCATAATCTCTTTGAATAGACTATCAACCATAGGATCACCTTTGACCGCTCGACCACGCTCAACCTTTGCGCAGCGATGGAACTCTTCTTCCGGCGTACCAATAAAGCAATCCAACCCCATAGGGCCCGCTAATTCTTTCTGAAGATACTGCCCCAAGGTTTGGCCAGTAGCGTTCTTAAACACTTCACCAATCATCCAACCAAACGTCAGAGGCGAATACCCATGCTGCCCATAAGGCCACCATGGCGCTTGTTCAGCTACCGCATGGCACATGTAATCCCAGTCATATAAGTGGTTAGCTTCAACCAGTTCATTAATGGCAGATACACCGGTGCGATGGGACAAAATATCCGCCACCTTAAGATGAGACTTACCTTCCTGAGCAAAATCCGGCCAGTAATCCGTAATTCGGTCATTGAGACTGAAAAACCCTTGTTCAACGGCACGTAACACACACATAGCCGCTATGCCCTTGGTGCAGGAAAACGCATTAGCGATAGTATCCTGCTGCCATCCTTGCTGCTCGTCAGAATCGGCAATGCCCCCCCAAAGGTCGACTACCAACTGGCCTTTGTGCACGATGGATAACGAAGCACCACGGCTGTCGTCACTCATCAATAACGATTCAAAGGCTTCTCTTACGGAATAAAACTCAGGAATTACAAATCCATTCACTATCGACATATCGTTACAGTACCTAACAGTTCTTTTCAGACATTGTCTATTGGATAACCAATAGTTTTGGCAAACGCTTAAATGAATCAATGAGTTAGTTTAGACAATCCATCAATCCAAAGCATAGTTATTTATTTCATCTATGCTAATTAGTAAGAGCACTGCTCCGAAGTATGGAAGGTGCCTTACGAGTCTGATCAAGTACAGACTTTTAACAGTAAAAATAACGATAAGAGCTCACATTGAAACAACCGTAAGCTAAGTCTGGTTTACGATTGTCTCAATCATTTCTTGGGGAAACAGAGTATTTATGAGCGAAGCAAGTATTCCAACTAAGCCGGAAATGGAAGCCGCTTATGAAATCATCCGAAAGCTGAGAATGCCTTCGGTGCCAGATATCATCACTGAAGTTCAACGATTGCTTCAGGAACCCAATCTACGGATTGATGAAATCACCAAGCTCATCAATCAGGATGCAGGTTTGACCTCTGAGGTGCTGAAAGCCGCCCGTTCACCGATCTACGGTTTATCCGAAGATGTCACCACCATCTTTCACGCTGTTAAAGTTTTAGGCGTGAAGCGATTGAATGAAATCACCATTGCCGTGTCACTCAAAGCGGCACTGGATCCTATGAATGATTTCCACACCAAGCTATGGGAAGAATGTTTACTGGTGGCAGCGGGCTGTGCCTGGTTGGCCAGCGCATCTGGCGAAGTGGATCGAGATGAAGCCTACCTTGCTGGATTGTTTTCAAATATCGGATGCATGCTGCTTTCTCAAGGCAATCTTAAGTACGAAATTCTGTTTGAAAAAGCTCGTACCTACCCACTGACGACTCATGAGCTTGAAGAACGCCTGATGAATACCAACCATTCCGTGGTCGGATTCATTTTATCTGAGCTGTGGAGCTTACCTGATAATGTCTGCCGGGGTATCTACCATACGCATGACGTAAGTTTAGCGCCTTCAGAACCCGTTGGAGATCTGGGCAAGTTAGTCGCAACGGTAAGAATTGCTACAGGCTATATGGAACAAATACGTATGATCAACGTATCGGAGTCCATGGAGTTCCTGAAGTTTCATGATTCAGCGCGTGAAGAACTGATGCTGGATGAGGCCACCTACGAAGAGTTTCTGGAATACATGGAAAGTCTGGTCTGAACCAAGTAAAGTGACGGCCGATACACAGCTTTAGATACAGGCCGTCATGATTGGTATTTTTGGTTCCGCATTTAACCCACCCTCCTTTGGGCATAAAGACGCCCTGATACAAGCCGCCGAGCATTGCGACAGGATTCTTTTAATGCCTTCTGCCAGCCATGCGTTTGGCAAAGAAATGCTGCCCTACGAAATTCGTTATCACATGCTCTGTGCCTTCGCTCAAGATGTACAATCCGAGATCACCTGCCCGATTGAAGTAAGTTCTCTTGAACAGGAGATGGCTACAGAGGGTATTTCTCCTATCTATACCTTTGATGTTTTGGATCGATTAGAGAAGGAACTGGGTACCAATCAATTGGCGTTCATTTTAGGTCCGGACAATGCTAACCCTGATACCTGGTCACGCTTCTACAAACATCAGGAAATTGATCAACGTTGGCAGAAAATCATCTGCAAAGAACAACAAGCCATTCGAAGCACATTGATACGAGAAAAGGTCGCTGAAGGCGCGGATAATCAAACCTTATTCAGTTTAACTACACCTTCAGTCATCGAGATCATTCGTTCAAATAATCTTTATCGTCCTTCCAATAAGGTGAACTGAATACCTGCCTCACTGAGGCGTTCAATCAACAAGTCGCCCATCGCAGCCGCCGGAGTCAATACGCCATACACTGGCTCAAGATGATCCCGTTCAAGGATTAACGTCATAGCGGCTTCGGAGATCATTTTCGCTGTCTCGGTATACCCGGGGTCACCCCCTCTGACCGTAGCGGTGACCTGATGAGCACCCGACTTGGCTTCAATGGTGACTTTGAACCAGGCGCGTTCACGATCACCGCTGGAAGGCCCTTCTCCAGAATTCATCAGACTCAAAAGTTTTTCTCTGGTCCAGGAAAGTTGCGACAAACCAAATGCTGCGGATGCGCCACCGAGCGTAATTAACAACTTGGGCAACCGCTTGACACGCAAGTAATGCCCATAAGTAAAGGTTCGTCCATATTGTTCAAACAATTCAGCAGAACGACGCACTACCTGACTGTCTATGGTCGGCAAAGGGACAACCCATGATTTTAATTTTCGATCAAAACCAAAGCGGGGTTTTGCCACTCGAATAAAGCGTCCATCCACCTCTTTGCCTCGGGTTAATACTCGCCATACTTGCTTGAGATCGAGCGTATTCCTAAATCGGGACATCACATTCACCGCCGAATGCCAGGTGCCAGCCGAGATACGACCGCCCACTTGAACGTATCCGTTGACCTGAACATCCGATCGAACCAGACTACCCACTTGCTCACTCAGTTGTTGAACCGCAAACAAGACACCTAGATCATGAGGAATGCTATCGAAGCCACAACAATGAATTAAACGACTTCGCGTAGCACGCGCCACCATGTCGTATTTGGTATACATCTGATCAACGAACTCGAACTCCCCCGTGAGATCCAGGTAATCTGTGCCTTTTTCAGCACATGCTTTAATGACATTTTCACCGTATTTCAAATAAGGCCCAACAGTGGAAATCAACACCTGACTTTTTTCTGCCAATGACATTAAGCCCACCACATCATCGACATCCACCACCTCAATAGCCAGCGCCTCATTAACCCGATCAGCTGACACCATGTCCTGCTTGAGCCCTTCCAACTTATTGAGGTTTCGACCAGCGATGGCCACCTTTAACTTTTTCTTGGATCTGGAGTTCTCAAAGAGGTGTTCACACAGATACGTAAGTACAAGACGCCCGGTATACCCTGTCGCCCCTAATAAAGTAATGTCGTACGATCTTGCAGTCATAAGTTCCCTTTTATAAATGATATACTGAGCCTAAATACATCGTCCTGAACAAGAGTCATAGTCAGTATGAGCACACCGTCCTCTACCAATGATAGTAAAGCATGTGAAAGCCAAACAAGTGATTACTCCTCACTCTGGTATCCCTACGCTCAAATGAAAAACCTGGAAGTTAACCTTGAGGTTGTCGAAGCCCAAGGGGTTAACCTCACCATGAGTGATGGTAAACAACTGGTCGACGCTATTTCTTCCTGGTGGTGTGTCTCCCATGGATACAATCATCCTGAACTAAATCAGGCCATGATGGAACAGGTGAACAAGTTCAGTCACATCATGCTGGGCGGATTAAAAAATAAAGCGACAGAGCAATTTGCTGACAAACTGGTAGAAATCACGCCGAAGGGTCTGAACCATGTGTTCTTTTCAGACAGTGGTTCCGTTGGTGTAGAAGTAGCCATCAAAATGGCCCTGCAATATTTCTTCAACCAGGGCAATCAGAAAAAGACCCGCATCGTTGCTTTACAACGAGCCTATCACGGCGACACCACCGCGTGTATGTCGGTATGCGACCCTGCCGAAGGGATGCACAAAATGTTTCACGGCATTACGCCAGAACAGTTTTTCTTGCCTGCGCCCTCTGGCGGATTCAATGCCTCAGAAGAAGCCGTTGCGGAAGACATTGCTTTGGCGCGTGAGCTGTTTGAACAACACAGCGATACCATTGCTGCGATCATTCTAGAACCACTCATGCAAGGCGCTGGCGGATTTAATTTCTACTCTCCCGAATATCTCAATCAACTAAAAGCATTGTGTGAAGCACACGATGTTCTGCTGATCTTTGATGAAGTGGCTACAGGTTTTGGTCGCACCGGCAAACTCTTCGCTGCAAACCACACACAAGTGTGCCCGGATATCATGGTATTAGCCAAGGGGTTAACCGCTGGCTACATAGGCCACGCTGCCACCATTGCAACGACACAAGTGTTTGAAGCCTTCTTGTCCGACAGTGCCGCCAAAGCCTTTATGCATGGCCCTACTTTTATGGGTAACCCAACCGCTTGCGCCGTTGGCCTTAAAGCCATCGAGATTTTTGAGCGTGATAACTTTCTCGATAAGATTGAAGAGATTGAAAATATTCTAAAAGAAGAACTTCTGGATTTCAGTCATGAAGAGATTGTCGAAACGCGTGTTCTGGGAGCAACCGGAGCTATCGAGGTTAAAGAAGCCAAACATCATCACGGCATTCAGGAGTTTGCCGCTGAACGAGGTGTGTGGTTACGTCCTTTTGAACGTTACATCTACACCATGCCTCCTTATATCATTAGCCCTGATGAACTGAGAAAAATTACTCAGGTTATGAAAGATTGGTTCGCAAGAGAACGCGACTAGAAAGTCCAGGCATAAAAAAAGGCAATGCCCAAAGGCATTGCCTAAACGCCAAAAGGCTTCAGGTAACTTGTTAAGCCGAGGCCGAGGCCTCTAACTTCTTGATTTGTGCAATCACATCTTCATTAATCGGTGCAGCCATACCAAGGCTTCTTGCGTAACGCACCACTTCACCATTGATATAATCTACTTCGGTTGGTCTACCCAACATGATGTCTTCCTGCATGGAAGAACGCGCTAACGGATCAATCTGCAGCATCCCTTTTGCCACCAATTTGAATAAAAAGGTGGGCAGGCGAAGAATCGAAGGAATCCAGGACACAGGAACTGGCGCTTGGGTCTTTGGCTGAATTCCGAATTCATTAAGGATCTCTATGGTTTCATCCATACAGTCTGCTAATTTAATACGCCACTTTCGCTCACTCAGTTCTTCAACCAGCGTAATGCCTGATAACGCATTAAGCGCATTATTAAGGTTAAGCAACAGCTTCCCCCAAAGCACTTCATGCATGTCCTTGGCTGACTTGATATCCAAATCTGCTTGTTTGAAATCCGACAAAAAGGATTCAAAGCTCTGGTCAATTACCAGAGTCCCTTGAGTGCCACAATGATAACGCCCCTCGCCCATAGGCTGGACGTTATAAGGCACCATCATCGATCCAACCTTGTTTACAGACAGAATACTCTTCAAGGCCGAAGCGTTATTAATCCCGTTCTGCGCACTCAAGATCACAGTATCAGGTTTTACAAAACGTGAGATTTGTTCTGCAATGGCAAACGTATCTTTACTCTTGACTGTCACAAGAATCACATCAGCATCAGCAAGACAGGTTTCATCTTCCGTCATGACCATCTGATCGGCTGGCACATCAATACGCTTTCCCTGCCAGCTGGTCAGAGAAATGCCATGCTCTTTAATAATATTGATAATTCTAGGACGCGCTAAAAAGGTCACCTTTTGACCGACAGACACAAGATGTGCACCGATCCATAATCCGATCGATCCAGCACCTGCAACCACCCAATGTTTACTTTGTTGACTCATTAAATACCTATCAATTCAGCTGGTATTAATTTGTATGACCTCGTATTAATACTTGATGCCCACAGCACGGTAAATAAAACCCATCAACCAGGCGGGCCCTACCAAAAGAAATTGAAGATCTTTAAAGAAGGATGGTTTTTTACCTTCGATCTTGTGTCCAACAAACTGAAAGATCCAAGCAATCACAAAGATAATGAGGCTTATCTGCCATAACGGCATGGCCACATTAGCTGACAACCAAAACGAGGTATAAAAACAAAGCGCAGTAAAGAACGCCATGCCCAACATAATGGCGATCGACATACGAAAATAAAACAACATAGCAGGCACCATAGCCACAGTTGCCCAATTCATCCATACAGATTCGCCCATCCAGGCCATGCGAGGTGCATCCCATAACAAACCAACAACAGTAAAGAAGATCAGAGGGACCATAATCCAATGAATAATCTTGTTCGTTTTATTCTGATGGCTCTCACCGTATTCTTCAAACCACTGATCAGCACTCTTGGTTGCAAACATAATTCACTCTCCTTCACAATCCTTCTAATCGATCGTTATCTGTTCTTTAATTATAGGAAAAGAGTTTACTGGAAGTGCTAAAACTGGACACTAGCCTGACAACATACTTAAACTGTCCTGGCGAGCCATATTTGAAATAAGACAAACAACAAGTAATACAGTACAAATACAACTGTCTTAAAAAACACCAGAGGCAACACACTTCATGTTCGAGCAAACCGTTTCGGGCTTTTGGCTAAAAGGTATTCTTGCCTGCGCACAAGCGCAAGGTATTAGCCAAGAACAAGTACTAGAAAAAGCGGGAGTTGCTAAGTTACCTAGCTCTATTGATGAGAGTGCTGGCAGCAATGAGCGCGTATCTCTGGATGCCACCGTTAACATCTGGAACGCAGCCATCGAATTAACCGAAGATCCTTTATTTGGCTTTCACATGGGACGCCAGTTTCGTCCGAACTGGTTTCATCTGATTCACTATCTTTGGGCAAACAGCCCTGATGTACAAAGCGCCATAGAAACAGCCTTAAAATATCAAGCGTTAATCAGTGATGGAGGTGACGTTACCCTAATTGAAGGACAAGATGCCGCGATCATTGAATACCAACCCAGAGCGGCTAACTTGCCTTTTAGCTATCACCAAATCGATGCCGTTCTGACCATTCTTGTTTCGATGATGCGCTGGACCATCGATGATCAATTTACTCCGCTGCGGGTAAAAGTACCCCATGCCCAACCTGTTCAGAGTAATGAATTTGGTGCCTTTTTTAACTGTACCATTGATTACCAATGTCAGATTAATAATAAGCCCAATGCTTCCCAAATTATTCTTGAAAAGAGCTGGCTAAAGAAACCACTTATTGGTGCAGACCCGAATCTGTTAAACATGCATCAACAACTGGCCGATCAAAAATTAGCGGAATTAGGCCGTTCAAGTTTGAGCGCTCAAATCATTAGCAAGCTTAATATTCTGGGAAAATTCCAGAACCTAACCAAAGAAGCTATAGCAAGCCAGCTAGGCACCAGTCCTCGAACATTGCAACGTAAATTACAGCAAGAGAATACGAGCTTTACTGAACTGTCAGATAACCTGAGAAAATCGATGGCGGAACGTTATATTCAGCATGACTACACAACGAATAAACTCGTGGAAGCGCTCGATTTCAAAGAAGTGAGCAGTCTTCATAAAGCATGTAAGCGGTGGTTTGGGAAAAGTTTGCAAGCTTATAGAGAGGATATCTAACGCTTTTTCTTTTTATCTTTATCTTTATCAGATAAAACATCAGTCAGCCCACCAACCAATCGATTTACTTTCCGAATCGAGCTGTAAACCTCCTTAGCGGTTATGTTGTGAGCTTGCTGGATCACTTTAGTAGGTGTTTTAACCGGCTTGACGGTACTGATGATTTCGAAGGACGTATCAGCAATGGATTGGTGAATTTTTTCTACTGAATGAGCACTTATTTCTACGGCTTCCGAAAGAGACTTGATATCAATCTCCTTCCTGGCAATCACCTCTAACAAGCGATCAACCTTGGCTTGATGCTTGAGTTCAATTTGCTGAACCGAAGACTCGATCTTGTTAGCAACACCGATAAGGTAGTAAGCCATCCCTCCTGCACCAGATAAACTCACAAGAGCCAAGACAATGAATAAAACGCTCATAGTTTCCACCCCCGTTACACTCTACCCGCAGATTCAACTGTCTGTTTAGAGCTTTTAGAACCATTTCCCTTTAACCCAACCATCTCAATACTGACACTAATATCACGCTCTGTCAGAGCCAACTCTAGTTCAGCCGCCACTTGTTTATACACACGATATCGAATGTAATCCGGTGATACAGCACCCACTGCCTTAGCCAGTTTCGACTCCTTTTGAGCAATCACATGAGGATCATGAATGGTTAACTTTAAGTGTGGCAGAAACGTCTGATTTTCACCCTCTGTCATTGACTTTTCAATACCCCGAACACGCTCTGAAATTTGATTAAATCGCCACAGAAGCAGCCCTAACACGCCCAGCATCAGCAACAAAACCACAACTAACACCATCGATACAACTGACATAAACCCTTTTCCTATCGTATTAATTCCAAAATATAAGTTCAGACTCTAATGATCAGAGCCAGGCATTAATCCACAGCCTTTCAAGACGGATTGCCAAGCAAACGTATGCTTTCGAACTGATGCTTGATACGTCTGCCATAACCCTTGCTGTTGATTGCTATCAAGATGCGCCATCGAAAACTGTTCAAACGCATGAGGCATCTGAAAACTAACGGTATCCAACAAGGCTTGTTGTTGTTCATACCACAAGCCTACATCCTGATGGACAAATGACATATAAGGCTGTACCCGGCCAATATAAAATTTTGTGAATACAGTATGAAGAATCTTGGCATCAGGCGTTACCTTACCTTGAGGACATATCGTGGAAGCCGCATCACTTTCCAGCATCTCTGTTCCTTGATCCAGAAAAGTCGTCATACCTGAGAGGGTTGCCATCACTTGCCCTCCCGTATTCTGGCGCGATAGCCAGCCCAAAGAAACCTCCAAAGGCTCTCTGTAATCAGCGACTCGCATAGGCTCACTGTATTCACTTTGCTGATCCGATGTAGACGCGCTGACATCTCGACTGAAGGACGCTAGCTCCGTAAAGGTCTGAAACACTTCTGGCGCTAACAATACTTGTTGCTGTGGTGAAAGCCATTGCCGAGTTGCGCCAAAGTAACTTCGCATCTCAGGACCTACCCACAAACTTAACCAATAGTGTTGATTCAATTCGGCACGCTTTGCTTTCACTGCATCCAACAATAACCGCTGCAATTCAGGATCACTGCTCTCTAAATGACCTAAACATTCATCACTGTCTTCAATAAATTGCCAGTGATAAAGAAATGTCTGACTGTAAGGCATCACGCGTCCAAGCACACTGTTTCTTTCTGCCGCGGTGATCTGCAAACGACACCCTGTCATTGCCAGGAAATCCAGTAAATCCACAGAATGCTCCGAAAACGCGAGTGTTAACGACCGTTTTTCCGGATAACTGATGACATCTTTGAATTCCGCATCGAAGGGCTGGCCTAAGACATTGGACAAACGCCAGACATAATCTTCTAGCATGTCGCGTTCCTCAGACCTTTGGTCACAACCCAATAATCCAAATATCACCAGAATAGAGAAGCTGAGTCGTACTGATAATCTAGTCATGATTCACTATTTTCAGATAAGTCTCATTGAATATAATCGCCAAAAGAGTGTTAGAATGTTCGCCGCTTGAGTCTACGATATTAAGGAATTTTGCTTTGTTAAGGACATCCAGTTTTCAGTCTTTTATTAAACTACTACTGCCTTTTAGTTTAGCGCTAGTTCTAACCAGTTGTTGTCTTTGTCCTGATCCTGAAGACAAAGAGGAACAATCGAAGCAAACATTGGGACCAGTGGAGTTAAACAGTTTATCCGGACTCTATCAAAGCCTTAATAAATCTGAACGCCCAAAGTTTGAATGCATTCAGGATGTAACAACCAAGAAGACACTCTTCTTCGGTTACATGTTAAACCTGATCAGAGAACACAATCAAAATATCCTATCTGCTCGTAAAACCTTGATCGCCTTGCAAGAAAAACAACAAGCATCAACGAAACTCAATAACGAAGTAAACACAGAAAATCCAGAAACTTCAGAAGTTTATACTCAAGACGAGAAAGACTGGCTAACGCGCCTGGCAAAAATGCATCGCGTAACCCCTTCCCTACAAGATGATGCTTTCTTCGATCAACTACTTATGGCTGTAGACATCATTCCTGCATCCATGGCCTTGGCACAAGCCGCGAACGAATCTGCCTGGGGCACCTCCCGCTTTGCCGTTCAAGCCAACAATCTGTTTGGCCAATGGTGTTTCAACCCGGGTTGTGGAGTGGTGCCACAACAACGCCCTGAAGGCGCCACTTATGAAGTAAAATTATTTTCGACACCCTCCGAAGCGGTTGGCCAGTACATGTTGAATATCAACAGAAACCGCTCGTATCAAAAAGTCAGAAACATTCGCCACAGTTATCGCTCACAACAGCAGGTAATCTCAGGTAACTCCTTGGCAGGTGGCCTGGAAAACTACTCTGCTCGTGGTGAGGCGTACATCGAAGAGCTTCGAAGCATGATTAGCTATAACAAACTAAAACAATGGGATATGACTGAAAATGAATACCCTGATATTTCCCAATTAAAAGTACCTGATTGTTAGCAGCGTCTAAAAAGCATCATATCCGGGGAGTGAATTTCTTAAAATTTGAACTCTCCACTTCCCTCTCCCAGAACTGCTATGCCATCATCAGCAATAGCATAATTATAACGATCGCCTCAATTGATTGAAGCTAAATGAGTTCCTCAATGACACCTAGATCCTTCTCTTTTTCACTCCGCACTGTATTTACCTTGATATTTGCTATCAGTCTTGGCCTTATAAGCAATACCAGCGACGCCAAGCAACTTAAGTATCTTGGACAACCCTTTCCTGACATTAAGCAAAGCTGGCGTGCAGACGATTATGAGCTTGCCCTCGACAGTCTGATCACCATCCAGAAAAGCGAACCTACGTTGCTACCAAAACGTCGAGGGGAGTTTACCGGACCTGTATACGATCGTTTCATTTCAGAAGAAAACTTCCGTTACCAGCTGGACATTAAAGAGCCCATTGAAGAACGTCGTGAAGAGTCGGTTCGAGTATCCATTGTATTGAAAGAGATGATGAGAACGTATTTCGACTTTAAGGCCAAGAAACAACCGTACGGGTCAGAAGCTCTGGGCATCATGAGTTTTTCTCTGAGACAACAAGCCATCTTCTTCACTTTGACTGTGGAACACTGGCTAGAACTGCCACGAATTGAAACCCAAACCCCCGAACGCCTTGGTGAGCTGGAAGAACATAAACGAGGGGCTGCCTCATTGCTTTCCTCAGCCTTTAAATACCTTTCACTGGTTGGTTATTTCGAACAAGAAGACCTTGAAATCTATGGCTGGGAACTGGCCCATATTGCACCAGAATTGTTTGTTCATCTGCCGATGGCCAAGCAACAAAGCATTGTTATTCAAGTTGAGAACCTAAAAGAAAACCACGACTATGAGCCGGTACGTGAGGCCATGAACAAGCTTCATCAAAACCTAACCAAGCTGGTCGAGCAGCATCAGAAAGTGATTACAAGTCAATAAGCAAACAGCTTATAACTTTTAAGAAGTAAAAGCGTTACGAGAGCAGCTTAGACAAGGAAAAAGGTTTTCTTAAACGCGGAGCTTATATTTTATAAGTGAGCATTTTAAGAAAACCTTTTAACACAGTATAAGCAATCGCAGTCGCTGTGAAGCAGTAGCTTTTATAGGAGGCCAAGTTCACGAGCCTTCGCAATAGCCTGCGTCCGATTCTTAACACCCAACTTAGTATTAATCTTCCGGGCGTGGGTCTTAACCGTATTCAAAGAAATAAATAACTTATCGGCTACAGACTGATTTGAATGGCCTTCGGCAATCAACACCAAAACGCCTTGTTCACGATCGCTCAGAGGTGCGCAAGCATCATTTCCAATACTCAAGTGCTCTCTTAAGCCCTCGAGATGCTGTAACCGATAGATAAACTCACCCAGCTCACCACGTTCATTAAGCTTGGCCAACATTGGAGCCACTTGGCCACCTAACTCCATAAACGGCGCTATATAGTTGCAATTCATGGATTCCTGTAAGGCACGCTTTAAAACCTTACTGCCTTGGCGAGACTCACCCATCGAGTCATAACATGTCGCCTGAAGTACCATCACAGGAATATGCATGATGGGTCTGGATTCTTCGGTCAGCTTCTTATTCAGAGTATCGCAAGACTCCAATGCCTCAGCCCATTCCTGATGATGGCATTGTAATCGAATACCCAGTAAGTCGAGATAGTATTCGAGATGTGGTAACCATTCAGATAATGCCGGATGCCAATAGTTTTGTTCCATCAGCTCTGCATACAGGTTTTCAGCAATATTGATCTGTCCTTCATCCAGCTTTAAAAATGCCTTAACCAAAGTAATCAACGGCTGATAGAACTCATCCGGCACATTCCAGCAATGCATCAAACGCTCTAGCTCAAAGATGCCTCGATGAGCTTTCCTGAAGGAGCGCTTTCCACGATGAAGTAAAGCTTTCACTGAAAAGCCCAAAACAATCATCGGATCTTCGTTGTGCAAAGCTGTTTTAATGCCGCGATCACAAACATCTTCTGCATTAATCCAGTCACCCTGAATCCAGAGAATGTAAGATTTGAGCATCATCATTCGACCATAAAATGGTGACTGAGTCCCAAGCGTCTGTTGATAAAGTAAGGCGATGCCTTTATCAATCGAAGCCAATGCAGAATGCCAATCACCACGCTGCTGATGGAAACGGCACAAGTCAATCAACACTGCAGATTCCAATCGACCATCAGACCAGTTTCGAGCCTTTCTCAGATTCTCATTGATTCGCTGCCCACCCAAGCTTGAATCGCCAGTCGCCATGGCAATACGAGCCGAAAGCGTCAGATACATAGCTCCTGTCAGTTCACCGGAATCTTCAAAAGTTTTGTATTGAGCTAATAGGTCGTTGGTTAACTCATACTGACCCTGATATCGAGCACACCAGGCTCGAATCAAAATAACCAGAGGAGTAAGACCAACGTCTGCAGCTTGTTCTTCCGAAATACTATCTAACCAATAAATTGCGCGGCTAAAGTCCATCGAGTAAGCCCAAGCCCAAGCAATAGAGGCTCTGAGTTTTGCACTGCTCTCGATCACTGACTCAGACAGCTGGGCCTCCAATTTCTTTAATTGATGGAAACCATGTTGCTGCAGTAAGAAGTCACATGACTGCTCTGCCACCGATAAGATCACATCGGCTTTACCAAGATAAGTACACAAATGAATCGCTTCAGAAAATGCCTGATGCTGAACAAACCATTCCGAGGATTTAACAATCCAGGGTTCAATGTCTTCTTTGGTTAACGCTTTGAGGTGTGTTTCAACTAACCAGCTGCGATAAACCGGGTTAAAAAGATAATAATTAGTATTTGCCCCTTCAGGAGGTGATTGCAGAATCAAATGTTCCTTCAGCACTGCAAAACACACTTCACCCTCTTCGCCAAACACATCTCGACAAAACTGCTCAGAAATACGCTCTACCAAAGAAAGAACAGCAAGGATATGTGCCGATGTATTTAATGTCGGTAAATTTAATTGTTGTGATAAAAAGGAGCTCAATCTAGAGAGCAAAATGGGTTCGTTATAGGCTTCAGAAGTTGTCGGCATGGAAACGTCTTTCACCATCAACTCTACCGCCAATGGCCAACCAAGCGTTCGTTGCATAATAAAATGCGCACGATCTTCTGCATCAACCACATTAAACTGCTGAAGACGCCTAACAACATCGGTATAGCCCATGGAAAAATCGATGTATTGCATTAACTGAGGCTGAATATTGATCATTACCGGACTATTGATCAAGACTTCATCCAGCTTTGAAGAGATCACCAGAATTTTCAGTTCTGCTGGCGTGAATCGAATAAGCGTTTCAAGAATAAAACGTTGATCGTTGGACGAATTAACACCATCCCAACCGTTAATCACCATGATGCGAGTTGGATCTTTCTGTACTTCACGCTCAGTTTGCTTATCTGGATCCGGTCGGTTTTTTCTTTCAGATAAAGAGTTTTGAATGCTGTGTCTGTTTAACCCCAGTAAAAACGTTTCCAGTGCATCACGCCAACCAAACGCAATTTCTTTGTAGGTCTCTGACATGGAAGATTCTGGAAGCCCTAGCAATTCTTTAATCGCATCCAATAAATAGCAAAGAAAATCCTCGGTAGACTCACCCTCTCTGGATAACTCAACCCACTCAGCCATCCCACCTTCTGACACAACCGATCGTGCATAAGCACTTACAGCAAGACTCTTCCCATACCCTTTGGGCGCACAAGCAAACAATAATCGAGAACGATCCAGGCCTTGTTCAATAGCCTCTTTAACTTTGGAACGTACTGAAATATTGCCCTTCGCGGGAATCAAACGTCTTGAAGGGTGCAGCTTAAAAGTGCTTTTTAGAGGCGATGTGTGCGGAACGTCCATAGCTGGAAACAACCTATCCTTATGATCACTCGGTGTAAAAACATTAGAATACTTATTCTAATTACGCCCGCATCATACTAAAGAGTGATACAAAAATACAAAGTTATCACCCCTACATCATCCTTTGGGTTTATTTCAGGCACAAAAAACGCCCCCGAAGGAGCGTTTCTATGTCGTTATTCCTATCTAAATTTAAGTTAATTCTTAAATAACAGAGTATCCATTAACGACGACCTGAACGACGAAGAGCTGCAGGTGTATAGTCTTTCTCAGAACGCTCGAAACCGAACTCATAAGACTTACCTTCTTCGTTATCCAAACCTAGCACCAGGTAACGGCCTGCTAGAAGATCATATAGAACTTCCGCTGCATACCAAGGAATACCTGCATCGTAGAACTGAAGCGAGTGCGCTTCACCTACACGCCACAACTCACCACGGCCATCGTAATGGTCGATAATAGTTGCTTGCCAGCTATCTTCATCAATGAAGAAAGTACGCTTACCGTAAATGTGACGCTGACCTTCTTTAATAGTCGCTTCAACTTCCCAAACACGGTGAAGCTCATAGCGAGTGTGATCTGGGTTCAAGTGTCCTGGACGAATGATGTCATCATACTTCAGAGACTTAGAGTTTAGTGGGTAAGAGTTATATGGGATATACATCTCTTTCTTACCAACCAATTTCCAGTCATAACGGTCAGGAGCACCGTTATACATATCGAAGTTATCTGATGTACGCAGACCATCTGCTGCAGTACCTGGACCATCATAAGAAACCTGAGGCGCACGACGTACACGACGCTGACCAGCATTGTACAGCCAAGCTAGACGAGGCTCTTTTACCTGATCCAGTGTTTCGTGAACAAGCAGTACGTTACCCGCCAAACGAGCAGGAGCTAGTACTTGCTGTTTGAAATAGAACAGAATATTAGATGGTTGGCTTAGATCCACACCTTTCAAGTTAGAACGAAAGGTAAATTCGTCCTGGAACTTCACCAAAGTATAAGAACCATTTACCTGAGGTGTCGCCTGGTTAATCGTACGCTTAACCGAACCACCACGATAACGTACAATGTGGTTCCAGATCACCTTCATACCCGCTTCAGGATCCGCAGGATCAATCACCGGGAAAGGCACAGCCTTAATGTATCCCGTCAAACCGTTACCGCCATCTACAAGCTCGGTATTGGTTGCGTTCTGCTTGATCACGTCATACAACTCATTAGGATAAGCTGCTGTACGATGCGTTGGATAAACAGGCATTTTATAAGTGTCGTACTTAGTCAACATAGCTTGTTGACCCGGAGACAGCTTATCTGCGTACTGCGCCATATTGTTCGCATCAATAGTGAACTTTGGAGCTTCA
>Ga0255776_10001157_pt1 | contig 30167 bp, 25 predicted proteins | sample 071ome_19_FD_179974 | JGI IMG/M metagenome (GOLD analysis project Ga0255776, IMG submission 179974) | Coastal salt marsh microbial communities from the Groves Creek Marsh, Skidaway Island, Georgia - 071413AT metaG (version 2) | ecosystem: Environmental > Aquatic > Marine > Intertidal zone >... | reverse complement strand
AATAGTTGAGGAAGTTATTGAAGAAGAAGAAGAAGAAGAACTAGATGAATTCGAACTTAGGTTGAGAAGACTTGGAAAATTATAATCAAACTGGAGTTTTTGTAATGGGAGAATATTTACCACCATCCGCGTTTTACACATTCGATCCAATTAGATATGATTTAATCGACCTTATTGAACCAATTTTATCTTCTATTGGTGGAGATCATAGTGAGATAAAGAAAATCATCAAAGACTCCAATGACATTAATAATTTAGAAGAAGGAAAAGAATCACCATTCGATCATTCTACAATGCTATTTCTTACTTCAATTGATTGGAAAGAAGGGGGGGGCTCTCCGGAGCCGCTAGATAATGGAATTGCAAGAGACAGAATCGGTAGGTTTCCGAGCGATACGGGAAATGCAATTGAGTATATTTTGGAGTTCACAAGAGAAAAAGATGGAGAAATAAATTTCCATGAATTATTGATTAAACTAACTAACGGCCTATCCGCAGAAAATCTTGGAGAAGAAGGGTTCGATAGGGGATTTGGAGGGATGGAACTTCTAGGTTGGCTAAATTTTGAAGAAGTTAAATTACTACTAGATTCAATGCATAGTGGGAGATGGATAATCAAATCCAATGAAACTATTGACGGTGGAGTAAGAGATTCACTGAGACACCTACAAACATTGTTGAAGGCCGCGAAAAGAAGAAAATGTGGAATTCTAATGAGAAGGCACCAATAATTAGAAATCGTTCCCAGTTAATCTTGAGTACATATCGGCATACAAGTCTGCGGTTTTATCAATTATTTCTTGAGGCAATGCAGGAATTGGGGGTTCTTCTGTACCTTGTTCCCTAGCTTTGTATAAATCATCATAGTGCCCAGTGGAGAGATAATGTCCTCGAACAAATTCTTTGGAAAGTTGTACTATCTCTCCTTGTTCATATTTATCAGCATCCCACCACCTATCTTCATCAAGAGTTCCAAATGAATCAACTAGTACAGGAACCCTGTTTGCACCCAGAGCAAATTCTTTCTTACCATCGACATGAATTAATCCTCTTTTTCCTGCTTCAGAAGCAATAATTTTGTCAACTTCAACAACGATCGCGAGTATGGAATCAAATTCTTCGTCTGTCAAATTGGAAATTTCTAAAGCTTCCTTCCTATCTAATAATCTATCAAACTTTTCAAATTTAGTTGAGACTTCTAAATATGGCTCTGGTAATTTGATACCCTCATGAAGAACAGTTCCGGGCTCAAATCCAAACTCTTCAGCAGGAGCATCTCCTCTCTTGTATCTCCTCCAACCAGAACCAGCGAGATAGTGCCTACAAATTACTTCTAATGGGACGAAAACATTTTCTCTGTCTCTTGAAATTGCACCTGGTTCTCTAACGACGTCAAAACGACGAGCACGAACTCTGTCTGGAGCGTTCATTTCGATGACATGGGTCTCACAAATTCCCGCTTTTTCAACCAATTCGAACCAGTAACAAGACGTTCTATTCAAAGATTCACCTTTTCTCGGAATCAGACTTGGAATAATTTGATCGAATACGCTTATCTGATCGGTATACCTAAATTCAATAATATCCGGATCTTCTGTACTCCATACTTGCTTGACTTTACCATGATACAACATCTCAACCATGACATAGGTCGAAGACAATAGCCCAATGAATATTACTAATCAATAATCAGTAAAAATTGGTCATTTCGTCTGAGATTCCGTGGCCATAATTGTATTTGACATTAACATTGCAATCGTCATAGGACCTACTCCCCCTGGAACCGGAGTAATATTACCTGCAACGTTTGAAACATCAATTTCCACATCTCCAACAAGTCTATATCCACTCTTTCTTGAAGAATCTTCGATGCGATTAATTCCTACATCTATCACTGTAGCACCGGGTTTAATCCAGTCAGATTTGACAAACTCAGCTCTACCTATTGCAGCGATAACTATGTCTGATTTTCTACATATTTCCGGGAGATTTTTCGTTCTTGAATGTGCTATAGTAACTGTTGCATCAATTCCCCTTTGAGCCAAAAGTAATGACATAGGCATTCCCACAATCCTAGACCTACCAATAACTAATGCATCTTTACCTGATAAATTGATATTAGAAACCTCTAGGATCTTCATAATTCCCGCTGGAGTACAAGGCAAAAGACCCGATGCATCCCCCTGAACCAATCTACCAAGATTCATTGTATGGAAACCATCAACATCTTTTGCAGGTGAAATTCTTTCTGTAATTTTCGATTCATCAATTCCCTCGGGAAGAGGGCTCTGAACCAATATCCCATGAATTGAATTATCAGAGTTTAACATATCGACAGTTTCTAGGATTTCTTGTTCAGAGGTACTTCTATCTAGATCAATTCTAGTACTCCTAATTCCACATCTTTCACAAGCCAGTTCTTTATTTCTCACGTACACATGACTTGCAGGATCATCTCCAACTATGACAACTGCAAGATGAGGGAATATTTCTCTAGCTTGTAAATCTGAAATCCTCGAGCGAAGACCATCTTCTATAACGCGGCCAATCTGTTTACCATCCAAAGTTACCGCTGACATGATTAATTCGGAAAGCACTATACTCTTCAGATTGACGGAAGAGGAAATACATTCGAATTGATTTTTGGAGCCCCAGAGGAGATTCGAACTCCCGGCCGTCTGATTACAAATCAGATGCTCTACCAGGCTGAGCTACTGAGGCTTAAACCAGCCGAAGACGTTTGACATTTGAACCCTACACATTGTTAATATGAAAATATCCGGTGAATTGATGGGTAAAACCTTCTGCGACTATACATGGATGGAGATGGGAGAGACTATCTTCAGCAAAGTCAAGTGAAAATAAATATTGTAATTTCAGGATGGATATGCATAATACTCGGTAGTACTCTACTATTTACATCTGGTGAATCTACTCTAATTCTTTCTTTTGCAGCCCCTATATCTATATTAGGAATAATTTTACTTATCTTTGGGTTGATATACAAGGATGAGACTAATATCAGACCAGAAGATATTTCCTCTTGGGTGCCTGATCAAACCAAAATGCCTGATTCCGGTAGAGTAATGTATAGAATTGATACAACATTAATTGAACCGATTAGGACTTCAATATTGTGTGGAAAATGTGGAAATATCTATTGGGAAGAAGGACCTAAACCGAAGAGTTTTGATTGTCCTGATTGTTTAATTACACTTTGGCATGAAGAAGAAGAATGATTATTCGATTAAGCAAGCATCAAGAGTAAACACTCTTTCGAAGTTTAAGGAGGGAGCGTATGTGACACTTGGCAATAATGAGAAAAAAATGCTTCGATGTATGCGCTCCAAAGAAAAACACAGTTGGAATCTTGAGGAATTATTAGAAATTACAAAATGGAAAGATCAAGTTCATGTTGCAGGCGCTGGCAAATCTCTAGATGAAAATAAGCTTGTTGAAACGATAGAAAAACATTCAAAATTCATCACATTAGGTCCAGAAGGAATCAAAGCATTAGAAAACGACCTGTTAGAAAAAAGAATTTGGGATTGGATGCTTAAACAAGATAATGAAAATAGAACTATGGCTGAACTATTCAATGCTGGTTTTGAAAGGCATGAAGCAGGACCGGGAATAGGACTTCTGAAAACATTGGGAGTTGAAATTGAAGATGGCATATTTACATTCGGAAATGAAGATGAGATTACAGAAAAAATTACTTTACGCGTGAATTTCATTAGAAAAATATCTAGCGGAAAAATAAATTTTAACGATTTAGAAAGTAACTTAGTTCAACATTTTTCTGGAAGAAAGAATTTAATTAACATTGAAGAATCTATCGTTAGAGAGTGGAAACTAACTGAAAAAGGTATAAATCTCCCTGATAGCGAATTGGAAGAAGTGGAATTAGTCGGGGAGATTACTCCTGAGTTTTTACAAAAAGATGGATGGGAAAATGCTTCCTACAAAGAATTTGATATTAATGCAGACACTCCAATCCCAGTCGGAGGAAGGCCTCACCCAATGCAATCACTGATTGAAAGAATCAGGTCAGTTTTCCTAGAGATGGGTTTTTCGGAGATTGAAGGGAATTATGTACAATCAGCAGGTTGGAATATGGATGCCCTATTTATTCCCCAATCACATCCTGCAAGAACAATGCAAGACACGTTCTATCTTGAAGAGCCGGAGAAATTAGAAATCTCAGATGAAATGTTAGATTTGTGGGCGTCTGTGCATGAAAATGGACATGATACAGGAAGCCTAGGTTGGGGTTCTAAATTTGATAAAGAAGAAGCCAAAAAAGGTCTGTTAAGGACACATACTACTGTAAATACTGTGAAATATATTGCAGAAAATCCAGAGAGCCCATCTCGAGTTTTTGGAATTGGTAGAGTGTTTAGACAAGAAACAATTGATAGAACACATTTACCAGAATTCCATCAAATTGAAGGTATAATCCACGAGCCAGATGCAAGTTTACCTATGTTGATATCAACATTGAAAACTTTCTATTCAAAAATGGGATATCCAGATGTTAGAGTAAGACCAGCATATTTTCCATATACTGAACCAAGTGTGGAAGTAGAAGTTTACTGGCGCGGAAAATGGTTAGAATTAGGGGGGGCGGGAATCTTTAGACCTGAAGTGACTGAACCACTTGGTAGTAAATGGCCTGTTTGCGCATGGGGCATGGGCCTAGAGAGATTAGCTATGCTTGTTCTAGAATTGGACGATATTCGTGAACTTTACCAGCCAGACTTGGAGCGTCTGAGTCGTATGCCAATACTCTAAAGGAATATCTAGAAACTGTCGCAAGTATCAATATTGATATGAATATTAATCCGCTATTAGGAGGATTCTTAAACCAAGGAATAGCAATTAATCCTCCTTCAGAAGACTGCCCGCCGGGAGGAGGTCCACCGCCTTCACAGCCATCAGGAGGAGGCCCTATTCCGGGACCCCAAGTATCTCCATATCCGGCACAAGGATCGTCATCGTCACCATCACTACTTTCATCAGATGAAAGAAGTTCTCCTGCGTAACAATTTATGAAGTAGGGAAAGCCAATTCCTCCTTCCCCATTTACCATAGTGGTATGGTAATGATACATACCTTCAGGCCAATCAGGAGTTGCGCTAAATATTCCATTACAAGCATCTAATGTTCCGAGTCCTTGAACATATTCATAGTCATCAATTCCTCCAGAACCATCAGCTCCTTCTTTGAGCCTATATGAGGAGGTCATTTCAACTACCTCACCATCATCATTCCAGCCAGTATACCCGTATATTGAATACCCATCTAATGCAAATCCTACTATCTTAGAATGTGTACTAAGATTTCTTCGAGATTCTAAATTATAGTCATACATCGTTTCTCCTTCTTCAGCATGCCAATGTATGCAATTAGAATCTGCATGATAATGGTAAATTCCTCCAGGTCCAGAGTGGCCATGGCAAATACCAAGATCAACTGGTTGTTCGCCATCTTCTTGCTCATAAGCTCCTTCTTCTAGAGCAACTGCATCTCCACCAGGACCATCTTCAGGGCCATAAATTGCTACTCCAGTTACAGAAAAAGCAATTGTTCCCCTAATTGGTGCCATAACACAACCATCAGAAGAAACTGAAGGATTACATTCAGGATCATCAGTTGGAGTTAATGGTATAGTGTAGGTTTCGGATTGTGCACTCGCACAACAACCAAGAGTTGATTCAAAATCATGATTAGGCAGTCCATTTGTACTAATTGTGATATTGCCATCTTCAATTATAAAACTCAAATCACACATATGGTTATCTTGCTCCTCAGTAGTATAGTCATCAACAACAGGTACTTGTTCCTCATCACAAAGTAAGGTCTTAGACCACCAACCAGAACTTCCGGTTTCTGGATCTTCATTATACTCACAACTACCATCATCTTGTGTAGCGTTAGTATCATAATTCATAGCTTGTGGGTCCATACAACCCATCACTGGTTCTTCATCAAATTGACAACTACCATCATCTTCAGTAGCATCTGAATTGTAATTATTTGCTTCAGAGTCCATACATCCAAGTATTGGCTCTGGATCATATTGACAACTACCATCATCACCAGTAGCATTAATATTGTAATTATTTGCTTCTGAATCAGTACAACCCAGTATCGGCTCTGGCTCACTAACTATAATCTGAATTATAACTAAATCTGAAGAATCTTCCCAAGTTCCACATTCGCCCAAAATTGAAATAGTCATATTAGATTCTATCTCGGAGGGCCCCCAAGAAAATTCTCCACTCTCTGAAAATGGTAGATTAAGACCAAATTGATTAACATCTCCATCAGACCAACCTAAATCACAAGTTCCTAAATTAGGATGATTCAAAGTTCCATTAATTGATACTGTTTCTCCACGGAATATACTAATTTCATCACTTTCTAATACAATTGTTGTAGATTGTTCAGAGGGATAATTTATAGAAAATGTATGTGATAATCTTGATTCTTGTCCTAAAGAATCAATAATTATCATCTTTAACGAATGAGTCCCTACCTCCAAATCTGAAATGTCTACAGTAATTATTCCCGTGTTATTTGGAGCCACATTCAAAGGAGAACCATCTATGGTGGCTTCAATATTCAGTGAAGACATATCTTCGTCACTAATTGTTAGATATAACATATCAATACTTCCAATCAAAAAGCTATCAGGGATATCCGATTCAATAATAGGAGCCAGATTAATACCTTCAGATTCGAAGTCATAAAAAAGTCCACCAACCATTACACTACCAATCATCAATCCGGCTAAGAAAAGAGAGCGCCCAGCGCCGTCATTATCGTCTTTTGAATTACGCACGATTGAATGTGTAATGCTAAAGCATATGAAAATTGGCCATCATTACTGTCAATAATTAAGAAAATGTTTGGAAAAACATTTCACTATCACTCCGTGGAAAGTGCCTTGATATCGAGAAGAAATTCTTGGACGTCCCAATTAATTCCGGTCCAGGCGACCCTCTTTCTTGTCTCTTTGTCAAGAATGAAAGTCACTGTAGAGTGACCAACCCCATATTCTCCTAAAGAAGCTTCATGAGGATCTTCTATTTCAGAAGAATTAGATTCTTCAGTCCCTAATACTACACATCCGAGCCAGTTGCCGTCAGGCCTTTCATATCCTTCTTCACACATGCAATGAGCACTAGTTCCTGAACCCATAATCCATCCTTTACCATTACAATCGACTCCTGGTGAAAGATTAGAAATATTTGAGTTACTAGAAACCCATGCTAGATGAGTATCGATATTTACATCAATGGCAGATATATTCTGAGATTCAGATATGGTCCATGTTTCATTTAGATTATCCCAATAATGAAGATTCCAGGACCAATTAGATTCAGTTTCCCAGTCCCCAACAGTACCCTGATTTCCACTAATATTGTAAGTAATATTAGCATTTTCAAAAACATAGTTAGCGAAATCATTTCCATCACTATAACATCTATTTTCTGATATTTCGCTACGACAAGGAGTATCAATTACCATAGAAGAATTATCGGGATAAAGAACAGAAAATCTATTTGTTGATTCTTCAGGAGGCTGGCTAGCCTCTATATGGTCATTATCGACAACTATATTCCAACTATTCCATACATTAACCAGTGTAGATGGTCTTTCTGCAGAAAGATGATCCCATTCATATCCATTTGCCTCAGTCCACTGAGCGAATCTTTCAACGGTATCTCTAGCAGGATCAATTGTAATAGACAAAATTACTACATCATCAGAATACTCGCCAAGGTTCTCATATACCCATGCGAGATTAGCAGAAATAGCCAGACAAACGTCAGGACATGAGGTGTAGATGAAAGCAACTACTACTACCTTGTCAGAATAATCTGAAAGTGTTACGGATTCTCCATGTTGATTTAGTAGGGTAAAATCAGGAGCATCTGGTGGATTTTTGTATTCAGTACCATATAATTCTAAATCATTATTGGACTGCAAACATCCAGATAGAAGCATACAGGAAACTACAATCAAAGAAAACATCTTTTTCATTGAAAAACCTCTATTCATCTAAAAGTAGTTTGATGTCTTCGACAAAAAGTTCGGCATTCCAAGCATTATCAGCCCACCAAACTCGCTGATTCATTTCCTTGTCAACAATAATCGTACCAGTGGTGTGATCGACCCAGTAGCTTAGTGGATGATGCATCGTCTGAACCTCACTAGGTTCTTTTTGTGACTCGCTACAACCTTCGTTATCCACTTCCTCACCTTGAGGTGTGTCTGCACATGTATCAAACCCATCAGCAACTCCGTCACCATCTAAATCAGAATCATAAGTTGCTAAACCTACCTCAAAGTTCCTCCAAACAGGCTCAATAATTTCCAATTCTCCTGTAAGGTGAGGCCAGTCAAGTCCTCTGGCACTAGAATAATTATCCAAAACGGATGAGTTATCAGTCCAAGGGTCAACAGTAACAGTTAGAATTTGGACTTCAGTACGGTATAAATCACCTAATAATTGGGCAACATAAGCTAGATTTGCACTTACGACAGGGCACACGTCAGGGCAGCGTGTAAAAAGGAAGGTAACCACTACTACATCGCCTTCATAATCATATAAACTGAAATTTTCGCCGTTTTCATCTATCAATGTAAAATCTTCAGCAGGCATAGAGGGAATGATGTCTTCCCCATAGAAAATATCTACTTCTTCTTCGCCTATACAGCCAGTAGTAAGGAAACATATGGACATGAAAATTGCAAACAGACTTTTTGACATAATCTCCCTACTCCTCTTCATTTCCAGAAGGCTTTTCCTTTTTTATCGTTCGACTAATTGCTGCCAAAGCAAATAGAACTAATCCAATCATTAGAAAACCCATGTTATTGTCATTACTCTTTGTTACTTCATTTCCTGAATTTCCACTAGGTAGAACATAATTAGGAGTTGTTTCATTATGAGTATCTAGAACTAATGTAATGTTCACTGTGTGCCAAAGTGAACCATTAGAGTGCACCAGAACTTGATAACTTCCAGCGGACCAGTTCAGTGGATCTAACCATAATTGACATTCATCATCATTCCCAGTACTATTGTATGGTTTGGCAATACAAGACCAATCATGTGTAGAATTGTCTGGATTTTCTAATTCAACTGTTCTCTCTAAATCCATTACTACATTATTGAAGATGATACTGTCATTTTGAGTGACTTGAGCATCGTCAGGCTGAATTGAACCATTTCTCATGATAAATTGGAAAGTATTAGCACCATGCGCATCAACTACAGGATTGATAAAAAGTATAATTACAAAAACAGCCAATGACGCTCTTTTCATCAAATTCACCAAATCTGTTTACTCAGAGCCCCACAGTGGTGGGTAGTCAAATCTAGAATCATAGTCTTCATCAAATTGAACAACATAGACTCCCGTAACCATATCAGAAATGAAAACGAAACCTCGTGGATCGTATTGTAATCCCCAATCAAACGGAATCATACAAGATGCCCAACAATCAGCCATGTCGTAACCCATTTCTGCTGCCGGATCATCAATCCATGGAGGACCAGCAGGTAAGTAATAACCGATTGTCTTTGTTTCCGCTAACTGAGAAATCGCCTGGAAACCTCGATCAGGTTCTGCAACTCCATTTTCCCAAATAATTTCATCCCATATGTGGCCATGGTCGGTTGCCCAGGCTCCAGCATGATAATGTGTGTAATATACATGTCCGGAAGGGCCTGTATCACCATTGTGGGGGCTGAAAATATAGCCACCAGGAATCCAATGCTGTGGATGTGAACCGTTGCCCTTCATACCTTCACCAGGCAATTTCCATTTTGAAACGAGGAATGGTTTTGCAGGATCAGTTGTATCAATTGTCCATACATATCCAGTATGATTATCATTGGAACCATATTCAGGAGCAATGTAAGTGTAATGCCTCCAGTTCACGCCATAAACTGGATCTTCAAATCCAGTACCACAGTTGGACGGCCAATCTTCTACAGGATCGAATTCACTGATTCCTGAACAAATTAAGTAATCGTTTGGAACAGCATAATGGATGTTATCGTTTCCTTGATTTGCATCGAGCCATTCATCAGCATCCATATTTGCGTGACCTCCTCCATCAGGTCCATACCACCCATCATCAGCAGAGGGGCACCCCATCCAACGGCCAACCTCTGGCGGCCAATTAATCCCCAGAGGGTCAGGAACTTGAGGAGGAGTACTGACATCAACCAATCTCAAACCAGCACCCCAATACGATACGGCAAGCAGTCTTTGCTGTGTAATAGGATGGACAAAGTAGACATTGTCATGATTGAAAATTGACCCGCCACAAGTAGTGTATGGCTCAGGAGTGTAGCCACCCCAACGTACTATTTCACGATCGGAAGAATTTTCTTGTTCTTCATTTTGATTAGGATCCCAAGATTCAAAGCCTCTTGGAACATAAAATACTTGAGTACCTTTGTAGAATGTACCACTGCTACCTTCAACCATTTCAGGGTAAGGGTCTGCTCCAAAAAGGAATAAATGACAATCTGCTGGATCCCATTGATTAACTGGGTCAAAAGCAGGATCCCAATCACAATAAATAGCTAAGTCTTGATTATGGAAACCTGCTGGTGGATTGTTCCATTCAGCAACCTTCACAGGGCTAGTTTTATCTCCGACATAGATGACATCTAATCGGTTTGCTCCACTATTTGCATCATCATCATTTGGGATTGGATCGAGTTCGCTATTCGTCAACTCGTGATTAACCAAAACCCAATTATTATCCTTGGTTACCTTGATATCTATCATTCTAGCAATTTCTGCATAATAGGTGGAAAGCATCCTAATGTTATTTGGATCACTAATATCTAAAATCTCAAATTGGTTATAACTAGAAACATAAGCATAACAACCACCAGTGCCATCTGCATATATCTCACAATCTTCCATGAAATTACCTTCTATAGTAATTTCTGAGTTGTCTCCGGGTGTTGGCCCTACATTCTTGAACTCATCAGAACAAGGCCTTCCAGCGGTATTATCCAATTCAGGAGGGGGTTTTTCTTGTCCATCACAATTCAAATTATGATAATCAATTAATTTGGCATTTGCTGTAGATAAGCGATGGGCCAAAAGATCGTTATGAGAATGATTTTCATCTTCTATTTCAATAACAGGATCTATCCATACCATATCCGAATCGTCTTCGGATGAATCGTCGCCAATCATGGACATACATCCGGATAAAGGCATAATTAACATTAAAAAAGCCATCAAAAACATTGGAGAATTAGAAAACCGTGACATCGCAAAACCTCGTATTATTTATTTCACGTAAAGTTCTACTTGTGAATGCTACGGTCAAGATGTATGAAATCAACTGACGTGATAGGGTTTGTCTATATCTAGTTGGACGATGTATAATCCAGTTGTAATACATGAAAGATATGTGTAACCATTATGATATTCTGCTGCCCAAATGAATGGAGTCCAACCAAAATCATAGTACGAACTAGATAGAGGGATTCCGTCCTGTCCATGTGGAAGATGATAGCCGATAGTTGAGACTGAATGAACTTCAGTTCTGTTTAATTCTGAGTATCTACCTTCTAACATTAAAGTTTCAATATCAATAATCCATAACCCTGCATGATAACTGGAAAGATAAATTCTACCATCCCAATTACCACCTAGACTCTGATCTGGTAAACCTAATGCTGAATTAGTTTCAAAAATTTCTGCATCCGAATTATGAGGGCTGAATAGTAACCATTCTTCCCCTCCAGGAATATGATGTTGCTCAGCGAAAGGAATTTCCCAACTATGGATAACTTGGGGCTTGAATGTAACTTGACCATTAAACATCTCATATTCAGTTGTATCAATCAAATAACCAAGTCCAGTCCCAACTGTAGTTTCTAAAACTTCAGTAGCAAGAAATGTCAGGTGCATTTTGCCTGCAGGATAACCTAAATGAGATGCATCAACCATTTTATCCATTGGTTCTGCATAATGAATGTAAGATGCTCTACCTCCATTTTCATTTCCAGTACAGCCACAATCGATTTGTCCGTCTTCATCAAGATCGGCAAACTCCATCCATTGTCCAACTTCAGGAGCTCTCCAATTACATGTTAATTGGGTACCTAATGTAGCAGCACAACCACCAGCAATGAATGCGTATTCGATTGGAGAATTCTGTGGATGAGGTACATCACTAACATCGAATATCCTTAATCCTGCTTCCCAATATGCTCCGTAGATATATGTTCTACCATATCTAGGGTCTTGCTGGTCTTCACCAGGCCAAGTTTGTACGGTCATATCATGAATGTAAATCCAACCACCAAGAGTATTTTGCCAGTTTACTTCAGCCTCTCCTACTTTCAAAATACGTGGACTATCGCTAGGGCCATCGAAATTAAGATGTGCAATTGTAATACCTCCACAGGCGTCACCTTGGCCGATATCACATTGTTCGTAATCTGGATTTGCTACGAATATATACCATTCATTATCAATCATATGAGTATACAAATTATGAGGACCACTAGGGTGATCTGCGTCATACCAAGCATCAACATAAGTTGGATTATATTTATCAGAAACATCAATCAAAGTCACTGTGACTTGAACGGGGTCTCCCCATTCACCCACATTTGGGTCAGCATTTCCAGGGTCAACTAACTGATTTTGAACTATAACATATTCATCTCCATTATACTGTAAATATTTTACATCCAAAACTTGAGTATTTGGATCCACATAGACTCCGGTAACTGTAGTATTCTCAGGATTTGTGACATCCACGATATGTAGCTCAGACCATCCAGCAATGTATGCATAGGTCCCCCCATCAGGAGAATCTGCTACCTGAACTTCAGCGTTCCCAGGTGCTGTTAGTTGATTAAATGAGATAGGTTGAATATTATCTGTGTAAAAAATATGTTGACTTGCATTTCTATGATCATGTCCCTCATCTTGTATAAGTGGATCTGTCACCAATGTGTTACTGTCAGTTAATTGTGTACTTTCGTCTGAAAGTAAAATTGTAGCAATAGTGGCTGTGAATAAAAAGAAGATTAGAATGCCTGCTAAAGCAACCCTACGGTTATCCATGTAGGTCGGAAGCAACCAGTCATGTTGAAGTCATCGGAGTGCATGGGATGAATCGTGAGATACCAGCGGGCACTAGTGATAGGATTATTTTTTGTTCTATTATTACCCTCAATTACTTCTGCACATGACCAGAAAGAGTATAATATTCTGATCACTGAAAATGGATTAACACCATCATCAGTAAATCCTGGAATCTTGGTTGAAACAGATACATTATTTTTCAGGAATTTAGATGATAGAGAACATATCCAACATAAAATCTTGGTTGATGCTGATCAAGATGGTTTGTTCCAAGGAATAGATGACTTTGAGACAAGTTGGATTTCAAGTTCTTGTGAACTTAACGAAACAACTGGAGAAAAAGTAAATCCAGACTGTGAACAACAAGCTCTAATACTCCTAGCACCTTCAAACGGACTTTTACCAGGGAATATTTCTATGGTTCATCAGACAAAGGAAAATAATGAAACTACTAACATTAGTTTTTACATCAATTTCTCTCCAGACATTCACGATATGGATGAAAATCTTCCAACCGGAAATTCTAACGAATTGATAGAAGAAAAAAGTAGCAGAGAACAAACTTTAGAATTTATTGTATTCTTTTCAGCATTGGGTATTTTCTTTGTGGGAATTGAATTGATAAAATCAAGAGATAAGTAGAATCTTTAACGGTTGAACTCAAGAACCCCTTGCGTTTCCGATAACCCGTAGGGCGCTTAGCTCAGCTTGGAAGAGCACCTGGTTTGCAACCAGGTGGCCGGGGGTTCAAATCCCCCAGCGTCCACCATTTAGAGTCCATACCCCCCTCACTGTAAGGGACTCTAGTTCCAGTTGGCTTTCACCTACAATAAGCAGCATGTCCTTTCAATTTTAATTTCTCAGTAATCTCTTTTTCTAAATCAAGGGATTCTTGACGTGTTTCTATTGGATTAAATTTTGAGTACATCCTTTTTCTTAACCATAAACCATACTCTCTAACCCATGAATTTGACATATTCTTCCGAATTATGTGTTCATTATCACAACAGGTACAATCCATTCCACAAATACAAGAAAATGTAATATCATCTCCAAAACAATTTTTATGCTGTGAAAAACGACATTTTGGTTCATGAGCACTTTGCCCTACATAGAACATTTTTACAGTTCCAGATGAAATTTTCTCACCGGAATCGTTCCAAATATGAGGATTATCTATCTTAAATTTCATCGGGGGTTTGAAATTCTTTGCATCCAGTTCTACCACGTAAACGAAATATGGCATATTAACTGCTAATGATTAATCATAATAATGTTTACCTGAATTAAATTTAACCCAATGTTCTTGATGCATATTTTCTATTGCACCTCTACGTGCATTACGTATCTCACTTATCGCATCGTCAGGAGTTCTACCATGATGAGTTAGTATCCAAGCAGCTACCAAACCTGCTCTCCCTAATCCGCCTTTACAGTGTATGAAAACCGACTTCTCATCATTTAAAATTTCAAGAACTCTCTCTAATTTTTGGAAAGTAGAATTTGAAGGAGTCCCTCCGTCTCTTATCGGAGCCCAAATCCACTCCATACCTCTAGATTGCACATAATCTTCTTTCAAACCCTGAACGCTTAGTTCTTCAATTTCTAAATCTTCAATCAAGGAAACTACTGCACCATACCCTTCTTTACTGATCTTATCCAAATCAGTGGCTAAATCTCTATTCCAATCACCAGAAATAGCTCCTGATTGAACTTTTCCAGGACACAGACTTAATCCCAAACTAACTTTTCCGATTTCAATAGTATCAATTCTAATAGGGTCTGTAATGCTAGTCCTAACATTTCTATTGGTTTCCATTAACATTTTTTTAACCAATTTAGCATCTGTTTTTTCGATTTCATTGATTAATTTAGAAATATCTTGTTTAGAAATCAAAAAATCTCTAATTAATGTCTGGATACATTCATTCCAGTGTTTCCAGTTCCCTATACTACTTTGAGCAACTATTCGGCAATCTCCAGTTTCAATCAAATCTTCCTGCATCGATTTGTCAGAGTTATATTTCGCTAGATTAAGGAGAAGCATTAACTTCACTTTTTCTCTCTCCCAATCATCTCTTAATTTAATATCTCTTCTCTGACCCATTAACCATACTTCGCCCCCATAATCATCTTCTGATTCGTCATCGAGTGGATACCTTTGATGAATCTCTACTTGAACGACAGATCCCATTGGAAATTTTAAAGATTGGAAGGCTTGCTCAACACTATACCAATCAAGATTCTGATAACTAAATCGAGAAGCGATTACCTGGAAGTTATCGGTACATTCAGGACCAAGAAATTGACCCAATGCACCATCTTTTTTTCTTTTCAAAACGTAACATCTACCTCCCATGAATTACACCTCCATTACTCTTGATGAATAACACTTTTTCACCTTATCTCTCATTTTTATTCCTCCTCTGGTTTTTCAGAAATTATGATTTTTTCAGAAGGATTAATTCCAAGTTCCGGATAATACATTTCTTTAGATAAGGTCCATCCACAATAAAGTCCACTCATTGCGGAATCATTTATTCGGAGAACATCCCATCTAGCTGATACCTTAAATTCCCTATAATATTCTGAAATTATAGTTACAGACACACCCCAGTCATCTGTATTTACACTGATTAAGCCTGGAAACTGAAGCATCCTTTCTAAGAACCAAACTTCCTTTCCATCCCAAGATTTTGCAATATTTTCTAAATCACTCCTTATTTGGGATAATGACGTCGTATTTTCATCCACCATCATTCCCACCCCCTGGAGATTAATTCAACGGAAAACGCCCTGTCTAGTATTCGCTGACAGGCAGCCGGATTACCGCATACATGTTTGAGATCATTACCACGATGAAAATTACAAGCTTTACTCCAAAGAGTAATCGCTTCAGGTATAGAATATGGGCACATCAGGCCACCTCCAGTCCAGGTTCTTCGACCGGAGGTGCTTCATTTCCCTCAGCTGGCACATATGCCATGACTACTGCATAGGGGTCTAGCTGTAGTTCAATGCCTAGTTGGTTACAGGTCGCCATTACCATAGCTAGTACATAGTATGGAGTTTCATCATCTACTACAGTTATTGCTCTGAGAGTTTTATCATTCACCTTTTGTAGAGTTATACCTGCACTTGAGTCATACCAGTATTGGCCATCTCTACCTTCCATACTTCCCAGTACATATGCCATTTTTTCGTTAGATATGGCATTCGCTACTGCTTCATCATCTAGTACGGGTAGACGTTCTCTTACTGTCATCATTTTTGGGTTTTCATCATCATTTTTTTTGGTCTGCATCATTGTCATGTTTTTCCCTCCTTTTTTTATTTTTATGGTTGTGCTACGCACAACCATAGTAGGAGGTATTCCTTAATAAATATTTCGTCGGAAAAAGTCATTCATGCACCATTTACTCATATTTCTATATCTAATAAAATTCATTTCTCATTAACTCATAAGGCACTATTTTAAATTAAAATATAACAAGAAATATTAGATGTCTGTTTGTAATTGTTCTACATCTAATCTATACTCGGGTCTTATATTGTCAATTAATCAATTATTAAATTTTGATAAATGATCTCATTTGTCTTAATATTATATGCAGCCAAAACTTTTGGTAAATTAAAGTCGTGATATAAGCAAGTATCCAGTCCTATTGCCATTGAACGTCCGTCGTCCAGCTTTACATCAGAAAACCAAACTAGGCCTGCTTTGGAATCATCTTTATGCAAATGCTTGAATGTTGGAGTATGCCCAAATAGGATAGTTCTCTTAGGATCAATTGGTTTTTTTGAGGTATAGAATTGCTCCCTTAACCACAGATGATTATGTTCTTCTTGTTCTTCAACATCGTGATTCTGATCGTACCCTGCATGAACGAATCTCCAATCATCTAGTACGATTTCTGTTGGTAATTGCTTCATCCAATCTACATCTTCAGATGCTTTAGATAATACCTCACTAGCATTTTTGTAAAGTGCAACATATGATGATTCAGTAGCCCGACCTCCATTATGGTACCAAAATCGAGAATCATAATTTCTTTCAATAAAAAATTCTGATTCATCGAATCCTTCTATCATCATTTGTTCATGATTCCCACGAATGCAATAAAAATTCTCAATTGTTTTCACATAGTTCACTACATGAGCTGATGTAGGCCCTCTATCTATGAGATCCCCTATCATCACGACGATGTCATTTTGTTTTAATTGCAATTTTTCAACTAATACTTGAAAGGTATTGAAGTACCCATGGACATCACCTATTACCCAAATATTATTGCCATTATCCATCGCATTTTGCAGTTTTTCTTCTAAATCATTATCTCTCATTTCCACCACCAATTCGGCTAATTGACAACATTTCTATGCCGTCTAATCTCCTCATTTATTCATAGATTTCAACCTATATAACAGCACGTATTATCTGTTTCAAACTATGTCCTCATTCTCGGTTTATATAGCCTAAAAATCCCCCGAAGTCTACCATTTGGGTAGGAAAAATGTACTGAGAAATGAGAATACTTTTAATTAAATGTTAAAACTTAAGTGTGTCAAGTAGTATTATGCCGACTATAGAGGGTCAGATATCTGATTTTACATTTAAGAGAAATGGCAAGGAATGGAAGAATGAAATTTCAGCAACATTACAAGATAATAATTCAGTGATTTTAACTGGATTAAATGGTGGGGGGAAAACTCTAACCCTGAGAGGAATTCAGTTGTTCTCTGAGTTGATTAGCGAGCCGACCGAAAGTAGAAAGGAAAAGTTTGAGAAACTGATGGAAGAAACTGGGGTCAAAGAAATCTCATTAACTTATATAATGCCTTGGTCTTATTTGAAGGATAGTGATGAAGAGATAGGTCAATTTTATGATATTGAAGTTGTAGATATCGATAAATTTCTTACCGGATTTTGGGGGGTGAGCAGATATGGAGATTATGCCAACTATCGAAACTCAGGACCTGGAGCAAATATTGGTGAAGCCAAAATCGAAGTTCTAAATCTGAACGTGTATGTAGAAACAAGATATACTAGAAGAAAAGGAAGCGGCGCGCACAAATCACCTTATCAAAGAAGAATCGGTTACGATATATCCGAAAGAGGTAAATTTGATTCCTCACGAGCCACGGTGAGAATTCAAGAGGGTTGGGAATATGATGAAGATGGTAAAGAAATTGAAGATTGGGATTCCCTGATTGGAGAATTTAGATTCCCTAGATTCTTTGACAAATGGAAAAGAATTGATGACTTTATTGATTCCGGGACAATTATACAATTTGGACCGGACAAATTAGAAAAATCTATTCTAAACAATACTGGCATAAAAATCGAATACAATTATCAAAAATTTGATGATTATCAGTTTTGGGACGCTAAAAAGGCATATAAATTTAGAATGTATCCTGCTTTACTATTATCTGTCGACGAGGGTTATAATCTCAGCGCAGATAAAATGCATGTTTTGTCAAAGATGAGCAAAGATTTTCCTGAATTCCATGAAAGTGGAACAAGAGGGAAGAAGAAAGTAATTAGGAATATAAACAAAGGTCTTAGCATGGCCTATGATAAAGCTAGGTCGAAGTTGAATATAAATTTCAAAGACCCTGGGCCGGACAGAGTTCAACGTTTACAAAGAGAGGTTTATCCATTTAGGGACCCTTACAAAAGAGATCTAGAAGGTAAAATCGAAGGGAAGGCAGATTGGCTCACTAAAGTCGACGAAAACCCTACCTTTGAGATGGATTATTCTTGGTTTGATGAAAGTAAACAGTTGAGAGATTTCCAAGATGGTGGGTCGCTTGACCGTGTAATAGGAAAAGTACTCAATAGGCACCCGCAACTAATAATAGAACATTGGAAAGACTTCTTCTTCTTCATTGTATGGAGAAAATTTATTGGATTAGAAGATAGGAGAAATTTTTCTAATATGTACTTATCTTCGGGGCAGAAGAGAATTGGAAAGATGATAGATTTCATGATATCAACTCCCAGAAAAGCCACCATTCTTATCGATGAACCAGAGCTCTCTCTACATATTGATTGGCAAAGAAAGTTAGTGGATACGCTACAAATGTTTTCAAAACCAGTTATTTTAGCAACTCATTCTCCCGATATAATTTACAACCATCCTGAAAAAGTAGTGAATGTACCACCCAGAGGAGATTGGAGATGAATGGAACTATCCTTTCTAATGCTATAAGTGATCCGAAAAGAAGATTGGCAGAGTCAGAAATTAGATCTAATGAAGATAGAATATTGCTGGTAGAAGGATGGACAGATAGGGATTTTCTCAAGAATTATATTAATGGAAATAAGATCAAGGTTCAGAAAATAGGAGAAGGAGAAGGTAAAAAAGAAATTATCCAGAGGATTACAAATGACGAAGAATATGATGGAATTGAATATTATGGAATTGTAGATATGGATTATGATTTTGAAACTTCGGAACTCATTCTTAAGAAATACGGCATAGAATTAAAATTACCAAATATATCTGATACAAATCCAAAATGTAATTTGTTTTCATTTGCATTAGGCGAATATTCAGAGAGGATATATGAAAAAATATTGAACTCTCGTAGATTGGAATACTGTTTTAATGATAAAAATACATTATTAGTAAAAGAAAATGTTACCCGATGGTTGAAACAAAATCAATCGGTGTTCAACGATTATCTTCGTGAAAGAACTCATGCAATTTTATTTAGAGGGAGGAACTCTATTTATACAAAAAGAGGGAGTAACTCAAATGATATAAATTCGATAAAAGGTAATGAAAAAGAAAAATGGATTAATGACCTTATACCGGATGAGAAAAAAAATAAATTTGAAGAATTTAAATCGATTTATATTTCAGAGTTAAAAAATTGTGGGATAAATGACCACGAACTCATTGAGGGGTTGAAACTAATTATGGAAAACTGCGGTTATCGAAAAGAAGCACCATATCTTAAGAGAAAATTGGAAAATGCGATGATGGAATTAATGCTAGATGAAGCTGAAGAAGAGAAAATTCGTACAATACTTCAGAAGGCAGGGGTCGAGAAATCCTAGCAATTGGGATGAACAGAAGTGTTATTTTGTCTTATCTGATTAAATGGAGGACACCCCAGCGTCCACCATCTACCTTCTACGTCCAGAACCCCTTTTCGCCGTTCTGCGGTGAATTCAGTCGCTGGCGTCCGGAACCCCACCATTCTCTCCATCCATTCTGGTTGAGCGGTTCCGATTGCCTTTTCCTTTCTGCAACGAGGGTGGGCCTTCTCGAATGCCAATTTGTTTGCTGGGGTGAAAATCAGTTCTGAATAATGTCTCTCGATAGTTGCTATTGTATCTCCGAGGATGATCGAGACATCCTCGTATCTTTGTCCAGCATTCAGGTACCTCATCGCCATAGTGTGCCTATACGAGTGACTAGGGTATGGGGCAATTTCGGTTCCATCTTGCAATCTGGAATTATTCCTGATCCATTCTAACCATATTCGAATTGACTTCTCTCCGATGGTGTCTGAATTGTTCCTTTCGGATCCAGATTTATGGCCCATCGATCTTGGGAAGAGATAGACATCGCCACCCTCGAATTGCTGGACATGTTCCTTGTAAGCAGCAAATATAGGAATGAATCTCTGCTCTATCATATGTTGACATCTTTTCGAGTTTTTAGTTGCTGGAAAGAAAATCATTGAGTTTTCGAGGTTGAGATATTCCCACTTGAATAGTCCAGCATCTTTGATTCTCGGACATATAGAATAGAACAACAAATGTGCGATCACTCTCTGAGGATATTTTCCCTCACCCCAAGCTCTCAAGGCAAAATCATTCATTGCTTCCATTTCCGATTCATTCCACCACTTAATTTTTTTAGGTGAATCATGGTGTTTCCACACTTCTATGAATTCTAGAACTTCAGATAGCCCATTTGCTTTCAATATCTGAACCAGGCCTTCCTTCCTCTTCTTGATGGAATCCTCTTTCAGCTTGTCGCCACTCCTAGTTTTTCCATTCCGATACCTTTCGACTAAATCCAACCAAGTTTCTCTAGTAATCTTACTAGGGGATTCCACTCCTTGTTCTTGGAAATCAAGAGCGACATAGAGAGGATACTTTCTGTCGTTCTTCCTAGTTGTTTTTCTGTGGTTTCTCAGTTTACCCCATTCTATAGCAGCCTCACGTGCTGCTTTCCATTCATCAGTTAATTCATCTTCGAAGTATAGTTGGATACCCGGCATATTTGTCCGATATAGGTACGCTAGATAAAGTGAATCCGTTACACCGTAACGGTACCCTTCAAATTTCAAAAATTTCAATGATTACGATTCCTATCTGAACCGCTAATTCAGAGAACTTCTCAGCTAGAGTTATTATACTCTCGCTGGTCATCGACTAATGTTGATTGCCATGGCCATGAAGAAGTCCCAATTGTATAGCCGTCTATGGAAGAGTTGCGACGAACTAAGGGGCTCTATGGATGCTTCTCAGTACAAGGACTACATTCTCACCCTTCTTTTCGTCAAATACGTATCTGACAAGGCAGAAAATAATCCTGACTCATTAATTGAGATTCCTCAAGGGGCCTCATTTTCAGACTATATTTCTCTCAAGAATGACAAGGAAATCGGAGATAAAATAAACAAAATTAATGCAAAGTTAGTCGAATCCAATGAAGACCTTGTCGGGGTCATTGATCCCGGCACTGTTGACTTCAATGATGACAATAAATTGGGCAGAGGCAAGGATATGGTCGATAGACTGACTAAACTGATTGCAATTTTCGAGGATTTCGATTTTACTGCGAATCAGGCAAGTGGGGACGACCTACTCGGGGATGCATACGAGTATCTCATGAAGAATTTCGCGACTCAGTCCGGAAAGAGCAAGGGCCAGTTCTACACTCCTGCTGAGGTTTCTCGAATTCTCGCAAAGGTCGTCGGGATAGATTCCACAGTCACGCAGGACATGACAGTCTACGATCCTACTTGCGGCTCAGGGTCACTACTTCTGAAAGCTGCAAATGAGGCTCCAAATGGCATTACCATATACGGCCAAGAAAATGATAATGCTACATGGGCATTATCGAAAATGAACATGATAATACATGGCAATGAAGCCGCCGAAATATGGCAGGACAATACATTGTCTTCACCGTACTTCAAAGATGAAGGGGGCGGGCTCAAAACCTTCGATTTTGCAGTAGTTAACCCCCCATTCTCCCACAAGAGTTGGACCAGTGGACTGGACCCTGAAAACGATGAATTCAAGCGATTTGAGTATGGTGTGCCTCCCCCAAAGAATGGTGACTACGCCTTCCTTTTACACGTTCTCAAGTCACTAAAGAGCCGTGGGAAAGGAGCGATTATTCTTCCACATGGAGTTCTATTCCGTGGCAACAAGGAAGCAGATATCCGCAAGAGATTGGTGAACAAGGGATTCATCAGAGGTGTAATTGGACTTCCAGCCAACTTGTTCTACGGGACAGGCATTCCAGCGTGTATCATCGTGCTTGACAAAGAAGGAGCAAACCACCGTGAGAATATATTCTTCATAAATGCGAGCAAAGGATTCGTCAAAGATGGCAATAAGAACCGCTTGAGAGAACAAGATGTTCACAAGATTGTTGACCATTTCAAGAATGGAATTGAAGAGGAGGGTTACTCAAGACTTGTACCAGTTAGTGAGATTCAATCCGAATCGAATGACTACAACCTCAATATTCCCCGCTACATTGATTCAACAGATTCAGAGGACATTCATGACCTTGAGGGACACCTTCGTGGCGGGATTCCAAACTTCGACATTGATTCTCTTGAGATGTATTGGAACCAATTCCCCTCTCTGCGGGCGCAATTGTTCACAGCCTCCTCTAGACCAGGATACAGTGAGGCGGCGATACAAGCGAATCAGATTGCAGGACTCCTCAATTCCAATCAAGAAGTTGCCTCTTACAAGCAAGCAGTGAAATCAACGCTGTATGCGTGGAAGGGCGCCCATCGTTCGGCATTGAACAATCTAAACAGCGAGAACAATCCCAAGGAATTGATTGAAACCCTCTCCGAAGACCTTCTTTCGAGATTTGATAGTGACCCACTCCTCGACAAGTATGATGCCTATCAGAAAATCATGGAATATTGGGTTGAAACCATGCAGGATGACGCCTACATGGTGGTCACTGATGGGTGGGTTGTTTGCAAAGAGTTCCGTGTCGCCGAGAAAGGCGAAGATGCCGAATTCACAATCAAGGTCGGCAAGAAACAGGTCAAGCATCTCGGCCAAGTCCTACCTGCATCACTCATCATTGCGCGATTTTTCTCTGAAGAGCAGACCCGTTTGGATACTGCAAATTCTAATTCAGAGCAAGCTGCTCAAGCCAAGCAGGAATTTGAAGAGGAACATGGTGGAGATGAAGGCGACCTTTCAGGATTGGAAGGTGGCAACGGCAAGATGAACAAAGGCAATGTTCAGGCACGTGTGCTCGAACTCAAGGAATCCATCATGGAGGCCTTCCCCGAGAGTTCATCGGAATACAAACAGGCCAAATCCATCACCAAATCCAAGTTTGGAACCAACGAATGGACCACTGGAGTTGAAGATGAAAACGGTGATTTCTCTGAATTGGATACACTGTACGAATGGCTTCGTCTCAATGAAGCCGAGGGAGCAGCCAAGAAAGCCTGTAAAGCGGCAGAAACCGATCTGATGCAGAAGGTTGCAGACCAATACCCCAAACTCAGTGAAGAGGATTGCAAATCACTGTTGATTGATGCCAAGTGGTATGCGGCCCTCGAGCGTTCAATCGATGATGAGGTCAATCGAATCATACAGGGCCTCAGCAGTCATGTCAAGATGATTGGTGAACGGTATGCCTCCACGCTTTCCGAGTTGCAAAGCGAAGTCGAAGAATACAGCCAGAAGGTCGAAGAACATCTGAAGAAAATGGGTCTTGAGTGGTAGATATGGCATCCGCTTCAGCAACCATTCCCATCGGTTACAAGCAGACTGAGGTCGGTGTGATTCCTGAAGATTGGGTGGTATTTTCATTAGGGGATTTTATCAATTACACGAAAGGATTTGCTTTTCGTTCAAAGGATTATCAAGAATATGGGACTAGAATATTGCAAGTTAGTGATACAGACGCAAGGGGCATTAATGACAAAAATGCAACTTATATCGATTCAACAAAAGCTGAAAAGTATTCTAAATGGGCATTGAGATTTGGAGATATTGTAGTTTCTACCGTCGGTTCAAAACCACCGATGTATAATTCAATAGTGGCTAAATCCACATTCATTCCTGAAAAATACGTTGGGGCGTTGCTAAACCAAAATGCAGTTATTCTTAGGACTAAAAATGGGTCGATAAGTGAACAGATTATTCTCCACAACCATTTCCAAACGAAACGGTACTCGAACCATATTGAAACGATATTTAGAGGAAATGCAAATCAAGCTAGTATCACTTTAGTAGAATTATTTGAATTCATGATTCCATTTCCAATAAATAAAATTGAAAGCGAAAGGATTGGAGAAATAATTGATGATACAGATTCCCAAATCCAAGCACTTGAAAGTCTGATTTCAAAAAAGCGAAATATCAAACAGGCTACAATGCAGGAATTGCTCACTGGAAAAACTCGATTGCCAGGATTTAGTGGAGAATGGGATGCGAAATCTTTGGGTCAGATCGGAGATATTTCAGGTGCTGGCGTTGATAAGAAAATCATTGAAGGTGAAACACCTGTACGTCTAGTAAATTATCTCGATGTGTACAATCGGAGTTTTATCTACTCAGATGAATTAGATCATCATGTCACAGCGCCTCCATCCAAAGCAATAAAGTGCAGTGTTCGCAAAGGTGACGTTTTCTTCACCCCTACATCAGAAGTCAGAGATGACATCGCAGTTTCAGCAATAGCAATGGAAAACATACCAGATGGGACTTACAGTTACCACGTTGTTAGGTTGAGAATTCGAGATGATTGGGATCTAAATTACAGAGCATACGCATTTCAAACAAAGGCATTCCTTGACCAAGCCGCCGTCTTATCGGATGGTAGCGGAACACGATATGTCATTAGTCTACCAAATTTCAGGAAATTGAAGGTATTAGTTCCATCAAAGCGAGAACAACAGGCAATTGGTCAGATTCTTTCAGACATGGACGCAGAAATCGCCGCCCTTGAACAGCGCCTTGAGAAGACCAAAGCAATCAAGCAGGGCATGATGCAGCAACTTCTCACTGGTCGGATTCGTCTGGTGGATCCGAGCACACCCGTGGAGGCGAGCGCATGAGTCCTGTAGGCAGTGTTGAAATCGTTACACAGAAGCGCCTTCTCAAGGTGTTTGAGAATAATCTCGGGTACGAATATCTCGGTGATTGGCAAGACCGTGAGGGCAATAGCAACGTCGAGGAAGAATATCTCCGTATTTGGCTCTCATCTCAAGGGCACAATGCCACGATTATCAACAAGGTATTGACAAAATTGGACAAGGACAAGGCAATTGGTGGTGCGACTCAACTCTATGATGCCAATCGAGCAGTGTATGATTTGTTACGCTACGGTGTCAAGGTCCAACCCGAGGCGGGAGAGCAGAAGCAAACGATTTGGCTGGTCGATTGGGAAAATCCAGAGAACAATCATTTCGCTGTCGCTGAAGAAGTCACAATCACAGGCAAGCCCCACACAAAGAGGCCGGACATCGTCATCTACGTCAATGGTATTGCGTTGGGTGTGATTGAACTCAAGCGATCAACGGTGACAGTGTCTCATGGCATCAGACAGAATCTTGACAATCAAAAGAAGGAGTTCATTCAGCACTTCTTTTCGACCATTCAACTCGTCTTTGCGGGCAACGATACCGAAGGTCTTCGTCATGGAGTCATCGGTACACCTGAACGATTTTTCCTTCAATGGAAAGAAGATGGGGGCATTGAGAATCCACTCGATAGATCGATTACTCAAATGTGTGAGAAACATCGTTTCCTTGAGTTGATTCATGATTTCATTGTGTTTGATGCAGGAATCAAAAAGACCTGCAGAACCAACCAATATTTCGGCGTCAAAGCCGCTAGAGAGTACTGCAAAGACAGAGAGGGCGGAATAATCTGGCATACTCAGGGCAGCGGGAAGAGTCTAACCATGGTGTGGCTGGCAAAATGGCTGAAGGAAAACGTGCAAGGCTCAAGAGTCCTAATCTTGACAGATAGAACAGAACTAGACGAGCAGATTGAGAAGGTATTCAATGGCGTTTATGAACAAATTCATCGAGCAAATAGTAGGAAGGATCTGATAGATTCATTGAATTCCAACTCAGATTGGCTAATCTGCTCGTTGATTCACAAATTCGATACTTCGATCGAGGAGATTCCATCAGCTCTTCCTGACAATTTTAGTGCCAAGGGTGAGATATTCGTAATGATAGATGAATGTCATAGGACTCAGTCGGGTAAGATGCATCGTGCAATGAAAGAGATACTACCAGATGATGCTACGATTCTCGGCTTCACGGGAACTCCTTTGATGGAGGCGGAAAAAAGAAGCACATTGGAGACTTTTGGGCCGTACATTCACACTTACAAGTATGACGAAGCTGTTGCCGATAAGGTGATACTAGACCTTCGCTATGAGGCTAGAAAGGTCGACCAATCGTTGTCTTCTCCCGAGAAGGTGGACCAGTGGTTTGACCGCAAGACAGAGGGCTTGAACGATGTTGCCAAGGCTAGATTAAAGAAAAGATGGGGGACTTTGCAGAAGGTTTTCAGTGCGGAGGGTCGATTGAAAATTATCGCTCGAGATATCCTATATGATATGGAAATGAAAGAGCGATTGTATAGTGGTAAAGGCAATGCAATGTTGGTTGCCGCTGGGATACCAGAGGCATGTAGGTATTATCGAATCTTCAGGGAAAAACTGGGCGATAAGTGCGCCATAGTGACTTCGTACGAGCCGAATACAAGTGATATCAAGGGCGAGGAATCGGGGGAAGGTGAGACCCAGAACATCATGATGTACGATGTCTATACGGAGATGCTTTCTAACTGGTTCAAAGAACCAGTTGAGTCGGCCAAGAACAAAGCAGAGGAATTCGAGACCCAGGTTAAGCGATTGTTCGTCAACGAGCCTGGAAGAATGAAACTGCTCATAGTTGTAGATAAGCTGCTGACAGGATTCGATGCACCCTCAGCCACATACCTATACATCGACAAGAGCATGAAGAACCACGGTCTATTTCAGGCGATTTGCAGGGTAAATAGGTTGGATGACGATTCCAAAGAATATGGTTACATCATCGATTACAAGGATTTGTTTAATTCGATAGAAGATGCATTCAACGACTATACAGGCGATGCTTTCGATGGGTACGTCAAGGAGGACGTAGAAGGCCTCCTCAAGAATAGAATAGAGTCTGCTGATACTCGACTTGAAGAGACCCTAGAGGAGTTGAAAGCTCTCTGTGAACCCGTGGATAAACCACATGGAACTGCACAATACATGGCATATTTCTGTCGGTCAGACCCATCAGATGAAGAGGCAGTTAAGGATGACCAAGAAAAAAGGTCTAAACTATACAAATTGACTAGAAGTCTGATCAGAACCTATGCAGAAATAGCTCCAGATTTGGATTCACTGGGCTACACTAGTGAGTCGAAAAAGACCCTCAAGCAAGAAGTATCTCATTACGAAAAGGTCTACGAGGAAATTCAAGTGGCTAGTGGCGACTATGTAGACATGAAAATGTACGAAAGCGGAATGAGGCACCTCATAGACTCCTACATCCGAGCAGATGACAGCGAGGTGATTACCAAATTCGACGACATGTCTCTTGTCGAGATTCTGGTCAAAGAGGGAATCTCAGGCATAGAATCGCTACCTGAGGGAATTAGGACGAACAACGAAAATGTTGCTGAGGTGATACGAAGTAATATTCGTCGATTGATAGTTGATCGACAATCAGTTAATCCTGCCTACTACGATAGAATGTCTGACATTCTCAACGACCTCATAGAGCAGGCTAAACAGCAGGTAGATGATTACGAAGATTACCTCAAGCAACTAGTGGAGCTGGCGAAGAAGGTGGAATCTCCTAATCTGGATTCATCATATCCTAACAACATCAACACTCCCGCACTAGCAGCTATATTCGACAACACAGGGAGAGACGAAGAATTAGCATTGACGATTCACAAAGCGATACTGAATTCCAAGAAAGACGGTTGGAAGGGCCACAAAATCAAGGAAAAGATCATTCGAAATTCCATCAAGAAGATAATTCCAGACAATCCTGAGCTAGTAGACAAAGTCCTTGGAATCGCGAGGGAGCAAAGTGAGTACTGAGTCGTTCAAATTGACGGTCTCGGGTATTGAGGCAGATGTTCAGAGGAAGGATATCAAAAACCTGCATATCAGCATAATGCCTCCTGATGGAAGAGTCAGGGTCTCAGCACCACAATCAATGTCAGATGATGCAATACGTCTCTCGATAGTCTCTAGGATTACTAGAATCCGCAAGGAGAGGAAATCTTTCTCGGAGTATGTCAGGGAGAGTAGGAAAGAGATGGTCTCGGGAGAGAGTCACTTCGTCAATGGAAAGAGATACCTCTTGGAACTAGTCGAAGCCAACGAGACTCCATCGGTATCTCTCAAGAGTAACTCAGTTTTGCTAATGAAAGTAAGACCCGGTTCCAGTTTAGAGAAAAGAGAGGAAGTCATGAGGGAGTGGCTACGCCGACGAATGAAGGATAGCATGGAAGAGATGATTCCAGTATGGGAGCAAAGGATGGACCTGAAGGCAGATTTCTATGGAATTAGGAGAATGAGGACGAAATGGGGAAGTTGTAACTCCAGAGATCGAAGAATTTGGTTGAATCTCGAGCTAGCCAAGAAGCCTCCAAAATGCCTAGAGTATGTGCTTGTGCACGAACTTATTCACATCCTCGAACCAACACATAATCAGAGATTCTTTCAATTAATGGACGATTTCATGCCCAACTGGAGGCTGCATAAGGAGGAATTGGACAAACCACCTCTTGTCCACATGGATTGGGACTATTGAAAATTCTTTGAGGAGATTAACCACCTCACGAGTCTAGATGCTATTGAATTGTGAAGTTCCTTGCGCGCAATGACTCTCATGAGATGCTCGTCAAACGGGGCGTAGTCGTAGGGGGATCCTGGAAGCTTGCTAGGAGGCGGCATGAATTTCCTTTCCTGGATGAAATCTTCAGCGGCTTTCTCCGAACCGAATACTTCCTTTGGGCCATGTCTGACCCAGACCTCTCCGTTGTCGCTCATGATCAGTGACTCGTCCTCTGAGATGTATCCCCATGCCAATCTTCCTTGTGTTACCGGATCTCTGATTTCCAATCTCGATAGCCCGACCTCTGGTGGCCTGTATATCCTCTCAGACATCATTTCCCACCTCCAAACGAACCGCCCTTTCCCCAATTGTGCTCATCGCATAGTAATGTGAGATTCCATATCGTCTGTGGCCCGCCGAGTCTGAAGGGTATGATTCGATGGTCAAAGTGTAGGCTATCCTTCCTCGGGCATCTGCTGCCGTCTGGCAATTTCCCTGTGCATTGCCCTTGGTCTCTTACCGCGACTGCGACCTTCACATCTTGGGGGATGTGCCGTGAGATGTTATCTCCAAGCACATTCCTCCGAACAAATCTCTCTGCGATGATCCTAGTTTCAATGGAGAGATTGTCGAGAATCTCCCTCTCATCGGTTGCATCATCATTCAGTGAATGAATCCCCCAGCTGTAGACTGCCTGGCCTAACATGCGCAGAACCTTTCTCAGGTCGGTATCTGAGGTCATTCGACCACTTCCGATGAGTTTTGGCCAACATCTGGCCTAATCTCGGCCATGTCTTGGCCATCCTTGGGCCAATTAGTGGCCGAATCACCAGAGAATGCTCGCAGTAGTGCTTTTGCTGATTCGGAGTTGTCACACTCTAGCAAGTCTAGAGCGGCTTTGATTACAGCATTCAACTGCCCTGGATGGGG
>Ga0255776_10001147_pt1 | contig 30268 bp, 22 predicted proteins | sample 071ome_19_FD_179974 | JGI IMG/M metagenome (GOLD analysis project Ga0255776, IMG submission 179974) | Coastal salt marsh microbial communities from the Groves Creek Marsh, Skidaway Island, Georgia - 071413AT metaG (version 2) | ecosystem: Environmental > Aquatic > Marine > Intertidal zone >... | reverse complement strand
GAATACACGGCAAGCACCATCAGAACCAACCAGCACACGATCCGGCGACTGATTGTTTGGAACATTTGTAATCTCATCCTTTTCATCCGTCGGTTAAAGTTGAATCCTCAAGTCCTTAATGGCCCCTTGAATAGCAGCGATCAGAGCGCGCACATCCGATTCGAAGATGCGACCGATCGAGCCAATCCGGAAAAGGTCCACCTGACTGATTTTGCCGGGATAAATGATCATCCCCCGATCACTCAGGTTGCGGTAAAACGCATCGAATGTAAAAGCCGGGTCTTTTGGAAAATGAAAGCTCGTGATGAGATAACTTTGAACATCGGCATTCAGATAGGAAGTAAACCCCAAGTTCCGCATCCCACCCATCAACACCTCATGATTGCGTTGATACCTTTTGGCTCGTCCCTCGATTCCTCCTTCCATATCAAGCTCCTTCAAGGCCTGCTCAAAGGCCAGCAGGGAATGTGTCGGCGGCGAGTATCGAAACTGACCGTTTTTCTCGAAGCCCCGCAATTGCGCCGCGAGATCCATGCTCAGGCATCGTGTGGCGGATTCGTTGGCGAAAAGAGGTTCTCTCTTTGCGATCACCAAGGAGAACCCTGGAACACCCTCGATGCATTTGTTGGCGGAAGAAATCAGAAAATCAATTCCGCAAGCCTCAAAATCAATCGGCATCGCACCAAAGCTGCTCATGGCATCCACAATGTAGCTCCGCCCGGCCTGCCGGACCACCTTGCCGATGGCTTCGATCGGATTGACAATACCCGTCGTCGTCTCGCAATGCACAACCGCCACGTGGGAAATACCGGCATCCGCCTCAAGCCGGGCCGCAATCTCGGCGGGATCCGGGGGGGTATCTTCGCCTGTCCGATAGGGTTCAAATTCAATTCGCAGACACTTGAGCATCGCCATCATGCGCTCGCCGTATGCCCCATTGCTGACCACCAGCACTTTCCCGGAATCAGGAACCGCTGTGGAAAAGACCGATTCCACACCGAAGGTGCCACTGCCCTGCAGCAACACACATTCATAGCCCTGCTCCTGTGTAACGCCGGCAAGTTGAAGGAGTTTTTCCCGAATGGCCTTGACCTTGGCATTGAACTCATAATGCCAGGATCCGGCATCACGAAGCATGGCTTGTTTCACGGACAAACTGGTCGTCAGTGGTCCGGGTGTAAATAGAACTTTGTCCCTTGATGAAGGAATTTCGATGGTCATTCGCTTTGGATATATAAAGTGTCCACGACTCGTTGTCGTTTCCCAATCCGGCATAAAGCCCAGCCAGGAAGCGCCTGAACAAGTGCGTATCACAGTTGGCACGTTAAGGCAATGGCAGAGCGTGAGAACATGAATTCAGACTCGCTTGACAAATCTGCGAAGAACGCATCATGCTGCTGCCGTGCATCCTTTTCCATTCAGAATTTGGCAATCATTCGTGGTCTTGGGGTTGCTGTGCTCCCTGCCCCAAGAGCGGGTCCAGGCGCAGGAACGTTTACAGGTAATGATCCGGTTTTACGACGTTCGCCCGCTGGGAGAATCACTACAGGCCGTGCTCATGCCGGGCTTTGGTGAGATCTTGTCCCAGGCAGACCGCGTCCCGGTGTTGACTCTGTCCGGTCCCGAGGGACAAAAGTATTCAATCGAAACCTCTACTGAAATCGGCCCAAATGCCAAGTGGAAACCGCTCACGACCGTCACACTGGGAAAAACCCCAAGCCTGGCATTGGATATTGAAGGAAAAGGAGCAGGCACTCGATTTTTCCGAACCAGCCTGATCCCCGAGAGTGACCCCGTCCCCAATCCCAACCCGGAACGGCTTGTCTGGATTCCCTCGGGAACATTCATCATGGGCAGCCCCCCCGACGAACTGAACCGTGATACGGATGAACAGCCCCTCACCCAAGTCACTTTCAGTCGCGGTTTCTGGATGGATAAGTTTGAAGTCACCCAGAAAGAATATGTTGAGATCATGGGGCACAACCCTTCCCGCTTCAAGCCGGGAGACAATCGTCCGGTAGACAATGTGACCTGGGATTGGGCCATGGAATATTGCGAAAAGCTCACCCAACGTGAACGGGAAGCAGGTCGCTTGCCGGAAGGTTTCGTTTATCGTTTGCCAACCGAAGCGGAATGGGAATACGCCTGTCGCGCCGGCACCACCACTCGTTATTCATTTGGGACCGATCCGGATTTCACATTGTTCAATGATTACGCCTGGCATTTGAACAACAGCAACAATCAAACCCATGATGTCGGCACCAAACTCCCCAATCCGTGGGGCATCTACGGTCTGCATGGAGGTGTTTACGAATGGTGTTTGGGGTGGCATGTGTTTTACCCCGGTGGCAGTGTCACCGACTACATCAGCCCGCCCGGACAGGACCACGTCCTGCGAGGCGGCGCATGGAGTGATTTCCCGATGAACGGTCGGGCCGCGGAACGCCATTGGTTCGGACTCAATCTAAGCTACGGCAATATCGGTTTCAGAGTCATCCTGGCAGATCCTTATGCCCTGGTGAGTCATTAGGCATGACATCCAATGCTTCTTGAATGAAGGGACGCATCCCCTTCATCAGAACGGCTTTTGGATGACATCTCAGAACCATACCGTCCATATACATCAAACTCCGTATCACACTGAATATGCCCTGTTCAAAATGCATGCCATGGTGGACTCCCAGTTTGATGGTGCTCATCATTTGTCGGGTCAGGCTGATTTCAGAAACATTCCGGTCGGTAAAATCATGGTATAATTCTAGAAAACGTCTTTCAAACTCAGCATAGGTATTCCGGTCGATTTGGATATCGGACATCTGATGCAAGGCCTTGGCACAGGCTGGATAATCATATTGTGACAAGGCTTTGAAAAAGTAGAACAATCCAAGACGCAAACGCTCGCTGACCGTCCCCACGAACCCCGTGTCCACGAAGGTCCAACGATTCTCTCTCAGAATGACATTTCCCGGATGCAGATCCCCATGAAATGTCCCGACGCAAAACAGATAAAAACCATGCACTCGAAACAAGTCCAGGAGTTGATCGTATTCCAGACGTTTCGACTCCAGGAGTTCATCCACGGTCGGCCCATCCACATACTCGGATACCAAAACGGATGCGTTGGACAGTTCAGTATAAACTTTGGGAAACTGAAGGGACGAGAGATCGAATCGTTTGCCATGCGTGCCCTGAATCTGTCTCAATGCTTGCTGTCCTTGTAATTCATGACGCAGATCCAGCTCGCTCAAAGTGAAGGTTTCCAAATCATCCAGAATGCCAACAGGATTACCGGCCCGTTTGAGGGGAGGATAAAGGCCGGTAGCCACTTTTAAAAGTCCACGGAGTTTTTTGACTTCTTGCGTAAAACTTTGCCTGGCGTCGTGCTTGATCAATTTAATCACAACGGGCGTCTCATCCTGGAGCCATGCCCGGTGCACCTGTCCAATGGAAGCGGATGCGAGTGGAGTGGGATCAATATGTTGAAAGGCATCCCTGGATTCTGCAGACATCGCATCCAGAACAAGCTGTTCAAAACGTCCGGGCTGAAGTGTCTTGTTGCGGCGATACAAACGACACAAGTGCATGCATCTTTCCCGATCCAGAAAATCGATTCTCAAAGCGTGCATTTGGCCAATCTTGACCGCAAGAAGCCCCTGATTTTCGATCCAATCCAGATCCGGCAAACGCTGACGGGCGCCATAAAGCTCCCAAATGAGCCGACCGAACTTAAGCGCATTCATCACACTTGTGTGTTTTTGGATACATAAGGTACTTTGTAACGTTTACTGATCAGGTTGGCCGCGATTCTTCCGGATTCATAAATGGTGGGCAAACCGCTACCGGGATGGGTTCCACCACCGACCAGAAAACAATGATCCAGCTCTTCGAATTGGTTGTGCGGACGGAAATAAAGCATCTGCGAAAGCTTGTGTGAAAGGTTGAAGGTAGCTCCGTATTGGATACCCCGATCCGCCCAGTCATCGGGCGCCAACATCATTTCTTCCCTGATATGGCTGCTCAGGTCAGGCATGCCTCCACGCGTTTCCATTGCATGGATCAAACGATTGCGAAACGTATTTTTTTCGACGGACCAGTCAATGTCAGCGGTCAGGTTTGGGACAGGCACCAAAACATAAAGCGCCGAATGCCCTTCGGGAGCCAGGGATGGATCGGTCACACTGGCATTCCGGACATAAAAGGAATTCTCCTCGGATAACTTTTTGCGTTGAAAGATATCCTCGATGTTTTTCTTGTAATCCTTGGCAAAGAAAATGGTGTGATGTGGCAGGTCATACTGTTTATCCACCCCGAGATAAAGCATGAAGGTCGAACAGGAGTAGTCCATGTTGTCCACCTTCTCCGGGCGGTATTTCCGCAACACTCCGGGCGGCACCAAATGCTTCATGGCATAGCCAAAATCTGCATTCAAAACCACCTCGTCCCCCAACAAACGTTCGCCATCCTCCAGCTCCACCCCCTTCACCGCCCTTCCCTGAACAATGAGTTGTTTGACCGGTGTATTTAATCGTACATCCACCCCATGCTCCTCACACACCCTGGCCATGGCTTCCGATATTTCGCTCAATCCGCCCTGAGTGTGGTAGATACCGTAGGCATGTTCCATAAAGGGCAACATGGCAAATGCTCCGGGACATTCCCAGGCAGACATGCCCAGATATTTGGACTGAAAAGTAAAAGCCAGCTTAAGAAGTTCATCCTTGAAATACCCTCCCAGCACATCCATCACGGATGAACCCAATTGCAAGTGCGGCAAAGCTCTCAAGGCATCCTTCGAAAAATATCTTTTAATGGAGGAATAATCCTTTTGCAGACAAGGGGCCATGCGCCGAAATCTTTCTTGTTCTGTTTCAAGAAATCTCCAGTAACCCTCGGCATTACCCGGAAATTTCTCATTCAGTTGCTTGAGCATCTGGGCATGATCGGTCGTGGGTTCGATCGAGGTCCCGTCAAATTGAAGGCGATACATGGGCTCCAACTTGACGAAATCCAGATAGTTGGCACTGTCTCGACCTGATTCTTCAAACACCTCATCCAGGAGGTATTTCATCATCAGAAATGTCGGCCCCGTATCAAACTTATACCCGTTCAGATCAATGGAAGCGCTTCTACCTCCAACCCGATCACCTTTTTCAAGCAAGGTCACTTTGAATCCTCGAGCTGCCAATAACATGGCAGATGTGAGGCCACCAGGCCCGGCACCCACGACGATGATGTTTTTTCGATGTTGAGTTTTGTTCATTTTCTTATACAAATTCTAGACAAAAGAACATTTTGTGAGATTTTTGCAACTTTATTTTAGACATTTTTTAGTCACCGATCAGCACCAAAACTTCGACTAGCCGAACCGTCCAGACGGATAAAAACAGCTTTATCCACTAATATATAAGGTGTTACAACAGGCCACCACTTCATTAAACTCCCTTCACGAATCATCCTTGGATTTTATTCAACAAGCAGGCAAGCTCGTGGACCAGATGAACACCCCTCGCAGAATAATGACTCAAAGGCTTCTGGTTGTATTGATGCTGCTGACGATCCTGAGTGTTCCCGCACTCAAAGCGCAGACGTGGACACACCATGCAGACATCCCCTATGTCCCGGATGGGCACGAACGTCAGAAACTGGATTTATATGTTCCGAATGGAGAGGGCCCCTTCCCTTTACTCGTGTGGATCCATGGCGGCGCATGGAGGGCTGGCAGCAAGGATCGTCCTCGCGGCAAGGAGTGGCTGGATAAAGGAATTGCCCTGGCTTCCATCAACTATCGCCTCAGTCAACACGCCATTTTCCCGGCGCAAATCCAAGATTGCAAAGCCGCCATACGCTGGTTGAGGGCTCACACAGATGAATACCGTCTCAACACAGATCGCCTGGTCGTCTGGGGAGCTTCGGCCGGTGGGCATTTGGTGGCGTTGCTGGGCACAACCGGCGACACACGACAGTTCGATGTCGGCGATCATCTGGAGCAATCAAGCGCCGTCAGTGCCGTCATCGACTGGTTTGGACCCACCGATTTCAATCAAATGGACACCATGGATGGCGATATTGGAACCATGCATCATGATGCACCTGGTTCACCGGAATCAAAACTCATCGGTGGTCCAATTCAGGAAAACCCGGACAAAGTCCAAAAGGCAAACCCCATCACGCATGTGACAAAGAAGGACGCGCCCTTTCTCATCGTACATGGAGACAAAGATCCACTGGTCGCTCATGGACAGAGCGCCATTCTCCATAAAGCCCTGCTGGACGCAGAGGTTCCAGTGATCTTTCACACCGTCACAGGCGGAAAACATGGTGGATTCCGGGATCCGGAGGTAGCTCGACTGGGGAGCGATTTCATTCGAAAGCATTTGTTCCAGGCTGACAACAAACGCTGACCTGCTTCTAGGGGATTGAATCCACACCGCCACTCTGTCAGGATGCCGCGCATGGAGCATTCGGTAGAAGGTTTTTCAGGTTTTGTTGAGTTTGCAGCGCACTTTAAAAAGCGCCGGTCCATCCAGTATGTACTGTTCGATTTTGACGGAACACTGTCCCTGGTCAGGGAAGGATGGCCCGAGGTCATGCTGCCCATGTTTGTGGAGATGCTCCCCTCCCGGGAAGACGACACCGAGGAGTCCGTCCGCAAGATGCTCCTGGACGACATCATGAAGCTCAATGGCAAGCAGACCATTTATCAGATGATCCAGCTTGCCGAGCGGATCAAGGAACGTGGTGGCACACCGAAAGACCCTCTTTGGTACAAACACGAATACCTGCGCCGACTGGATCTCCGCATCCAGAACCGCAAAGAGGCCATCCTTTCGGGGGAAATCAAGCAGGATGATTACGTGGTCCACGGAGCGCGCCACCTGCTGGAAGTGCTGACTGGAAAAGGTCTACCCGTTTATCTGGCCAGCGGCACCGACGAACCGTTCGTCAAAGAAGAGGCCCGCATCCTGGGACTCGACCACTTTTTCAAAGGCCACATTTACGGAGCGCTGGATGATTACAAATCCTTTTCCAAAAAAATGGTCATCGAACGCATCATGCGGGAAAACAACATTCCCGGCGAAAGCCTGATGTCTTTCGGTGATGGCTATGTGGAAATCGAAAACACCAAGGAAGTAGGCGGCCTGGCCGTCGCGGTGGCAACCGATGAAGCCAATAACGGCAGCGGCAACATCGATGAATGGAAACGCAACCGACTCGCCGGAGTCGGGGCCGATGTGATAATTCCGGATTACCGGGACATTGATGTCTTGTTGCCCCGCCTGACCGACGTCCCGGCATTTTAGTCTTGGAATAACCTGTCCAATTCTATCCTGACCATGAACGATTCAGATCACATCCCATTCCAACGTTCTAAATTGAAGGTATTTCCCCTCGAAGAACGCAAGAGCCTGACGCGTGTGGAGGATATCCTCCTGGATCCGGACCAAACCCCGGCTGAAGTGGATGAGTTTCGTAAAAATCAAATTCACCAATCCGCTCAATCCATACGGCAAAGCCGGGATCAAGGCGCTTCGGTCATGTTGATTTACGGCGCTCATTTGCTGAGAAACGGCACCGCTCAAATCCTGGACCGCATGATGGAAAAAGGCTGGATCACTCATCTGGCAACAAACGGAGCGGGCACCATCCACGATTTTGAATACGCCTATCTGGGCCGATCCACCGAATCGGTCCGGGACAATGTTGAAACAGGCACGTTCGGAGCCTGGGATGAAACCGGTCGATCCATCATGATCGCCCTGCTCTCCGGAGCATTGAACGGGCAAGGATACGGGGTGTCACTGGGGAAACTGATAGCGGAAGATGGTTGTGAATTGCCAAGACCCGAAATCCTTCAACAAGCATTGACCACTGATCCGACCCAAGCATTGGCAGGCGCGCAAGCCGATTGCCTGCAGATCATGCAGCAATTCGGGTTGGATGGAGGATTTCAATCCATACCACACCGTTGGAAACACGGATCCATTCTGGCATGCGCCTTTCAACGGGGTGTTCCGGTCTCCGTGCATCCCGGCATCGGTTATGATATCATCACCAACCACCCCATGTTTCGGGGATCCGTGGTCGGGCGCGCGGCTGAGATTGATTTTGGTTTGTTCAGTCAGGCGGTGGAAGGACTGGATGACGGTGTCGTCATGAGCGTTGGATCGGCCATCATGGGCCCGCAGGTCTTTGAGAAAAGTCTGAGCTGCGTTCATAATCTGCGCCGTCAAGCAGGCAGGGACAATGTCTCCGGACACTCCATTCATGTTGTGGATCTTCAGGATGGAGGCAATTGGGATTGGACCCAAGGCGAACCGCCCAAGACCAACCCCGCCTACTATCTCAGATTCTGCAAAAGCTACTCCCGGATGGGAGGCCAGATGCATTACGTGCAGTGCGACAACGCCGCCTATATACACCACTTGTATCACGCTCTCAAATCCGCATGACCCAAGACAGAATCCAAGAAATCCTGAAAGGCTACGATGGTTTGAACATCGCCATCATTGGCGACTTTTGTCTGGATCGTTATTTTGAGATCGATCCCAGCCGAAAGGAAACCTCCATTGAAACGGGACTGGAAGTCCACAACGTCACCCGTGTACGCACGCAACCGGGAGCGGCGGGAACCATTCTGAACAATCTGGTGGCACTCGGGATTGGAGAAATTCATGCCATCGGTTTTCGTGGTACGGACGGTGAAGGATGGCTATTGAAACAGGCCCTCGACAAACTCTCGGGAGTGAACACCGGGCATTTTCTGGAGACGGATCAACGGCATACCTTCACCTATTCCAAACCTCTCGTACTGGAACCCGGCCAAGCTCCGAAGGAATTAAACCGATTGGACATCAAAAACTGGTCACCCACTCCCTCATCCATTTCCAAAAAAATCTGTGAAGGAATCCATGCCATTGCCGACCGTGTGGACGCCATGATCGTGATGGACCAGGTGGACATCGCTGAAACAGGTGTCATCACCCGGGAAGTGCTCGCTTGCCTGGGTGAGCTACAGAGTGCCAAACCAACATTGCCGGTCATCGCCGACAGCCGTCGCAGCCTGAAGACCTATCCCAACCTTACCTTCAAGATGAATGCCGACGAACTTTCTCAATGGATTGGAGCCACAGAGGCTTTATCTCCCGAAGACGTGGGTATTCAGGCGCAGGCACTCGTGAACAAAACGAACCTGCCCGTCTTTGTCTCCATGGCCGACCAGGGAATTGTAAGCGCCAGTCCGGGCGCTCCACACATACATGAACCTTCCCTGCCCGTTCGTGGCCCCATCGATATTGTCGGCGCGGGCGATTCTGTCACAGCCAACCTCTGCGCTGCCCTGGCATCGGGCGCCACACCGCAGGAAGCCATGCACCTGGCCATGAGAGCAGCCTCCTGTGTGATCCACCAACTGGGCACAACCGGAACAGCCACCCGCAAGGACTTGTTGTCTGTCAGTTAGTGGCTCCGGGACTGGGTTTGGCTTCTGCCAAATCAGAGAGAGGTTACAAGGAATCCTCTTCGTCCTCCTCACTGCAACCCTCCAGAAAGTGGTTTTCCAGAAAGGCACTCAGTTTCGCTGAGCGATCAAACAGTTCGTCTTTCAACAGATTGATGTTTTCGTCCGCAGCAAGGTCCCAGGGTTGGGAAAGGATTTCTTCCGTGCGAAGGAACAATGGAATGTCTTCATCTGTGTTCCCTAACTTTCGCAGGATGGATTTGACGGCCTCCATGTGTCCCACCGCTTCCTGAATCCTGGCGGAACATTCGGTCGCATCGATTTCTCCATCCATAAAACGCTGGATGAGGCGGCAATCGAAGGAGGCGCACATGCTGGGCCGGTTCTGGTAGATCCGGCATTGGTTCTTGCCCTTGAGACAGGCACAAGGTTGCACCAGGTAAGAATGCTGATCGTGTTCCTCGAGTTCGACACCTAGCTCGGACAGAGTGTTGCGTTCTTGTCCATCTTGCAACTGAACATCCACAAAGAGCACACCCGAGCAACAGAGCCCACATTGGGCACACATTTTTTGGATGGACTCAGGGGATGAGGGATTCGCCATATCACCGGAACCTTATTCGTTGAATACAGGTTCCAGAAGAGGATTCCCATCCGCGTCAGTTTCGATTTCTTCCACTGTAATGGAATGCCGGTCAAACACGGAACCTTCATTCAATGAAAGTTGAGCAAGCGCCTTGTTGTATTCAGCGAGCGCATTGATCTCACTCGACCGGGCGGCCGTCAAATCCCGTTGCAACTGAAGCACAATGAAACTGGTGCTCTTACCCACTTCAAGCTTCTTCTGCTCTGCATCGAGCGCCGCTTCGGCGAACTCACGCTCCTGACGCGTCGCTTCAACTCGCTGGATATTGATCTTGGTCAAGGACACCGCATTTTCGATGTCCACCATGATCTGTTGCTCCATGCGTTTGTAACTGAGCTTTAATTGCTCGGCTTGGGCCTTGGCTGATTTCAGGTTGTAACGGTCCTGACGTCTGCTCAACGGCATACTCAGTTCCGCACCAACGGACCATACCGGATTGTCTCGACCGGTAAATTGATTGAATAGATCTCCGTAACTTCCATCCCGTGCCTGTGCGGAATAGCCAATGCTACCGATCAGGTCAAGCTGGGGAAACAGCTGATTGCGTCGAAATTTGACCAGAATACCCTGGTTTTCCAGGGCTTTTTTCCGCTCGGCCAAATCTGGACGATCGTTCATCCCCTTGTGCCAGCTGTCCTGCAAATCCATCACCACGGGAACAGCACGCAAACCTTCGGTCGGCTGAATAGCCACGTTCATCCAGGCGGTGTATTCATCACTCAACAGGTTTTTGAGAGCGTTTTGACGCACAACCAGGGTGCGATTCGCACCTAAAAGATCTGCACGGCGGGCGGCCACCTGGGATTCGGCTTGTTTTTCGTCCAAAGGTGCCATGGTACCGATTTCGACCCGCTTCTTGTTTTCGGAAAGAAGACGCTCAGCCAATTGAACCGCTTTCTCCTGAACTTTGACGTTTTCCTGGGCAAAAATCAGATCGTAATATGCCAGCTCAACCTGGACCAGCGTGTTCATGATCTGCCACTCCAGTAGTAAATCCGATTGATTGAGCTGGTTTTTGGCCAGTTTGATGTTCAGCCGTGCTCCATCAATCCAGAAATTCTTGAGCAAAGGCTGACGCAATTGTGAAAAAGCTGCGTTCCCTGCAAACTGGTTGAAGGAAAATCCAACGTTATTGACCTCGGTCTCAGAAATGGAAGTCTGGAAAGAATAACGTGTCCCGGTGGGCAACTGCCCCGAAATACCGGTGCTGAAATTGTCCGTGTCGGACTGGGAACCCGGAATGTTACCGATGGTGGGGTCGAATCGCCCGGGCTCCTGTCGGTGCGACTGACGATAGCTGAAAAAGAAGTTCGGATCATAGGCCCCTTCCGAAATACGCACGTCATACAAGGACAGTTCCGGATTCACCCGTTCGATTTGAACGGTCAAATTGTCTTGCAAGGCAATTTCAAAGCAGTCCTCCAGCGAAAGCGGACGTAACTCCTGTTGGGCAAGCAATGAACCTTGTGCTGCAAACGTAATCGGCAAGACCAGGAGGGTCGCAACCCGCTTGGACATCCTTTTCATTAGGGGAGACTTCTTCATTCCAGTTCTCAAAATAGATTATCAAAGGGAGACTATGCACCATTCAGAAAGATACTCAATGGTGATCTTTAGTGGTATTCCTGAATAGGTTTGACGGTGTAGCCGTTTTTCTTCAACGCCGCAATCGCGGAGGTGGCGGCTCTGGCACTGCTTAAGGTCGTCATAATCGGCACCCCGCAATAAACGGCGGTTGTCCGAATCTTGACTTCATCCGCCCTGGGAGCCTGTCCTGACGGTGTATTGATCACCAGATCGATTTCATCATTCTTCAGCAAATCCACGGTATTGGGACGTCCTTCACTCAATTTCTTGATCTCCCTGACCTGTAAGCCAGCCTGAGTCAACACTTTGGCTGTTCCCTCGGTGCAAACCAACTCAAACCCAAGACCGGCAAGGTCTTTGGCAATTTCGGCGATCTGAGCCTTATCCGATTGGTTGACGCTGATGAAAACACGTCCTTCAAGCGGCAACGGAGCATGGGCCGACATCTGCGATTTGGCGTAGGCAGTGCCAAGATCGGCATCCAGGCCCATGACTTCACCCGTCGATTTCATTTCCGGCGACAGCAAAATATCCTGGCCGAAGAATTTATTGAAAGGAAACACGGATTCCTTGATAGCCCAGTATTTGGGCCAAATCTCCTCAGTGAAACCCAGATCTTTCAAATGAATTCCAGACATAACCTTGGCGGCCAATTTGGCCAGAGGCACTCCAATAGCCTTACTGACAAAGGGAACAGTACGTGAAGCGCGTGGATTGACTTCAAGCACATAAACCACCTCGTCTTTGACCGCGTATTGAACATTCATCAGTCCAATCACTTTCAATTCCCTGGCCATCGCATGAGAATATTCCCGAATGGTATCGATCACATTCTGGCTGAGGGTATGTGGCGGAAGCACCATCGCCGCGTCACCACTGTGCACCCCGGCAAATTCAATGTGTTCCAACATGCCCCCTACCACGATGGTCCCTTCGGATGGATCGTCGAACAATCCCACATCACAGATGCAATCCACATCCACCTCGACGGCATCTTCCAGGAATTTGTCCACCAGAACAGGACGCTCAGGAGAGGCTTCCACCGCATAGCGCATGTATTGGCGCAATTCCGCATCGGAGTAAACAATCTGCATGGCGCGCCCACCCAACACAAAGCTTGGGCGAACCAACACCGGATACCCCAGCTCTTTGGAAGCTTCCAACGCTTCCTCCTCGTTGACCGCCAAACCATTGGAAGGCTGAGGGATATTGAGTTTATGCAGCATCGCGGCAAACAACTTGCGGTCTTCCGCGGTTTCAATACTGTCAGGCGATGTGCCAATGATATTGACCCCGTTTTCACGCAGGCCGATGGCCAGGTTGAGCGGCGTTTGCCCCCCAAACTGAACAATGGCCCCCCAGCATTTTTCACGATGATAGATGTGAAGGACGTCTTCGAGGGTAAGTGGTTCGAAGAAAAGCTTGTCACTGGTGTCGTAATCGGTGGAAACCGTTTCAGGGTTCGAGTTGACCATAATGGTCTCAAAGCCGGTTTCCTTGAGGGCAAAGGAAGCATGCACGCAGCAGTAATCAAATTCAATCCCCTGACCAATACGGTTCGGTCCCCCGCCTAAAATCATCACCTTGCGCGTGTCCGAGGCCTGTATTTCGTCGTCACCACGGTCGTATGAGGAGTAAAAATAGGGTGTATAAGCCTCAAATTCAGCGGCGCAGGTGTCTACCAAACGATAACTGGGGATCAATCCCTCCTGATGACGGTAGTCACGGATTTCTTTTTCCGTTTTCCCTGTCAAATTGGCAATCTGCTTGTCTGAAAATCCGTATGATTTGGCTTTTGCGATTAATTCTAAATTCATGTCGTCCTGAAGTCACCCTTTTGGAAGCCTAGTTAAAGCCACAATCAACACGAAAGCAAGTACAGGCCGACAAAGTCCTGAAAAAGGACGCCCCCCGTAGCTGCCTTCGCCAGAAGGTGGCCACCCGGCAACCAGGATCGCCCCACCGCGGTGCCGGATGTCAGGCCTTCAAATACGACAGACTGCCCCCAACGAAAAGTAAATGGATGCATGCATACCACAAGGTGCGCGACGGGACGTCACGATCTACCCACGTGGCAGCTTTCCCTCATTCTGACGGCATCCGAATCCAAATATCCCCACGAGGGAAAACCTGTAAACCTCCCACCTTAGATCAAACAATCCTGTAAATCCTGTTCATCCTGTCTAAAAAACCATGCCACCCTCGGCGTTAAGAGTAAGACCAAATAAGTTCGTTGTCCTGTGCGTCGATGTAGATGGTTGAGCCGGGCTTGACCTTTCCTTCCAGCAACTGCATCGCAAGCGGATCCAGAATCCGTTCCTGAATGGCTCGTTTGAGAGGGCGGGCCCCAAATTGAGGATCGAAACCTTCGCGTCCAAGACATCGCTTGGCTTCCGTTGTCAGTTCCAAGGTGAGTTTCTGGGTGTCCAATCGTTTGGACAGGATCCTGAGCTGAATGTCCACGATGACCGCCAGATCTTCTTCGCTCAGGCTATGAAAGATGATCGTATCGTCCAATCGATTGAGAAATTCGGGACGGAAATGACGCTTCATTTCTTCCTGAATCCGCAGTTCCAGACCGGCAACGGCCTCGGAGTCATCACGGTCACTTCGCGCATAGAATTCCTGGATCAATGGTGAACCGATATTACTGGTCAGGATGATCACCGTGTTCTTGAAATCCACCTGCCGGCCCTGCCCGTCCGTCAAGCGTCCGTCATCCAGTACTTGTAACAGGATATTGAATACATCCGGGTGAGCTTTTTCAATTTCATCAAACAGAACCACCGAATAAGGGCGACGTCGAACAGTCTCTGTCAATTGCCCCCCTTCTTCAAAACCCACATAGCCGGGAGGCGCTCCGATCAATCTCGCGACCGCGTGTTTCTCCATGTATTCGGTCATGTCGATACGGACCATCGACTGCTCGTCATCGAACAAAAACTCGGCCAACGCACGCGCCATTTCGGTTTTGCCCACACCGGTTGGGCCGAGAAAGATGAACGAACCGACCGGTCGATTCGGATCCTGCAATCCACTTCGAGCCCGTCGCACGGCATTGGAAACCGCCTTCACCGCTTCGTCCTGCCCCACGACACGCTGATGCAGCCGGGATTCCATCTGAACCAACTTTTCGCGTTCGGATTCCAGCATTTTCGAAACCGGCACGCCTGTCCAGGATGCCACCACCTGGGCTATGTCTTCATCGGTGACTTCTTCATTCAGAATTTTGCTTTGATGATGCTGTTCTTTCAACGCCTGCTCGGCTTTGGCCAATTGATCTTCCAACTTGGGAATCTGACCGTATTTGATCTGGGCAGCCTCATGCAGATCCCCTTCCCGCTCGGCTTTTTCCATGGCAAGACGGGCTTCTTCCAATTGGCTGTTGATCAAACTGGTGGCATTGATCGCGGTCTTTTCATTCTGCCACTGTGCTTTGAGTTCGGACGCCGTTTCCTTGAGGTTGGCCAGTTCCTTTTCAATTTTGGCCAACCGATCAAGGGATGCCTCGTCTTTTTCCTTTTTGAGAGCGGTCTGTTCGATTTCCAACTGCATGATCTGACGTTCGAGTTGGTCAATCTCGGTCGGCATGGAATCGAGTTCAATCCTGAGCCTCGAAGCGGCTTCATCCATCAGGTCCACCGCTTTGTCCGGCAGGAACCGGTCGGCAATGTACCGGTCGGACAAGGTTGCGGCAGCGACCAGCGCTGTATCCTGGATCCGAATCCCATGATGGTTTTCATAACGCTCCTTCAAACCACGCAAAATGGCGATGGTTGCTTCCACCGTGGGTTCCTGTACCGAAACAGGTTGAAACCTCCGTTCGAGAGCGGGGTCTTTTTCAATGTATTTACGGTATTCATCCAGCGTTGTTGCTCCAATGCATCGCAGTTCGCCGCGCGCCAGCTGGGGTTTCAACATGTTGGCGGCATCGGCGGAACCTTCGGTTTTACCGGCCCCGACGATGGTGTGCAGTTCGTCGATGAAAAGAATGATTTTACCGTCACTGGAGGTCACTTCCTTGAGAAAAGCCTTCAACCGGTCTTCAAATTCACCACGATATTTGGCACCGGCAATCATCGCCCCGATATCCATGGCCACCAGCTTCTTGTTCTTGAGGGATTCAGGGACATCCCCGCTGATGATGCGACGTGCCAGACCTTCGACAATGGCGGTCTTCCCAACACCGGGTTCACCGATCAGGACGGGATTGTTCTTGGTGCGTCGCGACAACACTTGCATCACCCGACGGATCTCCTCATCCCGACCGATCACCGGATCGATCTTTCCGGCACGCGCCAGAGCGGTCAGGTCCTTGCCATATTTTTCAAGGGCCTTGTATTTATCCTCCGGATTTTGATCCGTCACCCTCTGGTTTCCACGCAAGTCCATCAACGCTTTCAACACGGGATCCCGCAGAATGCCCTTTTTCTTGAAATCATCTTTCAACGTGGCACCCGCCTCCTGCACGATGCCCAGCAACAGGTGTTCCGTGCTGGTGTATTCATCCTTGAGCTGACGAGCCTCGGATTCGGCTTTGTCAAAGGCCTTGCGCAGAGCCTGACTCAAATACACATCCCCCGTTCCCTGTACTTTGGCCCTGCGCCCCAGGGCCTGCTCCAATTGCTGACGCAGTGAGGCAGGCTGCTCTCCAAGCTTGGTCAGCACGGACTGAACCAGACTGTCTTCCTGATCCAGCAAGGCCAAAAGCAAATGCTCGCAATCGATCTCCTGATGCCCCCGATCCTTTGCCAGCGACTGCATGTTCTGGACGGCTTCCTGAGCTTTGATGGTGTATTTATCCAATTGCATATTCAATTTCGATTCGTCTTATCCTCAAACCATAGTGGGGAAAACAGCATCACTTTTGACCATCTTCCTCCATCCCAAACATATTCCTGAAAACGAAACGGTCAAAGGTCTTTTTAAAGTTTTGGCATTTGAGTTTGATCCACCGGGGTGGCACACTATGCAGACTTTTTTATGGCCGTATGCGGATGGCTGTTGAAGGAATATGAATCATTTATACCTGATCGAAGATCTTGGCCTGATGCTGGTGGCAGCCAGTTTTTTGATGCTGATCACCCGGCGTCTGAAAACGCCCGCTGTGGTCAACTATCTTCTCGCCGGACTCCTCATCGGCCCTTGCTTCGGGTGGATTCATGAAACGGAACACCTGGACTTCCTTTCGGAGACAGGAGTCATCCTCCTCCTTTTCCTGGTCGGTATCGAACTGAATATCCGACACTTCAAAGCTGCAGGAAAGGAAGTCATGTGGACCGGTTCCTTGCAAATGGGGTTTACTTTTCTACTCATTTATGGCGTCACGTTCTTGCTTGGGTATACCAACCAAACGGCTTGGATTCTCGGGCTCACCTTCATGTTCAGCAGCACGGTGGTGGTGGTTAAGTTATTGCAGGAACACCGCGAATCGAAGGCATTTCATGGCAGGATCGCGATTGGGATCCTCCTGCTACAGGATGTGGCGGCACTGGCCGCGATCACCTGGATTTCCAGCATGAATCCTTCCGGAGAGAGCTCCGGCAGCTCAAGCTGGATCATCCTGGTCCGTGCCGTTGCAGGTATGGGAGCACTGATTGTGATTGCCTGGCTGGCTTCCAGATTCATGGTCAATCCGGCGTTGAACTGGTCGCTCCCCATCCCCGGCATGATGTTTATTTGGAGTTTGCTGTGGTGCTTTTTGTTTGTATCGCTCGCCCATATTTTTGGCCTTTCACACGAAATCGGAGCCTTTCTGGCTGGGCTGAGTCTGGCGCAATCCCAATACAACATGGAACTCAAACGACGGGTCCACCCACTCATGAACTTCTTCGTGGTGATTTTCTTTGTGCTGTTGGGAGCTAAAATCAAACTGGATTTGAGCCTGACCATGTGGATCCACGTTTTCATGCTGTCAGCTTTGGTCATGGTTTTGAAGTTCGTGGTGGTGGGAGGAGTTCTATGGAAGCTAGGAAGACGAAGCGAAGGAACTGTATTAAGCGGATTGCATCTGGCGCAAATCAGTGAATTCTCCCTGATCCTGATCGCTCTGGCTGCCAGACAGGAATTGGTTTCACCTGAAATACAAACGCTGGTTGCCTGGACCGGGATCATCACCATCGTGTTTTCCTCCTATGGCATCTTGTTTCGAAAACAACTGTTGCACTGGATGCATCACAGCAGGACCTGGAGCCGGTATTTTGATTGGAAACAACGGGATGATGCGGACAAAGACGAGCATTCTCACGAATCACCAACAATCCTGGTCATCGGCATGAACGCCATGGGACGGGACATCGTCACGCGACTGGTGGCATCCGGCGAGAAAGTCACCGCCATTGATTCCGATCCCAACAAACTGAAAGAACTCAAATGTCGCACCATTCACGGTAACATCCATGACTGGGATCTTCTGGAAGCGGCGGGTTTCGAACAGGCGAAGCTGATTGTGTCAGCGCTTCAAATCGAGGAAGCCAACCAATTACTGGCATTCCGCGCCCAGCAGGCAAGCATCCCATGCTGTGTCATGACACCCGACACCCATGCCATCCCAGCCCTGTTGGATCTGGGTGTGAGTTATTTCATCACCCCCTTCGCAGATGGGATCAAACGCCAACGCGCCGAACTGGTGGAACGAGGACTTTTGAAACAATGACTGAACTCCTCCTCCTCCTTATCATCGCCGGCACCGGTTTGGGTATCGCCCGCAAACTGAAAATGCCGGCTATTCCTTTCTGGATTCTGGGCGGGTTGATCGCCGGCCAGTTCACCTCCAGCGTGGAAACACACCTTCTGGAACAAATGCTGGAGATGGGATTGATCTTTCTCGTGTTCGCATCCGGCATGGAACTCAATCCAAAACGCTTCCAACACCAATGGTCCATCGTCTGGCGCGTGAGTCTCCTGCAGTTTGCGGCGTTGGTTTGTATTGGATGGCTGGCGGCCATTTCGATGGGATTCGGTGCCCGGGAAGCCTTTTATCCGGCGGTTGCCATGGGAACGAGTTCCACCCTGCTGGCCATTCGCCTGCTGATTCAGGGAAGAAAAATGTACGAACCATTTGCCCGTATGGTGATCGGCGTTTTGCTGATTCAGGACTTGCTGATGATCCTGATGGTGGTGGTGCTGGTGAAATCAGACGGCGGATGGATGAATGTCTCCAAAGGACTGCTTTCAGGCGCCTGTCTTGGCGGACTGGCCTGGGCCATTCGTCAGCATTTCTGGACGTTCTTTTTGAAGAAATTCGATTCGGATGAAGAATCGTTCCTGCTCATTCTCCTTTCCACCATGTTCCTTTTTGTCAGCGCCGCTCATTACCTGGACCTGCCACTCATTGCCGGAGCATTTTTTGGAGGATTGAGCCTGAGCTCTTTCCCTGTTCAAGGGCTGGCCAAAGGAGTCATGACATCCTTATCTGACTTTTTCTTCGCCCTCTTCTTTACCGCTCTCGGGCATTATGCAGGGATCCCGCTATCCTGGGTATTCTGGCTGCAAGCCGCGGTGTTTGCCTTGTTGGTCATTGTCATCACGCCCGCCCTGGTAGCGCTGATCGCCGAACGAGCCGGACTCACCGCACGTCACGCCATCGAAGGCGGTATCCTGCTGGCTCAGACGAGTGAATTTGCCCTGGTTTTGGGCTTGGCCGGGCATTTATCGGACAGCGGGCTCCCAGTTGAACGCATCAGTCAAATTGCATTGTTGTCAGTCCTGACCATGACCATCACCCCATTGCTGGCAAATGACAAAGTCACGCATTGGTTGCTCAGGTATCATCCGTTCCGAAACCGGCACCACATCGAGGAAACCTGGAACAACCACGTGCTCGTACTGGGATTTGGAAGCGCTGGCGACTATGTGATTCATCCATTTCTTGAAACAGGTGACACCGTGGTTGTGGTGGACGAAGATCCCGCCATCATCGCCAAACTCCAGTCCAAAGGCAAAGTGATCGCCATTCGGGGAGATGGCGCGGACAACGCCCTGCTCGATCAACTTCACGCCCGTCAGGCCAAACTTATCCTTGCAGCCATGCGACGGCCCGAAGAGGCGGAAGGTGTGATCCAATACGTGGACGGAGCCACTCCGGTGTTTGCCCGTGTCTTTGAACCGAGAGACGGGGAAAAGATCCAGCAATTGGGTGGAGTACCGATACTGAATTCCATGGCCAGTGCGGAAGCCTTCCTCGATTGGTATCAAACCATCGGAAAAGAAATGAGCGAAAGCTCCGAAAGTGATCCATCTTGAACCGGAGAAAGCCTACCCTTCAGCAGAAGTCGGCTCACTGGTGTCTTCAGGTGAAGGAGCATGTTCCTGAACGAAGTAACTCAAATTTTCGAGCTCGATAGCCAGGTTGACATTGTTGACAGTCACGCCATCCGGTTTCAATAAAACGATCGGTGCAAAGTTCAAAATACCCGTCACACCGTTTTCGATCAGCACATTGGCGGTCGGCTGCGCGGCTTCTACTGGAATGCAAAGAATCGCCATGCGGACCTGATGTTTGGCAAGGACAGCAGGAATCTCATCCAAACTCAGAACCGGAACGTTCATGAATTTCCCCTGGGCTACCACCTCGGGATTCGCATCAAAGGCCGAGACAATCTCAAAACCTTCCCTCTCAAACCCGCGATAAGAAATCAGTGCCTTCCCCAGATTACCAACCCCAATCAGCACCACAGGCTGCAAGGTATTGGTCCCCAACACTTCGGCTATCATGTCGGTCAATTGATTGACATCGTATCCCAACCCCCGGGTTCCGAATTGACCGAAATAAGTCAAATCCTTGCGCAACTGAGTGGGTTTGACACCGGCGGCGCTGGACAGCGCCTGACTGGACACTGTTTCCAAGCCATTGGCTTTGAGGCGCATCAGACAACGCATATACACAGACAGTCGATAGACTGCCTGACGCGGAATCTCACCTTTCAAACCTTTTTTCACCTGGTTATACCTTTGTCCAATTTCCCTGAGAATGCATCATTTACCCCGACCCATTTCCTGGTCAACTTGGGCCATATGCCGAAAAAAACTCGTAGGAGTGCGATTTTATTTCAGATCTTGCTCAACAATGTCAAGAACAAGGAGAGATATCCCCATCAGCAGCATCTTTAAAATAACTTATTTTCAGAGTGACTTTAAGGTTGCATTGGGCGGTTCACCCCCTATCGTATCGGGCTGGTTAACTCGAAGGAGAACAGCACATTGAATACGGATTTAGTCAAAATAGCAATGGACAAGGTCACCAACCCGAACATCCTGGTGAACCTGGTGTCACGACGCGTGCGTCAGCTCAGTTCCGGTGGAGGCGGAATGAGTCGACCTCTGATCGAATCAGACAAGCCACTCGGCACAGCCGACACAGCGTTGGAAGAAATCGTTCAGGAGAAGATTTCTTTTGAAAAACTCAGAGAAGACGAAATGCAATAACGCGGCTTCTCTTCTGAATGGCCTGCCAGCAATCACCTGGACGGGGCCAAACGACCCTTTCAAGCCGGAAGCTTACTTCCGGCTTTTTTGTCCCATAACCCATGGCCAAGAAAAACAACTCCAACGAAATCGCCAGTAATCCCAAGGCGCGCCGGGATTACCATATCCTCGAGTTGTTCGAAGCCGGGATCGTGCTGCATGGCACGGAAGTCAAATCCCTTCGAAACGGCAAAGGCGTCATCCGGGACGCGTTCGCACGTGTCGAAAACATGGAAGTGTGGCTCTACAACGCCCATATCGAGGAATACGCCTTTGGCAACTGGATCAACCACGATCCCAAAGCCCGGCGCAAGCTGCTCCTCAACAAATCCGAAATCCGCAAACTCTTCGGACTCGGTGACATCAAGGGCAACGCCATCTTCCCCCTCTCCCTCTTCTGGAAGAACGGCAAGGTCAAAGTCAAACTGGCTGTGGGCAAAGGAAAGGTCCAGCACGACAAACGGGAAGACCTCAAACGCCGCGACTCCGACCGCGAACTCAAACGCGCCATGATGCACCAATTCAAAGGCAAGTAACCCGCACTGCGGAGCAAGTATAATCCCGCGACTACGCATGCACGCCTGGTTAACGCCATCCAGTTATACAAATGGTTCTAAACCAAGAGGTAAGTTTTCCATTTTTTCCACGAAGCCGCGAGGCATAGAAGATATGGTTAAAATGAATGGTTTATCAAGCGCAATGGTGCTTTTAACAAGGGTTTCCTGAAGAGGGTGATCCACAGAAATCTTTGCGGCCCTGGCGATCTTTGCGCCTTGGCGTTCATCCTGATAAAGGGGACAAATTCACCATTGGGCATCCATTTTATTCCAACCCTTCTAAACGTTATCGAATCTTGCATGGAACCTTTTAATAGACCCCACAGTTCTCAATGACTGCTTGTTTTTATCGCAAAGGCGCAGAGGCGCAGAGGCGCAAAGCAATGTGAAACGGAGAATGCATGTAGAAAATGTAAGATAAACAGTAACTGCCTATTTGGAACCTCAAGGATGAGAGGTCAGACTCTTTAACCTGGCGCGTCCCTTGTGGTGTGCAAAGATCCATCAACCTCCGCTTGGGAAGCCTGCGACACTCAAAAACCGATCCTTCAAACAACCAAAGGAAAAGGGAGTTTAGTTGACCATGCCGCCACCACGGGTGGAAGGAGGAGATTCAAGAGTGAAAGAATACTTTAGTATGATCAACTACGAGTATTCGCCCCTTGATCAACTTAAACTTGAAGTTTAACTTAAATCCATGACAACTGTTACCATGCTGGAATTCAGGAAGAATGCAGCAAACTTTTTGGAAAGAATCGCCAAAGGAGAAAGCTTCGTGTTGTCCCACCGGGGAAAACCTGCTGCCAGGCTGGAGCCAGTTGAAACTGCCCATCCTCATCCGGATAAGGAAAAAGATCCATTCCTGAACATTGGGAAACGAGCGACTCCCAGCCCTAAAGGACCAACAAACCACAACATCATTGATTCCATATTGTATGGCAGCAAATGATATCCTGATTGATAGCGCGGGGTTTCTGGCCTTATGGGACAGCACCGATGTACATCATGATCGAGCAGTCGCGCTTTTGGCAAAACTCACCGATAATGGCTACCGGTTCTTAACGACCGATTATGTCATTGATGAATCAGCCACACTCCTATTAATGCGTCATAGCCACCTGGCTGCTTCAGATTTCCTGGAAACGATTGAACGGTCAAAGGCCATCTCACTAGAGTGGGTCGGACCAAGTAGATATCACACAGCCAGTCAATTTTTCCGCAAATACAGCGATAAAAAATGGTCATTCACCGATTGTGTCAGTTTTTGCCTCATGCAGGAACTCAACATCACCGACTCATTGACAAGCGACCACCACTTTCGCCAAGCCGGCTTCAATCCCCTTCTCAGCTAATTCACCATTCAAAATTCACTATTCACCATTTAAAAAGGCCGGATCCTTTTAAGGGATCCGGCCTTGTGCTTTTCAAACGTTACTGTGTCTTACTCAAATTATTCCGCGATGTAGAACTGAGTGGACTGATCAGGTGTCACCGAGTAAGGCGAAGTGGCGCCTGCTACCGGAGCATACTGACCGTTCGCAGTTGCCGAACTCTTCAAGGTACCCTCGAACTCGATCACGACACTGCCGTCCGTGAGGGCAATGGAGTTGACCTGACCTGCACCGACTGGAGGTTCAGGTTGCTCTGGTGTGAAGGGCACTTCGCTCATGCCTGCTTCATAATGTGCTTTGACCCTGTCAGCGGAAAGCGCGGTGTTGTACAACGCCGCTTCATCCAACCAACCGTCATACCACATCAAGTCACCTGTTGCCCAATAATCGGGAGAGAAGGTTCCGCTGGCGATAAAGTCATTAAGTACCGCCTCTTCGTTGCGTGCACCAAATGCGACATCGTCCGTATGGTTATAAAGTAAGTGAACACCACCTACTTCAGCAAACTGCTCACCATTAAGATAACCAGTCAGGGTTCCTTCGTAACCATCGACCTCATCGTCACCATTCATGACAAACACGGCGTGGTAAACCGTATTGGCCTGAATAGTGGTGCTGATTCCAACCGGCTCTCCATTGCTGCCAATGCCACCGGTCTGTTCAAAGGGAAGAATACCTCCCCAAATCTCTTCTGCGCGGTTGATGGCAGTAAACCATAGTTCAGCTTCTTGTGGGTTCGGACCAGGTTGACTTCCTCGCAGGTAAACATTCAAACCACGGGTAGCGCCACCTTGCTCATAAATAATCTGGGCATCCGCCACATCAGCAGCAAAACCTTCACCGAGAGGATCGCTTGAAGGCAAATTACGTGCTTTGAACCATATCTCGATGGTTTTTTCCTTCCAAGCAGGATTGCCTGCAGCGTTGTTAATATCCTGATGATCCGGAATGTCGAGATAGGAGCCCTTTGATGCATCAAACAACACAGCCGCTGAAGCAGCACCCGGCACCAAACGTTCTTCACCCAAGGTTGGGCCATTATAGTATGTGCCAACGATACCACCACCTAATTCACTTAAGGCCTGGCCTCCGGACGTTTCTCTGAATGTCCAGTAAGCGAAAGGTTCGTCTTCCAACACCGCTGCCATCCCTCTTGGAACGGTGAAGCGGTGTTCAACTGTTCGAGTCACAGGGGGATTGCTATTCTCAGTGTAAGTGAGGATCGCCACGTGATCCCCACCAGCAAATGGAACAGGATTCTTGAACGATGTGGTGATGTTGTTCCCATCCACTTTGACGTTAGGCGGGATGACCAATGCACCGTCAACACTCAGTTGAACCGAGTCACGGTTCACTTTAATGTTGCCGTTGGTAATGGTGAAGGCCACTTCATCAGCCAAGGTGCCGGATACTGGCTCAAAATGTGACACGTAAGGACGGGTCTGAGCCACACTATAAGCTTTGGTGGCATTAGGATTGTCCCGGTCATTGATCAGAATCTTCTCACCGTCCACCACACTGAAGAACTCGACGTTTGCGCCACCGGTTCCTTCAAACCACAACAGACGGGTTGGGTAGAATCCAGATTCTTCGACGTAGAATTCAAAGATCGAATCAGCTGAACCACGACCGCCGTTAAACTCTCCCACACTCGCAGCGAGCAAGTCCTGGGTAGCTGGCCCCATGGTTACCTGGAATCCATCATCACTATTCACACCAAACGAATGCCATCCTTGATCCAACTCGAGGTAGGTCAGGAATTCGGCAGCTATACCGTCCGTGCTGTCGTTGAATCCGGGAATGCCCGGAATGGGTGCATCCGTAAAACCACTGGCATCATTGAAGTTACCAGCAGATCCACCATCTTGCTCGAAGTTAACAATCGAAACATCGACTGGATTGAGCTGCCAGGAATTGGCACTGTCAGGACCAACTTCGTTTATATACTGGTTACCATCAGCATCGCTGTAACCTCCCTGCAACTGACGATTGGCATTGTCGATATTGTTGCCGTGCAGGTTGGTGGCACCGGATTGTGCCTCAGAGATCTGCGATACGTTGGCCGTAAAACCGTTGCTGTTTGTATCCACAGAATTGTTGGCGAAGAAACCTGGAATTTTGGAGTATACATCTGTGATAGTAAAACTCAGATCAGCTGAATGAGAGCCACCCGCGGAGTCCTTATAACTGACACTAATGGCATGGGAACTTCCGGAATCAGGAATGCTGGTAAATGCATAGCTGACAACTGCAACACCACCTGAGGAATTCACATCGACGTCCACGGATTGACCGTTCAACGTAACAGCCACACTACCCGCATCAACTGTTTGTGCGAACTCCTGAATATTGATCTGGAAACCATTTCGATCCCCAGTGAAGGAAGTAATGCGAGGAGCGGATGCAATGCTGGCAGTGTTCAAGCTGGATTTTTTGATCAAACCAAGAATAGCAGCTTCGTTAGAAAACTCTTCAATGCCAACCGCACCGGTTTGACCTTCACGTTGGGTGCTGACGGTGACAACATCGTTGGCGGATAGACCTTCCAGCAGAATCGCCATGGTAGCAGAAGCCGTGTTGTGGCCATCAAGGCTACGGATATAGTGCGTCTTGGCTTCAGCACCGGGATAAGCAGCACCGTTGATTTCCACTGTGATACGTGGATTCGGACGTTGGGCAGTACTTTGAAGCAGATCGTTGTAAACCAACAGGTAATCACCAGCTTGGCGAACAGTGATGTCTTCACCGCTGTGATTGTAGGTGGAACTGTCATTGACCGCCGGGCTTTCCCAGATGATCTGTTCTTTGCTGGCAGCATTCCAGTCGGCAGGATCCGCCGCGTTGGTTGTTTCAACGGCTGTTGCCGTGAACACTCCATCATTGTCGATCTTTTCGATCATGATGGAGCCTTTCTTCCCGGTTGGAAGAACGGCGTTACCCGTATTACCGGAATTCGCATATCGAAGTGTTTGGGTGGTCAGTGTCTGATTTCCACTCACCTCAACGATACCTGCAAAGTGAACGGAAGATTCAATGTGCCCACTGGCATTTCGGTTGTAGCCGTGACGGGATTGACCACCCGGAACGATTGAACCGTCAAGGAGGATTTCAAGACTGGGTGAGAGACGTGCTCCCGAAGTGCGCTGCAATGGCAAGTTCACATACACCAGGTAAGTTCCACTTGAAAGACTGATGCCAGCTCCGCCATCAGAGTGGGAAATACCGCTGTCTTTACGATTGGAAACCCAAGGCAACTCGACGGGATCTTCTCCTGCACCTTCCCAGTCTGGATTCAAGTTGACTCCATCCAGGGAATCGTCCGACACAGCCGAGAAGATGGTGCGTCCGGCCTCGGCTTTCTCTACAAACAAACTGGCAGTTTGAATGGCAGTCCGAATGGCAGGCTGTGCGGTCTTAGAAGCTTTGACCTCAATCACATCCCCAGCACTCAAGCCCTGCAACAGCAGATGTGCATGGCAGGAAGTTTCATCCTGCATGTTGGTGTTTCGAGGTTGATTACGAATGTAACCTGTCCGACCTTGGGACCCGGGGGCTGGTTCGCCATTCACATAAATCTCGATGTCCTGACTAGGACGGTTATCCGGCGTATCGATCGCAACGACCGGCATGGTTGCGGCCACAATATAATCACCATCCTCCAAAACCTTCAGTTGGTGGATGGAATTAATACTGTGCTCGAAGACCGACGGATCGATCGAGGAACGCTCATTCCAAGCGATACTTGTTGGAGTCGCGGAATCAAGATAGGCTCCACCACCTTCAACCTGACTGCCTTGCAGGAACGCCGCCTTTTCGACGGCTGCTTGACACACGGCTGTAACCATTAAGGCTAACGCCGCACCAATCGTACATAGTTTTAGTGACTTCATGATACAATCAATAGTTTCTAACTAGATATGGAACGCAACCATCCAAACGCCGGGTAATCCATCCGTCAACTCAAAAACACCACACTTCTTCCTCATTAAAGCACGATTTCATGAAAACTGTTATTTAGGAATAACCCTTGACTAATGCGTATATGCGTATACACTCATTTTTAAATATGTTAATCAATCGGATATCGATCGCTTAATGAAAGATTTTGAAAGATTTCCCTAAGGGCATCATGATCGCTAAGGAATCAAACAACAACCAGCAACACATGACGGTGAAACACTACGTGTCAAACAGCATCAAAGTGCTCGCGCTGTTGATGATCATTTTGCTGTGCCCATTCAGAGGGCAAGCGGCAATGAATCTCAAAGATGCATTTAGCTTACTGAAAGAACAGAATCCAACGATACAGGAAGCCATCCACCGCATCAGCGGTGCTCAGGCGCAAATCCAGGCCGCCCGATCGGCTTACCTGCCCAAGTGGACATTGCGATCGTCGTATTTGGGCTCTGACAATCCGATACAGGTGTTCGGAGCGATCTTAAATCAAAGCGCTTTCACGCCTGGACTGGATTTCAACAATGTTCCCACCGTGGACAACCTCAATCTCCAAAGTATGCTGACCTATCCCCTATTCACCGGAGGCCAAAGGAAAGCTCAACTGATGGCAGCAACATCTCAACGCAAAGCCGCTGAATGGGCCAGCCAAGTCGTCGAGAGGCACTTACAGTTGACCATCACAGAGGTCATGCTGGACATCACGAAAGCTCGCTCCATGATCCAAACAGCAAACCAGGCGGTTCAATCGATGGAATCCAACCTGACTTTGTCCCAAAACCGGCGAGACGCAGGAACGGCACTGGAACAGGAAGTGCTGGACGTTCAAGTCAAACTCTCAGACGCACGCATTGCCCGGCTCCAAGCCCAAAACATGTTAAACCTGGCCAAGGCTTCCCTTCGTATGCTGCTGGCATGGCCTGAAGATCAGACATTGGACGTCGCCGATGAAATGGAACAGATCGTTGCTCCTGATGAATCCGAATCAAAACAACGCCCCGAACGGCTCGCCGCTCGGGCATTAACAAATTCGGCACAGGAACAACTCCGTGCCGCAAAAGCCGAATCCCGGCCAAAAGTTCAACTGTTTGGGAGCTACGATGCCAACCATGGCTGGAAAACTGGAGAATCATTGGGCAGCTGGACCGCTGGAATTGCGATGGAATGGTCCCTGTGGAGCGGCGGCTTGAACAAAGCGAAACGAGACAAAGCACAATCCGGCTTGCGAGCCTCGGAATCACGGGAGGAGGCATTGCGATTACAACACCAGTTTGAAATCCAAAAAGCAAAACTCGAACTCACCGAAGCCCGATTGCGCTCTGAGATGGCAGCCGAAACCGTTCAACTGGCGGAAGAAAGCCTCCGGCTTACCCGTAATCGCTATGAACAGGGGCTCGGCATCGTCAACCAGCTATTGGACGCAGAAACCGCTCAAACCAAAGCCCGCATGGATGCAACCCATGCGCACATCGAAACCACCCAGGCCACCGCACGCTTGAGACATGCCCTAGGTCTCCCTATCCTGGACACAACCCCCAACATCAGTTCCCAAAATGAATAACACCCCTAAAAACGCAAGAAACGCCCCAACAGGTAGATCGGACCGTCCCGGTGCGAACCCTTATGGCCCCCATCCCTTGCTTTTCACCCACCAAAGGAAACCCCAAAAACATCCATCCCCCACCCCACAAAACACAAAGGCTCGCGGACGAGCCTTTTTCAATGGTGAATTTGCTTTCAGGAGAACGCATCCATCTATTCCGACCATCCTCGCATGTGCAGTAATCCTCCTCAGTGTCATCACCGGGTGCAGTCCAAAGAAGGATACCAGCGAGTCTACCGTTCAACCAATCGCCTCACCCATTTCCGTGACCACAACCAGCATTCAAGTGAGCAGCATGCCATCGATGACCGCTTACCTTGGCTCGGTTCAGACAGCCCAACGCGCCATGGTTCCGTCCAGACTCAATGCCAACGTCCACAAGGTGGCTGTAAAGGTGGGGCAACCGGTTCGGCAAGGCGATGTGCTGATCCAATTGGATGATCGGGAACTGAAAGCAGCAGTGGATCAGGCGAAAGCCGAACTGGAAAGAGCCCGGTCGGATTGGGACCGCTATCAAACCTTACTGGCAGAACGCTCGGTCACACAAAGAGAGGCTGACCAGGTTCGGACGACATTCGAGAGCGCTCAGGCAAATCTGAAAGCTTCCACCGTTCGCCTCGGTCATGCCTCCGTGCGAGCCCCATTTGATGGGATCATCGAACAGCTCAATGTGGATGCCGGGGAAGGTGTTGGGATGGGACAGCCTCTGCTCTCCATAGAAACCCCGGGAAATCTGGAGATCATCACGCATCTGCCTATCAATCCAGCCAGCGAATTGAACGTTGGAACATCCTTGAAATACACAACCTCAAACAATGGTCCGGAACGGGAGGCGATCATCACGGAACTGGCCACCGCAGCGAACCCTCAAACCCGCACGATCGAAACCATTCTTCAGCCCATTTCAAGTGAAGCCTTAAAACCCGGCGATGTCGTCCGGGTATGGATTCCATCAGCAACCGAGCAAAGCATCTGGATCCCGGCTTCGTCCACCTTGCAAAAAGGGCAGTTGGAATTTGTCTACCTGATTCATGATTCCAAAGCTGCCATGCGCCTGGTGAAATCAGGCAAGCAACGGCCATCGGAGCAGCTCACACAAATCATTTCCGGACTCAAGGAAGGCGATGTGTTGGTCACATCCCCGATGGAGGGACTGAGCGATGGACATCCGGTTGTCGTTCAGTGAACCACCCGGAACAACGGAAACAATTGAATTCATTCGACCGAACACCCATGACTCAAAACCCGCAGAATCACCCTCCATCCCAAGCCCAACACCTGGGTCTGGCAGGTCGCATGGCGCAGGCGTTCATTGATTCGAAACTCACACCGCTAATCATCCTGACTTCCATCCTGTTGGGATTGGCCGCCATTGCGCTTTTACCGCGAGAAGAAGAACCTCAGATCATCGTCCCCATGGTGGATGTCATGGTGTCGATGCCCGGCTTCAGCGCCAAGGAAGTCGAGCAACGCGCCACCCGCCCCATGGAGAAACTCCTCTGGGAAATTCCCGGAGTCGAATATGTCTACTCCACCTCGCAACCCGGTCAAAGCCTGGTCATCGTCCGGTTCAAGGTAGGCGAGGACATCGAGGATTCACTGGTCAAA
>Ga0255776_10001146_pt1 | contig 30293 bp, 45 predicted proteins | sample 071ome_19_FD_179974 | JGI IMG/M metagenome (GOLD analysis project Ga0255776, IMG submission 179974) | Coastal salt marsh microbial communities from the Groves Creek Marsh, Skidaway Island, Georgia - 071413AT metaG (version 2) | ecosystem: Environmental > Aquatic > Marine > Intertidal zone >... | reverse complement strand
TGAGCACAATTGCATCACGCAACATTAGATATGGCACCTCGGCTACAAGCAACAAAGCAAAAGACTTTTTGACTGAAGCCTTTAGCAACCTCGAACATCAAAGCGTATTTGTGTTAGATGAATTGTTCGACGCTGTACCCGACGTGTACTTGTTGCAACTCAAACAAGGCCAGTTAAGTGCCGAAGACATCACACGAATCTTGCGCAACAAAACACTTGATGGCACACCGGCATACCAAATTGTGAACGACGTAGATTTCGCAATTGACGGAACATTAGAAGACATGCAAGAACTCGGAGAAATTCTTGTTTCTGCACGCAACCATATTGGCCGTCAAAAAGACATTGCATCAGAAGAAGCAATTGCAAGCGTCATCCCTTACATTGACGATCCAAGAGAACGCACAATTTTTGCAAACAAAGTAAACACATTGATGCCGTTCCACTATGCGGAATCAAACTTCTACAGACGATGGGTTAAAATTTTTGGCGAATCCGACGACTTCTTATTACGAGACATTCACCAAGCACAATTAATTTTCAACGGTTTCCGTGAAGCAGGCATCATTACTGAAGATCCTAACGGTGACTACTGGATTGCTATACCCGGATCAGGACTTGTACACCGAGCAGTAGGAACATTCTTAGGTTTGTTTGGAATGGATCAAACTGATGTCAACTTGATGGGCAAATCACGTCTAGATAATTTGCTTCCCGGTTTCAACAGTCGTGTTGGCGAACCACAGTTCGGGCCATTAGGTGCATTCCCAATGGCAATTGCGTCAAACATTTTCCCAGAGTTGCAACCATTACGCCGCAATCTTATGGGCGACCTCGGAGCCACCCGCCGCTTACACGAAACAGTTCTGCCACCTGTGTTAGCAAAATTAGTAAACAGTGTGTACGGGCTAGTTGATCCAGAACATATGAGCATTGGTTTAACATCAAACTTTAATAACTTCGCACAATACGCTGTTGCTGACGGCTCGTTCCCCGGTGAAGGATCGACTGCTAAAGACCGAGAAGATTTTATGGGTCAAGCACGCAACGCCGCACGCATCGCTTTGTTTGCAAACTTCTTCATCAACACAGTGTTCCCTGTTCCCGGCACAGTTGACCTTTCTGTTGCTGGACAAAAAGACGATGACGGAATTTTGTCAAGTATTTCGCAAGTCGATATCAAAGACGTGTTCACTCAACAGTTCAGAGATTATGTCAGCACGTTTGGATACGACGAAGGCATTTACCGTTACGTGCGGGACAACCCGACAGCAACAGAATATGGAATTATTAATCCATTAGCGTTCCTTGTTGCCGGAACAGAACGCCAAGTTACAGGACCAATTGTTGCAACTGAACAAGCATGGGAGTTTTACACAAACAATGATGCTTTGTTGACAGAGTATCCAGACGGTGTGTCATGGTTTGTTCCAAATCAAGGGTACAACAACGATATTGAAACGTCAGCGTATGTGTGGAATCAAATTATGCGTAACGGTTTGCGTGAACGTATTGACAGCGATGAGTTTTATGAGGCGTTGATTTTTAAAACAGATGCGTATGAATATTACGACATGCTTGACCGCCATGAAAAAGAACTATTAGCGGCGATTGGTCGAGATAACAAACAAGCAGGTTTGGTGTTAGAACACCAACAAGAAATTAAAGATTTTAAAATTACGCATCCGTTGTTCACTGAAATGCTTGAACAATCAAACGGACGCACGTCACGTCAACGCACAATCACAGACATCCGTGAACTTGTAAACATGACTGATCCAATTGAATCTGAATACTTTGGTGCTATTTATTCGCTAAGTAAAGAGTTTGATATTTACGAGTTTAGTCGTTCACGTATCACAGGTAATTCGTCTAGGTCTGCTCAGGAACGCCAAGCACTTGATGACAGGTTTGAAGCGTTTGGTGAGGAATGGGCATTGATGAATCCAGATATTGAAATGCTTTGGAAATCAATTTACAAGCCAGAAAGTAGTATCAGATGATTATTCGCAACACGCCTACTCCTCCCGGCATGAACCCACCGACTGGTGCCACACAAACAACTATGCCACCAACGTGGTCAATGCCGCCGCAGTCAACTGGAACAACAACTTCAACTACGGTTCAACCGTCAACTTCAACAACAAACAATACGGCTACTACAACAAATCTTTCCGGTATTACATACGACTGGGAAAAATTTACAGGTCAAGATTTTGTTTGGATTATTCGCACTAATGCATCCTTCATGGATGCCTTAGACGAATATAAACAATTTGTTGAATCAGGGCTTGAGGGGTTTATATCTAACCAAGTTGCTTTTGTAAATACTCCAAGTGGCACTGTTGCGGCACAAGACTACGAAATTCAAGACATTCTTGATGCAGTTAATTTCAATATTTTTTCGCCTGAAGCGTTTGAAACAGTGGGCGGACAGATTGTTGCAAGCAACGAAGGTCAATGGGTTGACGAACAATATTGGGACATCATGGCTGACGGCATGAGTATTTCTGAAATCCGTCAACTTCCGTATTATTTGACTGATGATGGCCTTAAAGAAATGGTCAACAAATTACAGTTAGGTGGCTACATTCGGGCGGCAGGCGGCACGGCGGCACCCATTACAGACCCGTCTAGCCCGTATCTGCAACGGGCATGGGACATGTTGTTGCGAGATGTTTTATCTAACGACACAAATATTGCTACACAACTTACAAGCAAAGTTGAAGCCAATCTTGACGAGTTAAATAAGTGGGTTGCTCGTAACACTCCTAATACTGGAATGATGATTAACAATGTGAGTCAGTCGTTGTTGGGTCGTAATCTTTCAGAAAGCGAGTTGCAACGTGTGTTAGACACAGTGACACAGTTTGATGAGGAAGAACAACGTTTGTTTGCTGTTGAAGGTGAAACACCAAATATGGAAGCAGATGCAATTCGTGCGTTGCAACAAATGTTACCTATTGAAATTCAAGAATTTTCTCAAAACAATGCAGTAATGGATTTAATGAATTGGAGACCGGGAAGTATACGAAGTTCAGACCCGCTGGCTCCACCAGATTTGACAAGCGACATGTTTAGAGGAGCGTTCGGCAATGACTAATTTTACTAATGACTACTACGGCGAAGTTGCTGGTGTAGAAACAGAATACAACATACAACAAACAATTGATTTTTTAAGTCAATACAACCCATATTTTACTCCACTTGCTAACGACGAATGGGCGAGAGGACTAGTTGAAGAATATGTTACACGTCCTGAACGTGGTTTAAATTGGCTCAACTCTCAATTAGTTGGGGATCCACGTGGCCAAGCCTTATTGCTCCAAACCAAAGACATCATTGGTACAAGTGGCGGTAGCGGAGTAAGCAGAGCACAACGCAAAGCCAACATTGTTGCATCTCTTCGAGACACATTTTCACAATTTGGTATTGCCGTAACTGAAGACCGAATTAATTCTTTAGCAGAATCCGCAGTCAATGAAAACTGGGATAACAATCTTCTTATTGACAACATTTTAGTTGACGTTGATCCGTCTACCGTTAGTGTCGGCAATTTAACAGCGGCGGCGACTGCGTTACGTGAAACCGCACAACAATTCAATTTTGATTTAGATGAAGGTACTGCCCGCAGTTTGGCGTTAAACGTTGCACGTGGCGATATTACGTTAGAAGGCGTTACAGAACAGATTCGACAGTTAGCAATTAACGCAAACTCAGAATACGCACCGTTAATTAATGTTGGCGGAAATGTTCAAACATATGAAACTAATAAAGAAAACATTCGTGCAAACGCTGAACGATACGGTTTAACGTTGTCTGATGAACGCATTAATGAAATTGCGCAACAAGCAACGTTGCAAAATTTTTCTGACCAACAGTTGCAATCAGCAATGTTTGAGGGCATTGACTCAACGTATGCGTTTAAACAAGGCACGGTCACAGCATTGCAAGATGCTATTGAGGTAAGTGGTGCCGCATATTTGTTGCCAGTGTCAAGTCAACAATCTTTGGATATGGCGTTACGGCAAATGCGTGGAGAGTTAGATGATGCTGGTATTCAGTCAATGTTTAAAAATCAGGCTAAAGGACAGTTTGCTTGGATGTCTGATTTGATTGATCAAGGTGTTACACCAGCAGATTATTTTGCGCCATCTAAAGAATACCTTGCACAAACATTGGAAATGAATAGTAGCGATATTGATTTGATTAATGATCCGGTGTTTAGAGACATGATGATTGTTAACGAGAATGGTGTGACTCGTGGGGCTACGTTAACGGAAATTGCTCAAGCAGGTCGTAATGATGTGCGTTGGCAATCTACTGATGCGGCTCGTTCGTCTATGGCTAGTGTTACGTCTGCTGTTGCAGACCTGTTTGGATTGAGAGGTTTCTAATGCCACCTGTAAGAGTGCCAGATAAAGGTTTGCCGCCGTGGGGTAAAGGGCCTAAACCGCCAGAGTTTGACGGCTGGGAACGCGGCGACCCGCTTCCAGAAGATTGGGATCCTAGCGATAGAATTTCTATTCCAAGGCCAGTAGATCCAACACCTGTAGAAGATGAAGATACAACGCCTGCGTTAAACGATTTCAAAACGTTGGCTTCATATTTAAGTTCAATTGGTTTAAGTGATTTGTTCACTATGACAGGCGACACTCCCGGTGGGTGGTTGTGGGAACAAGTAAAAAATGGTGTGACTAGCGTTGAGCAGTTGTTAATTGGATTGCAAGAAACAGATACGTTCCAACAACGTTTTCCGTTAATTAAATTTCAACAAGATTTAAATGCGTCAGGAACCCCTACTCGTGTTTGGACTCCATCAGAATTGTTGCAATACGAAGAACAATTAACCAACACTTTTAGGCGTGCTGGTTTGCCTGAGTGGTTTTATGATAACGCAGTTGAAGATATTCAAGGGCGTTTGATGAGTGGTTTGTCAGTTGATGCAATTGAAGAACGTATTAACGTTGCTTACGAATATGTGAGCAATGCTCCGCCTGAAGTAATGCAAAAGTTCACAGAGTATTACGGACTAAAAGATGCGGAAGGTGCGTTAGCGTCATACATTCTAGATCCAGAAAAAACAATTCAGTCTATTAACCGAGCGTCACGCACAGCGTATGCGGGTGGTATTGGCGCACGTTATGGATTTAATGTTGATCAAGGAACAGCGCAACGTATTGGTGAGTTGCCAATGTCTGAAGCAGGTATTGATGATACGTTCCAAACTGTTGCGGCTAGTCGTGGACTTAGTATGGAATCAGTTGGTGAAAGAACTGATATCACTGAAGCAGATTTGATTAGCGCAGAATTTGATCAAAATGTTTCTGCACGTAATGCACTTGAACGTCGTCGAATTTCACGTGGAGCAATTAATGTTGCTGGTCAAGGTGGAGCCGCCTTGACACAGCAAGGGGTTATTGGTCTATAATTTAATCATGTATTAAGGAGTTATTTATGAGTTACACAATGTGTTCACATGATAAGAAGTCACGGACTGGTAGCAAAGTTGTTACTGGTTCTTCTTCCAGCACTCGTGCAGGTTTGGATAAAACCCCTGCTCCGTCTGGTGGCACCAAAGTGCGTTGATGCCACGCAAAAATCATCCGTCTAATCGACGGCAATCTTCAAAACGTTCTATTGATCAAACACGAGTGAATAAGCCTCGTGTTATTCGCACGTACCGATATCAATAATTGACGTGTATTTGTTTTGTGGTACACTAACTATACATAGTTATGTGCGCTATTCGATGTGTGCTCGTTGGGCCGTCGTTTGGCCGTAACAGTTGGGCAACCAACAGCCATCACCATTTCCACCCCGCAAAATGGTAGTAGGTAAAGCCGGGAGTAACAACAAAATATTAGGAGAATCTAAGTGGCAAACGACTCTGAAATGACGGATGATTCACCAGAGCACATCAAGAAATTGCGTGCCGAGGCGGAACAAGCCAAAACGTTGCAACGAGAGTTGGAACGTAAGGAACGTCAAATTGCGTTTTTGCAGGCTGGTATTGATACTGAGTCTAAAATTGGGCAGATGTTGATGAAAACGTATGAAGGCGAATTGACTTCAGACGCTATCAGAAATGAAGCAATTGAAATTGGGCTTATTAAAACTGAAGAAGAACCAATGAGTGTGCCGGAAGTGGACGAAACACAAGCACAGTTCCAGCAAACTCGTGAATCTTTTTCTGGTGGCAACTCTGCACCGCATGAACCACCACAAGTATCAGCAACTGATCGTGCATTCGATGAGTGGAATAGTGCAAGAAAGCAAGGTCTAAGTAATGCCGATGCTCAAGATATGGCGTTTGCGTCATTTATTGCGGCGGCGGCTAACGGTGATTCCTCTGCAAAGTTTAACGATGCACAATGGCAAAACGATAGTCAAGCCTTTGGACATCTAGGGTAATGATTCATCCGTATGGTTGTGAATGCCAAGCCTATGCGTGTCAACTAAGACGTAAAGGAATTGGTGTTTCGATGAAGGCAACGCCTTCACGTCACAATCGTAAACCTCCGGCAGAACATACCAATAATAATTGGGAAAAAGGTGTTGCAGGAGAAAACCGAGGGCATGGAACATTCATGCCATATCTTGGTGCAGATGGTAAAGCATTACCTATTAAACAAAAGTCAGAGGCAGAAGTCAAAGTCAAGAAACTCCGAGAAAAACTACCTCATTTAAATAAATAGTTTAGGAGAATATCATGGCTGAACAGTTGGCTAACCCAATTTACTCTAACGACCTAACGGTCGAAACAAAGATCAACATTGATGAGTTGATCTACATGCTTAACCCTGACGATCTGCCAATGCTTGGCGGTGTAAACAGCGACGGATTCCCTGTTGTTCCTCGTCAGCCTGTTGACAACACCGAGTTTTACTGGCTAGAGGACGAGTTCCTTACGCCACGGACAACAGCCGGTGAAGCACTTGATGCAACCGAAACTGAGGTTGACGTTGCCGCAGGTTCAGGCGAGCGTTTTGCCGCAGGTGACGCGATTCGTATTGACGATGAAGTTATGACTGTTACATCAATTAGCGGCGACACGTTGACTGTTGTTCGTGGAGCCGCAGGCACCACTGCCGCAACGCACTTGATTAACGCAGAAGTTATTGGTATTGGTACGCTTCTTTCTGAAGGTTCAATTGGTGACGAACAGTTCACTGGTCGTACCAAGTACAGCAACTACACGCAGATTTGGACTTCAAAGATCCAGATCAGCCGTACTGCACAGCGTATTCCGAAGTATGGTATTGCTAACGAGTTGGCACGTCAGACTCGCAAGGTTATGTTGGCTGAAGGTGTCAACATGGAGCAGGCACTTCTTTACGGTGTTAAGTACCAGTCAGGCACAACTCGTGCAACTGGCGGCGTGTCACAGTTTATTACGAGCAACGTATACAACGGAGCCGCATCAGGCGACTGGTTGACGGTTGAAGAAGTTGAGCGTGTACAGCAGGTTGCATACGACGCAGGTGGACAGTTCACCGCTATTGTGTCAAACCCTGCAAACTTTGCGGCACTCAACAACCTTGCTGGCGCAGAGCGCATTCAAACTGTAACTGTTGAAGACGAGCGTCGTGGTCGTCGTCGTGCAACTAGCGTCATCACCGAGTTTGGTGACGTTCTGCTTGTTCGCAACCGTTACTGTAAGGCAACTGACGCATTCGGTTTGAACCGTGAAAACGTGATTTACCGTGTGTTCCAGCCAATGGTTATGCAGCCACTTGCTAAGACCGACGACAAGGACAACTACATGTTTGTCGCTGAAGGCGGTTTTGAAGTTAAGGGTCAGCGTCACATGGCACGTTGGACTGGGCTTGATAACACTGCGGCGTTGCCTTCGGATCTTGTCTGATCTAGTTAACCCCTAGTAAAACACAATAGTTGTGGGGGAGGGGACGTTGTTCCCTCCTCCACACAAGGGGAGAGATCATGGCAAGAACAACTGTTGAATCACTTTTAGATCGTACTATTCGACAACTTAATTCGTCTGTACGTAATGAGTTAAATACTTTAGCGAACAATGTAAGCACGTCTGGGACGACGCTCACGTTGTCGTACGAGTTAACACCTGCTTATCGTTTGGGGTCTGTGCTTGCAGTTGGCCTTGAGTTGATGCGGGTGTTGTCTGTTGATACGTCAACTAAAACTGTTGAGGTGTTGCGTGGCTGGCAGGATTCTAATGTTGAGGCACATTCTGCTGGGGATGAGATTGTAGTTAATCCACGGTTTACACGGTTTGAGGCTTACGATGCGTTGATTGATGAGATTACTTCGTGGGAACCTGATTTGTTTTCTGTTGTTGATTACGAATGGACAGTTGACACAGAGGACGAAACAGTAGAGTTGCCGTCATCGTTGGCTGACGCTATTGGTGTTATTCGTGTGCGTCGTAATTGGGAAGAATCTGATTCTTCTTCGTGGCCGTCATTAAAGTTTAGGTTGCAACGGGGTGATCCGTCTGTTTGGTCAGGTGCGTCCGCAAGCGGTTTGTTGATTCGGTTGGTGACACATAATGGTGTTAGCCGTAACGGTCAGGTACATGCTCAAATTGCGTATCCGTTTATTGTTGATGATACATTGGCGCAGTCTGATGATCTTGTAGCAGATGTTGGTTTACAGCGTTCAATGCTTGATTTGTTGGCGTTAGGAATTAAAGTGCGGTTGTTATCCGACGATGAGAACAATCGTGCTAGTCGTCAACCTGCTGACGAGTCACGGCGTGCTGGTGATGTGGCTGTCAACCGTGGTTTGGAGTTAGCACAAACTATGCGTGCAAATTATTTGCGTCGTTATAGTGCAGAAATTATGAAATTGCGTACCAAGTATCCGATGGTGGCTTGGTAATGGCAGGCACGCAGGTAACACAAACGTTTAGTCCACCTACCCCGTTTTATGCGGGGACAGGTGCGACATTTACGTCGGTGCCTGCGAACTCTGTTGCGTTAGATGGACGTATCTATGCAATGGATTTGAACGGTTACCGTCATACAGGGTTGCCGTCATTTCGTGAAGGAGTAGTGTCATCAGGAGAACCATCTGACCAGTTGTTTAATCCTAATGGTGGCTGGTGGCGTTACCGTTACGACTGGTCATATGGCATGGGGCAACCTATTGCTGATCTTGATGACGATGTGCTTGGTCGCCGTTACGATTATTCAGAAGGTTTAAATCCGTGGGAACCTAACGCATTATCATTGCAACCTCTGCTAGCAGACAAATACCAGCCGCTGTCTAGCACCGGATACCAATTGTTGGGATCATGGATTCATAAATATCGTTACGACATTAACGACTATCTAATTGTGTCTAACGGTTTTGAGACAATGATTCTTGACAAAAATGGTGCGGCAGTTCCTTACACTACAAATGGATCCGAGTCGTTTGGTGCGCACATTATTTGCAATTCTGGTAACGGATACGTCACAAATTTTGAAACCATACACAACCAGTTTTATTCTGTTGTAGAAGATCGCAACGACACAATTATTGGTATTGATTTTTATAACAACAAACAAAAACTGTGTTACGGCATCATTCAAAACGATGTATTAACAAGCAAACAACATGAAACGTTAGTACAAAAAACTGGTGATCTTGGATACGGACCTCCACCAACCCTATTTAAAATTGTTGGCAACACGTTGCTATGTGGTTTTAGAAACACAATCTATGAAATTACAACCGACGCAACAAACGTAATTGCAACAGCGCTTTACACACACATCGACGAAAAATTCCAATGGACAACAGCATTTAATATTGGTTCACGGATTTATGTAGGCGGTTACGGCGCAGACGAATCATCAATGTTTGCAATGACTGTTACCTCAACAGGCAACCTTGCTATTGGTTCACAAGCAACCGTATTCCCATCAGACGAAAAACTGTACGGCGGTTTTGGATACGCTGGTAACGCAATTTTGTGGGGCAACCGAGGACTACGATTTGCTACGTTGTCAGGCGACGGCTCACTCACATACGGCGGGCTCATCGAAACTGATCTGCCAGTAACAACAGCATACGCCTACCAAAAGTTTATATGGTTTGGGTGGGATAGGCCAGACGGCAAACTTCAACTTGGACGTATTTCGCTTGAAGATTTTACTGACACACTCACACCGGCATACGCAACAGACCTTATTAGCGACGACTTGACAACTGTTGCATCGTTATACATCGGTTCATTTGTTGACACAACGTTTGACATCGCAGGCAAACCAGACACATTTACCGAACCATTCACATGGGTATTAGGTTCAGATGGACAATTGCGGTACATTACAAGCGACTTTGTAACAACAGGCTATCTAACTACTGGCGACATATATTTTGGTACAGCGGAAAACAAATCATTAGGACGAGTCGAAGTACGATTTGATGCTCTCAACACAGGCGAGTCTGTTGTATGCGAAGTAATTGATAGCGAAACAGGGACAGTTATTGGTTCTCGTACTGTTGCAGTTCCCGGTGCAAAAGAATTGGTGTTAACACCACAAGGCACAACGTTTAATCGTGCTCATCTGAAGTTGACATTAAATGGTCCCGGCACAAGTACACCTGTTGTGCGTCAATGGAAAATGTCGGCATACCCTATTGCGCCTTCCACCCAACAATGGCAGATACCGTTAATCATTGGTCGCACAACTTTGGTTGGTGGCACTGAGGGTGCGTTGGTTTCGTATGATCCGTGGGATGAAATAAATTTTGTGCGTGATTTGTGGCGTAATCGTACGGTCTTTACGTACACCGAGGGTGTGCATTACAATAGAGTGCGGATAGATAATTTTAGTGTTGAGCCAAATAAATGGGATGATGCAGGTGAATGGCTTGAATTAGTGTTAACAGTACAATTAATTAGTGTGGAGTAAACAATGGCGGCAGGATCTTTTGAACGTAAATCTTTTACTGGCGGGGCGCAAGCAACTGCAATTACTGCGCCGATTTCTGGCACTCCAAGTAGTTTTACTGTAACTGACGGCTCAACATTTCCTGATGGTGCAAGCGGTCCATTTGTTGTTGTGTTGGGTCGTAATACGGCTGATGAAGAAAAGATTCTTGTTAGCAGTCGTGTAACTAATCAGTTTAATATTCAGACACGTGGTTACGATAACACGTCAGCAGTTGATCATGATCTTGGTGAAATTGTTGAGCATGTTTTGGATGCGTCAACTATTGACCAAGCAAACAGTTATGTGAATTTGCAGTCGGCTAAGGGCGATCTTGTTGTTCATGATGGTACTAATGCGGTTGTTAAAAGTGTTGGCGTTAATGGTTATGTGTTGAGTGCTAACTCTGCTGAAACAGATGGGTTGGAATGGATTGACACGAGCCTTCAGGCGGGTGATGTTGGCACTACTGAACTTGCTGACAATGCGGTGACGACAGATAAAATTAATGCGGATGCTGTGAACGGCGACAAGATTGCTGACAATTCGATTGATTCTGATCATTATGTTGACGGGTCAATTGACACAGTACATTTAGGGGCTGACGTTGTGAACGGCGACAAGATTGCTGATGAGTCAATTGATTCTGAACATTATGTTGATGGGTCAATTGACTCAGTACATTTATCGGCCAATGCTGTGACAAACGCAAAGATTGATAATGATGCTGTTGACACAGAACAAATTGCTGATTACGCATTGGGTCGTAGATCAATGTTTCCTGTTGCAACATACAGTTATTCAGGAGGAACAGTAACGTATGCTGAATACGTAGAATATCCGACTCTTACTGAAACAAGTGACCCGGATGGTATCGCATTAGTTGATACAGATACTGCTGGATATCCTAGATTGCGGATAGGGACTAATGCTCTTTATGCCGTTCATGTTACTCGGTCAACAATAACAGGAGACAACTCAAGCGCAGTGGCGGCTTCAAGTGCCTACATTATGAGAGGTAGTAATGTAACACTTATGGGTTCTAATACAATTGCGAATTTTCACCTTGCCGGTGCTTTTACTTTAGTTGCTTCTGGAGATAACCCAGCCGCCATACAGTTTCGTGTTGAAAATGGTGATTATAGTGGTGGGAATAGTATTAATTACACTGGCGGAACAATAACTTTGTATCAACTTTTGGGCGATTGGGCTTAACACCATGTGCCTGACATGTACCACGGCTGGAACTTACAACCGTATTGTATTTCAGCATAATGTGACAGCATCAAAGCCGCCCGAGCATTATTTGAAGACACCAACAAATTGTCACGGTCATATCCGGCGTTACTCAACCATCGACTATTTGCTGACCAGTTTAATTGAAACAAACCGTAATCGCCTGTCGAAGAAACAACATCAACATGGCATCGGCTTTCAGCCCACATGATTTGGTCAATCATTTCAAGGTCTTCGTTTACCCATCCGACACTTGCGGCAAGACGTACAGCCTGTGGACAAAGATAAGTTTCTTCGTGTGGTAGTTCGTTGAAGAATGGTATTAGTAGTAGAATGGTAGACAGAATACGCATTTGTTCTCCTAAGGAAAAGTAATGGCAATCGTTGAAGGTGTAAAATATTGGGCGGACAATGAACCCGTCCGTGGTTTTGATGCCAATGCTTACTTGATGAGTCAGTCTGTTATGCGTTTTGATAACGCTTCGGATAGGGATAGTGCTCTTGCACGGTCGTTGACATCGGGCATGATTGCTTACAATAAGTCTACCACAACATTACAGTTGTATGACGGTACGTCATGGATTGATGTAGCAACTGGAACAATTACGGTGTCTCCCGGCGGTAGTGACGGTCAAGTTCAGTACAACAACGGTGGAACGTTCAGCGGTGCAAGTGGACTGACATACGACGACATTATGAATCAAGTTGGGATGACACACGTCAACATCTCACGGAGCGGCACCGCTTTATCGCAACCTGCTATCGACATTGAGAACAGTGGTGGGTCTGGTGACTACAACTATTTCCTTCGAGCAGATAATGACACAGGACCAAAGGCGGTGTTCTTCGTTAACGGCTCAACCCGTTCTGCTGACGGTGGAATAAACACAATGACACTACGGAACGATGGCGGTCCTAGTCGTTTTGGTAACGCTAACTTTACTACTTATCTCACAGGTGGCACGATTGAACTTCATGATGGCACTCAGGCTCGGTTAGTTGTTAATTCGTCTGGCAATGTCGGTATTGGTGACACCACACCGTCGTACAAGTTGGATGTCAACGGCGACGGTCGATTTGTGAACAACCTTTACATCACAGGAACATCCACGATGTTGGAGGTCGAACATTCCTCGGACTCCGGGCTTGCAGAAATCAGAGCGCAGGGAAGCAGTCAAGGAACTGGCGCAGTGTTTGCTGGACAATCAAACTCGTACGGCGGTGGCATCTTCTACAACGGCGACGGCACGCCTGCCTACGCTACAGGTGAAAGCGCAGACCGCATCTCATTTTTCCGCAGAAGCGGAGGGTCAAACGAGGTCGTGTTCTCGTATCCGTATAACTCCAACACGGTTGATTTCAGAGGTGGTGTTTACATCGCAGGAACGACGTCGTTGGGTTCTGGCTCTCCATTGAGGATAGCGGGCGGAAGCGGAGGGTCATACGGCGTTCACAAAATCTACGCCGACTACAAGTATCGAATGGCAATCGTTCCAGAGTCATATACGTCCTACGGTATTTCAATGGGCGAGTATTACTCACGGCCAACTGTCTGCTCGTGGACTACTAGTCAGCCTTTGTATTTGGTTGGCGGTGGTAATGTCCAGATTGGTATTCACACGAACAATCGCGTCTGCTACTTTGATACCGCTGGCGTTTACCTAGAGCAAGGCTGGTTTCGTACTTTTAATGCAACGGGTTGGTACAGCCAGTCTTACAACGGTGGCTGGTATATGCAGGACACCAGTTGGGTGCGTTCGTATAGCGCTAAGCATGTGTACACAAACGGTGGGCAATTGAGAGCGTACAAGTATTCAGGAAGTACTGGTTGGGACTCAGTATCCTTGCAAGGTCAGAGTTCTCAGAATAGTGGTATTGGTTTTCAATCATACGCTAGTAATACACATACTGGACAGTGGCGACCAGCATCAGGTATTTGGTATGCCAGAAACTACAACGATAGTGGTTATATAACTGTTGCCGCATACATTTCCAATCAGTCATCCCGCCGCATGAAACAAGATATTGAATCTTGGGGTGTAGCAAAACCTTTGTCTTCTGCTGTAAATGTTACATATGACACTACTGCTACTGATTTGATAAAGCAGTTGCGACCAGTGTCTTATCGCTTTAAAAAACAAGACAGGCTTGTACGTGATATGGATACTGAGCGTCGTCAGTCAGCGCTAAACCGCTTGAACGCAATCAAAGTTGCCGCTGGAGAAGATCAGTACGATGGTGAAGAGGCGGTTCATTTGTGTGGTCGTGACTGTAATAATACCCCTGAATCACCATGCTTTATGTATCAGAACTGGAAGCGTGGGACTATCGGCTTTATTGCTGAAGAAGTTGGTGAAGTGATTCCCGAGGCTACTGATATGAATTTGAAACCTGATTCTCCGTATCAGGGTGAGAATGGTGCTATTGATGGCTTGGCATTGACTGCGGTTTTAACTAAGGCTTTACAAGAAGTTGAAGCCAGACTTGCCGCTTTGGAGGCTACGTTGTCGTGAGTATTGAAGTAACAACCGCTGTTCTTGATGCCAAGTACAATCGCAAGCCAGATAAGAATGGTCTAGTTAATGTTGTGACTGAATTAGATGTCGTTGTCACTGTTACTGATACGGAAACAGGTCGCACGAAATCGGACGCAATGTTAGTTCCGTTAAAATGGGCTAGACCGAGTAGTTTTTTTGGAATTGAAAACGTGACAATAGACATGCTACAACAATGGGCAGAGAGTCGTATTGCCGAAGATGAAGCACTAAATGATTATCACACTCGTTTAGTTAAAGATTTAACTAAGGCAGTTAGCGGTCTGTCTTCTAAGACATCGCACTTATTTGGAATTACTGGAGAAACTAATGTATAACGACAGAGTCTTTAAGTGCGTGGCTGACGTAACGGGAATAGATGTGTCGTTGGTAACGGCTGAGTCTACTGTCGCAGATTTGAATGTTGACGAGTTAGACATTATGGAAATTGATGTTGCTTTAGAGGAAGAGTTTGGTATTGAATTAGATGATGTTTCTTTTCTGCAAGTGCAGACGGTGGCTGATATAATTGCTATGGTTGAAGCGGTTCTGTAACGCCTATTAAGTTTTTTAGGAGAAGACACAATGAACATTAACATTGAAGAACTGGTAACAGAAATGGAACGCCAGTTCCCGAAAGAATTGACGATTTGTGTGCAGGCTGTACAACTTCGCAAATACCAACAACAGGAGAATAACAATGAACCAACTGAAACCCCTGACGCTTAGACTTGTTAGCGTATTTGTAGCAAGCGCAATCCCAAACGTAGCGGTAGGTTCCGCAATTGGAGTTGAAGTTTGGAAGAGTGCTACAATGTCAGGTTCAATCGCTGTACTAGCGGTTGTACAAAAACTTGCACAAGCATACAAAGACGGGAATTTAAGTGAAGAAGATATTGAAGAGGCTTTCGAGGAAGCGTGAAGTAATGCGACCGTACACGGGGTTTGACAAAATTGCTGACGGTAAACGTGAAGGCACAGAAGCAATGACAAAGTGTTTGGAACAATACTTTGGATTGTGGAATAACGGTACGTTTGGTGTACGCAAGAAGCGTGGCAAAACCAGTTACAGTGTTCATGCGACTGCTCGGGCAGGTGACAACTCTTGGCGTGGCGCACCGTACCGTGGCACCGGCAACTATGATGACGCTAAACGTGCTTGCGAGTTTCTTGTACGTCATGCCGACGAACTAGGTGTTGAAGCCGTATTCGATTACTATCCTGAACCGTGGGGTCGTGGCTGGAAATGTGACCGTGGAACATGGAAAGTGTATGAACGCCGTGCATTTTCTGGTACTCCGGGCGGAGACTGGATTCATTGGGAGTTAGATAATGATGCGGCTGATGATGCGGCACGTATTCGTAAAGTGTTTGAACGTGAGTTAGGTAAGGGCGGTAAGGCTCCTGCTAAAACTGCTAAGAAAACTGCACGTAAACCTGCGGCAACAAAGATTTGGTTGCAGGTTGGTTCACGTGGCGAAAACGTTAAGCGTGTTCAACAGGTCGTTGGCGCATATGTCGATGGACAGTATGGTCCGAAAACTGAAGCCTCGGTTAAGGCATGGCAGGCGGAACACGATTTGTATGTAGACGGGATTGTTGGTCCTAAAACATGGGCGGCAATGGGTCTCGGTTAAAACTTTGGTTACGCCGTAGCAGTGTAGCGGGATGGGTAACTGTGCTTTTGTTGGCATGGTTTGCCCCTCCCGCTTTTGCTGATTCTGTAACTGTTACTGAAGAATCAGACTGGTACTTTACAGTACAAGAAGATCAAACTCTTGTTGTTATTTATGGTAACAGCAATCAAACGTGTGAAAATTTGACAGTTGACCCATATCTTTGGTTGTACGACGATAATCCTGAATCAACAGGCGAACTTATTGCATCAGATGATGACAGCAATCATGGTCAAGGACAATGCTTTTCAGCAAAACTTTACCTTACGCTTAACGCTGGCGACTATCGACTAAGAGCAGGATACTATCCACAACAAAATGGTTTAGGGTACGATGGAGGCCAATACGAACTGTTAACTGAAATGACTTTAGGTGGTGTACCATCAACAACTACAAGCACTTCCACGACAACCACCACATCAACAACAACGACGACGACATCTACGACATCAACAACCCTGCCACCCACTACGACCACAACTTCAACTACCGTGGTCCTTCCGTCAACAACCACGACAACAACGACAACAACGCCACCAACGACTACCACATCGAGTTCGACTACATCATCCACCACGACGGTTGCGCCCACCACATCCACTACAAGCACCACTGTCCCCACAACAACTGTCCCACTAACCGTTGCACCTACAACAACAGTTGCCCCGACTACCACATCGGCTCCCACTACAACGTCTTCCACAAGTACGACGACGACGACGAGTACAACGTCAAGCACGACAAGCACGACAAGCACAACAAGTACAATTCCCGTTACTTCAACGACGAATAACAGTACAACTACAATTGCACAGCCATCTACAAACGCTTCAATAGAAGAAAAAGAAGCGTACGAAGCACAAGTTAACGTGTTTGATGGCACACATGACAATTACATACCGTCTGGTTCTAGCGTGACAGTAGCCCAAAGGCGTACAATAGTATCTGTAACTGTAGTCACTTCGTTTCTGCCGTTACCCGGATCTGTTAGAGCATCAAAGGTACGTAAGTCATGAAGAAACTTGCAGAAGAACTTAAAGAATTGAGTTGGGTGTTAGGCGGAACGGGTCTTGTGCTTATTACTTTGTCAGGTTCAACACTTAAATGGGGTGTTGGTATCAGTATTGCATCACTTTTGTTGTATGTGTTTAGCGCAATTGTGTCGGATTCATAATGGATACCGCCATAGTTTCAATAGTTGTGGCTCTTATTGGCGGTCCTTTAATGTGGCTATTGCATCGTTTAGATAAACGTAATTCTGAACAACATAAAGATAACCTTGACACACTGCATGATATTCGTAATAGAGTAGATGATGTAAACAACAAAATTACTCATCATATTGAGTGGCATCTAGATAAAACTAATGCAGATTCTGATCATTGATATTGAGACACGGCCAAACTTGGCATATGTTTGGGGTCTTTGGAATCAGAACATCGGGTTAAATCAGATATCTGAAACTGGTCAAGTCATTTCGTTTGCCGCAAAATGGCACGGCTCAAAGAACGTGATTTTTAAGTCTGATTTTCATGACGGGCATGAAGCAATGGTGCAGTCAGCGTGGGAATTGTTAGACAAAGCAGATGCAGTGGTTCATTACAACGGGAAAGCGTTTGATATTAAACATTTGAATCGTGAGTTTGTGGTTGCTCATATGCCTCCACCGTCACCACATGCTGACATTGATTTGTTATCTACGGTTAAGAAGTCATTTAAGTTTCCATCGAACAAACTTCAACATGTTGCAACACAATTAGAACTCGGCTCCAAAGTGCAACACGACGGATTTGATTTGTGGCTGGCATGTATGAACAACGAAGAAAAAGCATGGAACATTATGCGTCGATACAACAAACAAGATGTTGTGTTAACAGAACAACTTTATGACGAACTGTTACCGTGGATTAAACCGCATCCAAATCGTGCGCTTGCAAACAATCAAGCGTTGGCATGTACACGTTGCGCATCCACATCATTTCACAAACGTGGTTTTATGCACACAAACTCAGCGGTGTATCAACGATACTGTTGCAACAGTTGCCATGGATTTTTTAGGTCACGCAAAGCAGAACCAACACGCACAGAATCAAGAGTATGATAGTTGTGGAATACAAATCGTGGGCGCACATATATGCGAGAGACACAATTATTGGTTACATCAATATGTTTGTTGATTGGTACATACAGAAACTTGAACAAGAACAACAAACACCAATATACGACTATTATTCACGGCGAGTAATGTACGAAATTCACCCAGTAACAGTACTCAGTTATCTATGGCTCGCTCTCAACATGTGCTTGCTCGTCGTAACATTCAAGCAACGTTTAGTTATGCGAGTGTTCTTTACAGTGGTGGCAAATATGTGTATGTGGATGATTGCGTTAATGCGTGTGCGACCAGCAACAACAACATATTGGCAAGTAGCAAAAGGCAATGAACGTTTGGCTAAGCAGTTGTTTCCTCAGTACGACCGTTAGCCTGTTCACGTAACTTTCGTTGACGTGACGCACGGTTGTAATCAGATTGTGCAGTACGACAATCTTCACATGGAGTTTGGCCGTTACGTCGATGGTATTGATAGCCAGCAGTCGTTCCGTGTTGCACATCACGTTCCATCATGTAGCCACGGTCCATTGGTTCTAACGGCAACAAAGGGCCGTCCCATTTACATGCATCGTCTTCATAAGTTAAAGGTTTGAGACCCGTACCGTACAAATGTCGTAGTGCTTTAGAGTACCGTAATGCTTTAGCCCGTTCTTTTTTTAACCACATTGGAAGTGGTGGCAGTTCTTCACTCATTGTTATCAGACGCTAATGTGGTACGTCGTGATATGTGTAGTCCTTTTTGTTTCATGTAATGTTCCCTTTCTTTTTTACTTGCTCCGCCCCACAAACCATCGACATTAAATTGTTGGGCTAATTCTATGGAGTAATCAAAACATTGTTTTCGTACTGGACATGTTAAACACAGTAAACGGGCATTGTTAATGGTGCTGTGTCCACGGGCAGGAAAAAACAAATGTGTTTTGTGTTTACAGTTTGCATGTGTAAACCATTTGGGTGCCGCTGAAAATGTCATGTGTTACACTTAGTATATGTCAAAAAAAGATCCACGTTTAGCAAGAGCAGGTGTCACAGGTTTTAATAAACCAAAGCGTACACCTAATCATCCTACTAAGTCACATGTTGTTGTGGCTAAACAAGGCGACCAAATTAAAACCATTCGGTTTGGTGAGCAAGGCGCAAAGACGGCAGGCAAACCAAAAGCAGGCGAGTCAGCGGCCATGAAAAAGAAACGTGCGTCGTTTAAAGCACGTCATGCAGCCAACATTAAAAAAGGCAAAATGTCTGCCGCTTACTGGGCTGACAAAGTTAAATGGTAGAAAGTGGGCAGGGGTACACCGGCTTGCATACCCCTGCCCTACCGTTGCGAGTGAAAGGAACAAACTTCTCAAGCAACGGCGATCTTATTATACGACTGTTACTGTGTATGTTCCATCAGAGTTCACGATAATTTGTCCCGGCAAATGATACAGCCAACTATGGTTGATGCCACCACCTGTTATCGCAACATGTTCCGCAATTATTGAGGCACGTTTAGCATCGGCTTCGTTTTTGTAGGTGTACCATGACACCGTATTACCGTTATGGTGATATAACGGCGGCGGATATTTAGTTGACATGAGAGTCGTACCATAATCCGATAAGTGCGGCTTCAGCAATGCCGTCATCTTTTTTCCTTTTAAAGTAATCATCAAAATCAGGCCATAACTTTAACGCCATTTGCCGTGATTCATCTTTGTTGCTAGTTAAACCTAAATCTTTTTTCCAACGATGCGCTGTCACAGATGACAAATTCATGTCAGCACTTGCAAACGCACCAAGAATAATCCCATACGACGTACCGAAATTAAACATAGAAGTCACACCTTGATTTGGGCGAGCACTCACTTGTTCAATACAACCATCGTTAACATCCCACAACATAAACCAATCTTTAAGGATGCGGGCTACACCGTCAGGATCAACCATTTGTTTTTTCGTGTTAGTTGGCATTGGTTTTGTAGGCATTGGAGAAACACCCAACAACACAGCACCATCTACACACGCAAGTCCACCTGACAAACCGGGATCAATACCAATAATCATTGTTGAACACGCTTCGACATTTCGAGAGCACACTTATCAACTGCTTGACGAACATGAGATCGCAACAAATCAAAACTTTCGTTACTGCCAACAAGCATAATGCTTTGCACTTCAGAAGATAACGAATTAGAAAACTCAAACAAAATAGCAGGCATTTCCATACCAGCCAACTCAATAATGTTTGACGTAATCAAATAAGAATCAGCAAGATGCGCCGGATTATCAACACTATTGTTATCAGTTAACTCAGTAGTATCAACAAATGTTACGTCGTTTTGATCCATACGATTGTCCCTTCGCTTTCGGCAGGAGTCAAACTACCATCCACTAACTTACTGTGCATCGTTTTAATACGATCAACATCACCATTAGTTGTATCCATTACAACCTCAATAAATAACTCTTCATCAATGCCGAACTCTGCGGCATCTGCACGTAACAATTCAACAATCTCATTATGGATAGCAGGTGTAACAGACGGCAACTCAGCAGTTTCTCCAGCAGAAATAGATGCAACACTTGCCTGACCAGTTTGTAACTCTTCAGGAGACTGAGCCAACGTCAACTTAGGCACAACAAAATGGCGAGTACGACCATTCTGTTTATCGCTACGCTTTTCAACAGACAACATTGCTTGCACCATACGACCCGACTCGTCAAGCGAACGAATCATTTCAAACATTCCCGGCAACTCATGCAACGCATTCCAACCCTTGCTTTCCAAACGCCACGTACCATAAAACGGCAACGTCGGAATCACCACATTCAAACGTGTATAAGGTGAACATTCACGCACACCTTTATTAACACAGATACAAGGCGTGCTTACAAAATCAACATCATCACCACGGCTCTGAACAATCTCACATGACTGCCCATCACAACGCCGTTCACATCCTCCGCCGCTCCACTTCTCATAATACACAGACAACCCATTAGCCGGTAAATACACAGGTATCTGATTCGTTTTAGTAACTACTTGAAACTGGTCACGAATACGAGCACGATCATCGCTCCACGGTTCAGCAGTGCCACCGTACATATCAGCCAACTGTTCAATCACATCTTGATGAGGTGACGTAAAACGGAACGTGTCAATAGATTTCATAGCACGACCGCTTTTAATACCGATACGAATACGTCCGGCTTCAGGAGCACGTCGATCAATGTTACTTAACGGGGTAATAGTATTGCGAGGCATATCATTCTCCTGCCTGATCACATGTGGTTCGCCATTGACAATAGCCACACATCCATGTAGTACCAGCCTCTACAACAATGTTGTTACCATTGTCATCAACTTGTCTTACCATCCACGGAGCACGCTCACTTAACGGTCTTGTTACTTGCGCTCCTTCAGCCACTTCAGGATCATGTAGCAAACGAGCGGGTAACTGATCATTACGTACGTCATTAATAACCCTTTCAATACGTTCACGTTCAGCCTCTACGTAAGGCATCAACTCATCAATATGGTAATGCCATTCAGCAGAAAACCGTTCAGCATCAGTTAAATCATACTTACGTTGAATACCAACAGATGCACTTTCCATAGCGAGCACTGCAATAACAACTTTCTCAATGCCTAAAGCCGCCGCTAACATGCCAGCCTGCAACAAGTACGAATACTTTGGACCTTTAGGACGACCACCATGAGGTGTTGCCATATCTTTAAAACCAAACCCGCCAGTAGTTTTAAGTTCAACAAGCACACGGTCACCATCGTGATCAACAATAAGATCAGCGTGACCTGAACCCGGAATACCTATCGACTGCAAGTCAACAGTTGGTTCAGTAATTGCATCAGGAAACAATTCTTGTACAGCATCTTGAACATGTTCGTGAACAAGAGTTCCTAACCCCATTGCCCACGCAGATGCAACCGTGAATGGTTCGGTTGCTGGTTCGTTAGTCAACGCATAATACAGTTGGCGATCACAACGCATTGATGCTTGCGACGCACGATACGGCAACTCTGGAATAGCCCGTGCCTTATCCATATGCCCTTCGGCTTGATACTTAGCAAACCATGCTTCAGCCAAACGTTGAGCAATAAAATTATTTTTAGAAGGTGGTACTCCGTCATCGCCTTGTGAACGAGGAAGATCAGAAATATCACGTTTAATCATTACGGTTCCTTTCAGTTATCAGATATACTATCACCATGCCAGATTCTTCCAACATCGACACAAAAATTTTACAGGCGATTGACGAGATTCGTGCTCGTCACAACGCTTGCACTTCAGGCGCAATTGCTACAGGCTTGCGTATCTCTGGTGCATACACCAAAACTCGACTTGCTGCTTTACGTCAAGCAGGTTTAGTGACATGGACACAAATGCCCGGTTCATTACGCAGAGTGGAACAGCCACGCATTTCCGATGTCGTGCCGTCAGAAGACTCTGTAAGCGACGAACCTAAAAAAATTGGGTCATCTACCCCCACGAAAAAAACGACTAAAAAAACAACTGCTTCAAAATCAGATGCCAAGTAGCGTTTTACATGTCGTCGTGTTTGCGATCTGGATTACACAGGTCACAAACACACGACGTTACATGAATCTCGTCAAGGTTGATAATATCTGACACTACTTGTTTGTTATCAGAGTAGTTCTGCTTGTTCGCTTGCCGCAATAACATTGTCGATTGCTTCTTCGACATGTGTTCGTCCATCAAGAATCCAATCCATTGTCCCTAGCACAATAAACATTTGGTCTTTTAGTCCGGGCATTGTGTCCCATGCTTCAGGTGCTTTACGGTTAATCAACATTATTGCGTTACGCAAGTCTCGTTGTTTCTGTCGTACATCTTTAAGCGATGGTCGTTTCATATTTAACTACCTCGTATGTGTATATTAAGTTTGTCAATAAGTTCTTCAGACAATGAACGTGTGCCGTCATAATCTTCGATTGCTTCAATCACTCCGCACTCGCTACAAATTTCTGTCTCGTTATCACGACGAGACAACGCACCGGGATACTTTCCCGGAGTGTCGTTGTTAGGTATCCAACCATTACAGATTGGGCAACGTTTTGGTTCGGTCATCTCATTTGTTCTCCTAGTGTTTTGGGGGGCCACGGATCTACGGGGTCTTTGACATTTCTGTTAACAAACGTTCTGTAATTAATAGTTGATGGGTCAATGCCAACAAAACAACCTTCAAGTTCTGGTTTGTCTAACAAAAACGAAAGCAATATGTCTTGTGTAACTACTTGCCGAGTTTCATTATCAACAGCAACAAACGTGTTAAGTCGGTAATCGTGTTGCACATCCGCTAGTAATGGATTTGGAATAAATGTAGGATAAATAGTTATTGCTTTTGTCATAATAGTTCCTTTCTAACTAGGAGGGAAATGACAGTCGCCCATAAACAAACCAGTCAACAACCTGATGGCATGGTCAAGCCCAATGTCTTGCAAACTAGGACCGAGTTCTTTCTCACCTGTATCATCCCAACCTAGATCAAGACCGATCTCGTCACGGTTATGGAACCAAACATTAGTTAGATTACCGTCACTATCAATTTCGTTATAAGAACAATTAAACAACTGTGCCGCTTGATTTTCGTTTAAACCAAGTCGTTGTCTTGCAAACTCAGGGACCTGCGATGATGTTACAGACAGATCCATGTCTTGGTATTTCAACTTGATACGTTCATAAATAACGTCATCAACTTCGCTGTCACTAATTGACCTAGAATTGAAGTCCATTAATTGTTCGGCTTCTTCATACGTCTGGTTAATAAGGTCAATGTTTTCATCAACCCATACCCAACCAGCAATACAACAAGCAGTACCACAAAACTCTTCTTTGTTATTCAACTGGTCAAGGTCATCAAACCAATGTTCCATATTGAACTGCTCAGGTTGTTTCTTCTGCAAGTTCTTAATCAACGGAATGAACGCATCCCAATTAATATTAGGGTCACGAGTATCCAACTTTTCAAATTCTCTAATCATTATTGTTCCTTTCAATATGTAGGGGAGGCGAGCCCCACCTTGCTGTATGACTAGCAACAAGGTGGGACTCTAAAAGATAAAGACCGACAAGTGGTAGAAGTCGTGGTTTAGTTAATGGGTGTTTAACTGAGTGTCTTTATCTTCGTACTATTAAACACAAACTTCCATAGCAATTTTTACTGCTTTTGCTTTCATTGCTTCTGGCTTAAGTATTGTGCGACCAAGATACGTATCGGTGTTGCGATAACCACGAGCATGATCAAGGTACTCAACCGCAGTATTAACTAACTGCAAAGCCGTACCGTTACCACCCTCGTTCTGTGGTCCATTATAAAAGTATGCAAACTGAGCACGTGCTGTCTCAATGTTGTTCATAACACGGTCAGTTGTTGTACCGGGAGGCGGCTCTGGCAAAAACTCACGCACAAATGCGGCATATGAACTTGATGTAACTGGCATACCAAGCAAACGATTTGCAAGTTCAATCCAATCATCACGATCTTTTGTCATACCTGCAATAGATTGCTTTGCCTCATCAATACGTTCTTGCACATCACCTTTGTGACGGAACTGATAATACAAACCTGAACGTTCTGAATCCATGAACGCCGCCATTACTGTGTTCCAACAAATAATACGTACTTGTGTAGCCATAGCACGCATAGCAGATTTGCCATCGTGCGAATTAACTATTGCAAGATACGGGAACGAAACACTGTCGTCACCCGGCAACGTGTATGGCTGATCAAGATACGCCAACGCCCAAACAATCGCACCGTCCTTAATAGAACCTGCAGTCTCAATCTTAAGACCTTGATCTACAAGTGCTTCAAGAACATTAAACATTTCACGATTAGTAATAGGTGTGTAACGTGTCGATAGCCCTGTACCAATCACAGTATGGTTATCGTCACGTCGAACAAGCCTGCTGTCAGGCACCTCCTCGAATCGTTCCTCTTCTTGCAAGTACCATTGTTCACCGTCTTGGACAACAGATGGTGTCACAATACGCTGGTAAGTAGGTACAAGTTCTGGTTCCCATGTCAATCCTGCATCTTCACGTGCTTGCATAATGTTACGAGGATAATCATCCAAGACAGTAGCAAGACCGTGCCATGCAGGTTTACGTACACTGAAACCAGTATCAAAATATGCTGGCATAATTTCCTTTCTGTTTATTGTAAAGAGTGTAGCGGTGTTTCATGACAGAATTACGGCTGCGTTGCAGGATCTCCCTGCACACCATGCCGCTACACCCAACAACACAAGGTCATTCCCGGCAAAGCCCGGTACTCATGTTGTTAGTGGTTGAGAGCACGCCGTCCGGTTAGATATATGCTCTCAACCTTTAGCATCGGGATGATGCTAAATCATGTCGTCATCTGAAGGACGACGAACTTCGTTTAATTGTTTATTGTCAATCATGTCTATACTCATTTGTGTGAATGTATCACCAAGCACAGACACATCATCTTTGCTGACAAAAAATGTGAACGTGATATCCATACCTGATTCAATATGTTTAGTAGCAAGAATTAACACAGGCTGTGACGTTCCAGCAGGTTGATCTTCGTCACCTATCAACGCAAGTGCAGTATCAATAACTTGGTATGTAGTTGCTTGATTATCTAAACAATCTGCCCATTCCTCAGGTGTCATCACAATTCCACATCATTCCTTTCTGGCCAATAAAGATTCAACAAAACACTTGTAACTTTTTCTAGTTCGCTATCGCCCCAAACTTTAGCATGACAAAGAGACCATTCTAAATGTGAACGCATATCAGTTTGTGACATACGCAATGCAGGCTGATCAATTGTTCGACCATCTTGATATTGAGGCAACACATACACTCGACAACGATCACGTCGTTCGGTTAACCGCACAATCTGACCTGTCTTGTGAAGGTTCGTTAAAGCGGCAGATGCTTGTCCATGATGCCACGACAACTCATTGGCTAACTCTTTCCATGTCACACCCTTTCTATATTGTGTCGCAAGAAAAGACCGTGCTTGTCGCTGACGTGCTTTTGTTCTACCGCTACGATCATCGTTAACCATGCGCTCATAACTCGTGTCAGTGCCAGACCAACCCGACGTGCCGTTATACGGCAACTTATTATTCATGTGTGTCCTTTCAAAACTAACGAGGGGGAGCAGTTTAACAACATGCTCAGGTTCCCTTCTTCAATTGCCGGACTCTATTCAGGGGTCAAGAGGCGACATCTGTCAATCACATATTAGTAACGACCTGACAGAAAATAGCCGGAGCAGTTTTACTACATGCTCAGGTAGTCTTCGGGGGAAGATCAAGCGTTCGCTAGTTCTTCACGCTCAGCCTGTGTACTCTTCACCATGTTGGTGATAGCCCACTTAACTGACCCAGCGATCTCGTTACATACGATCTCGCTGTAGTATGAACGAACACCTGAAGCGTTGTCATACTGGCTTTCTTGGTAACGACCGATGACAACGATGCGGTCACCCTTAACGAATGATTGCGCACAGTTCTCAGCGAGTCCGTCCCATGCCACAATGTTCATGTAAGTAGTACGTGTTGCCCACGTATCACCCTTCTTATATGAATCATTGATAGCAATACGACCCGTCATACGAGCCTTACCTGCGTCATTGAAACGCAACTCAGGATCATCAACAAGATTGCCGACGACCGTGATTTGATTTGTAAGTGACATGTTGTTTCCTTTCTTTGTACTTACTATTAATCGTCATCATGTACATTAGACAAAATAACGAAACCAATTAATCCTAATGTGACAATTACACACAACTTTATAAACACAACATTATTCATTATGTCCATTTTCTTTTTCTTTTTCTTTCTCAATAAACCTTTCGACAACTGCGAACATCCACGGCTCAGCATCAGCAGAGTTGGGTGCAAGCACCCATTTACCTGCGGTTACTTTGACACGTGAGTTACATTCTCGGTCAGCATCGAAACGGATAACGTACAGTTTGTCAGAGTATTGTCGTAGAATAAGATGATAACATGTGCATAAATGTTCACTGATTAACGACAAATGGTCGTCAATCTTTTTAGAATTACGCAACAAAACACCATGCTGTTTACATGCTGATGTCATCAATGGCCAATGAATATCTGTTAAAAGTTGTACAATAAGCCGATACCCCTTCGCTTCGCATACCACGATAGAAGACCGTGATACTCTGACTCGTAAATAGAACGCTGTTCCTCAACGCCACGCAACACATCTGTTGGCACCATGCCTTCCATGTGTCGTTGCCTCATAGCAACAATCACAGTGTCGTGTGACTTAAGTTGTTCAACAACCATGTTCATCAACTCATCAAAGTTGTCTAAAGTTAAGTTGTATTTTGCTACAACTGGTGGTTCTATTTCATCAGTCATCTGTTCTCCGTTCAACAGTTAGCCGTTGGTATGTGTAAATCGTTGGGTCATAGTGCTTGGTTGTGGCCATTTTTGTCGCCATAGTAAATGCTTCAGCAAACGTGTAATGCTGGTCAAACAATGCATCAGCAACGTCCCATGCAAACTCAGATGGCCAACGATATTTGTCTTCAACCAAGGTAATGAAGTCAAGTTTGTTTTCAATCTTGGTGTTCTCAATATGAATACCAAACGTCAATTCAGAATCAATAAGACAATCCCTTAATGCTTCTAAGTCAACGTGTTCTTCGCTCAATATGTTCATGTTGTTCCTTTCTTAAGCAATCATCGTTGCATCAGTCAACGTATAATATGCACGCCATTCAAATGGACATGCATTACATGCGTTGTCAATAGCCACATGACGTTGTTTGATTTCAATCTTTGTTGGCTGTGACTTATCGTCACTACCACAATGCGGACAAACAGATGGATTCTCCATCGCTTTACGTAACATGCTTGTTCCTTTCATGTTCATCGTTATATATGTCGTACGTGACCCCCTGATTGGGGTTCCCCAAATTTCACTTACCGCAATTCTATCAACCCCTTCTTCGTTTCCTCTTTCTTTTTCTTTTTCTTTTTCCTTCCAGTCAAAAGACACAAAGAAAAATCGCTCTTCCTTTTTTCTTGTGTTTCGGTACACGCGAAAAGGGGCACCGAGCCGAAGCCCGATGCCCCTTTGTTGTGTCAGAGTGCGTCAGGCTCTGCGTATGATGCGACGTACCGAACTGCGTCAGGGCGAGCCGGAGAAGCCGCTGGTTGTCCCAGTTTAGTGACGGCTTGCTTGAGTGCAAGGGCTGCATCTTGAGCGGTGTCGATGTCAGCGTAAGTGGCGATGATGCCATGCCAGCCGTCCCACATTGACTGCCGAGGAGTGTCGGAGCCATCCAGAGTGTAGGTGTCTACCGAGTGTTGAGCGATAGCGGCAAAGCCATCCCCGTACCGTCGATAGATTCCACCGTTGGGGTTGAGAGGGAGGAAGTAGACTTGAGGAAGAGTGTGTCCGTCAAGACCAACGCCGCATCCCGGCTCAATCTCTGGTTGTTCGTGGGTAAGGGTGACCCGCCACGGCTGAAGAATCCTTGCGTCTGCGGAGCGTGCAAGGTTGCTGAACTGCCGGTTGACTTTCTGAAGGGCAACCTGTGGAAAAGGTGTCTGAGCTTTCGCCTCATCGACCAGTGTGTCGATGCTAAGTTTGAGGCGGAAAGTTTCGGTTCCAAGGTTGATGAATTGGCCAAGCACGGCTTCTGCGTCTTGCAGTTGCTCGGCTTCGTAGCGGGCAACTGGCTCGCCGTTCAGTAGGTAGGTGTCCATGTTATTTGGTTCCTTTCGGGGTTGGTGCGGAAACGATGTACCGCTTGGTGGTGATGACGGTGTATCGGCCCGCCTGCCGTTCTTCCTGCCGGTACTCAACACAAGCCGTTGAGGGTGGAAGGTCGATGTCTAGTGGGATGTGGGTTGACTCATCGGCAACGTCGGGGAAAGTTGCGACAAGAACCTCTAGTGGTTGTTCGGCCATGCTTGTTCCTTTCTATGTGGCACGTCCGGGACGCAAACGGAGGGGTCCCCTTTGGGGAGGTGCCGTTATAATGGACCAGTGTCACAGAAAGGGACGCATGGGCGAGTACAACCACTTTGGTTCGTCGCTTAACTTTCTACCAAGACGTTAGCCGACAGTCTCCCACTCCTCCCACAGACAATCGGGCTACGCCCTCATCGTTTACGGCTTGATTGAGGACGGCAGTACGGCAGGTGGATTAGCCGATACCGTCATGCCAAGCGGCACAGATAGTCCGCACTACCCCGAATCGTGGAACCACAACATGGCTAAGACACCCGTACTGACGAGCCAGCGACGCCCGCCGAAGACGACTGCAAGTCGTGAAGCCGTCACGCTTGACCTCATCAACATGGAACCCTTTCCGTTAAACGCATCGACACGTCGATGACAGGCGGCTTCAGACCCCCACAGGTTCACCCATCAAGTCAACGTTCAGCACCGCACGCCGCAGTCGTCGGACTTCAGCGGCGGGTCGCCACCCACGACCACAACCACTTGAGCCGAACGGATGCTTTTGGTCTACGGACAACCCCTCTTCGTCTGCTTCCCTCAACCCCAGTGGAATCCGACAGTACGGTCGGCTGGCTCCGCTAACGCTACGCTCGAACACCGTTACACTGTCTCCGACACCGGCAGTCGTGGGACAAGCACAGATGCCATCGCCACCGCTGACACACCGCACGATGCCTTGCACCGCAAGCCGACCAACCAAACACAACCAGCCTCCGAGCCGCCCAGACACCACAGTTAGTACGCATCATGCAGAGCGACGCACCAGTCCTCTGGCAACAGGGCATCGGGCAGGCTCGGTTCCCCTTCGCTGTCAGAATGTCACA
>Ga0255776_10001142_pt1 | contig 30315 bp, 31 predicted proteins | sample 071ome_19_FD_179974 | JGI IMG/M metagenome (GOLD analysis project Ga0255776, IMG submission 179974) | Coastal salt marsh microbial communities from the Groves Creek Marsh, Skidaway Island, Georgia - 071413AT metaG (version 2) | ecosystem: Environmental > Aquatic > Marine > Intertidal zone >... | reverse complement strand
ATCGGCTGCGGCGATCAACCGGCTATCCTCGATGGTCGCTAATTTATCGGCGCGGTCTCTGGCGACCCCGCAGCAATGGCCGCTTTGAGTAGCAGCCAGCACAGCGCTCAGCGCACCCGGAAAGGACCGGAGGCTGCCGTCGAGTCCCAGCTCCCCAAAAAACTCTCGGTTAGTCACGCATTCACGCGGCAATTGCTTGGAGGCGACCAGCAGACCTAGCGCAATCGGCAGATCGTAGCGCGCACCGTGCTTGCGGTTTGCGGTGGGTGCGAGATTGACGGTGATATTAAAGTCAGGCCATTTAAGGTGTGAGCTAATGATAGCGCTGCGCACGCGACTGCGAATTTCGCGTGTACTGGATTCACTCAGCCCAACAACCTGAAAAGCGGGCAGCCCGTGGCTGAGATGGACTTCGACAGTAATGGGCGGCGCGCTGAGACCGGCTTGGCTCCGCGTGGCAACAAAAGCGAGGTGCATAGATCATCCTTGATCTCGGGTGGTAATGATTGCGCGTCACGGTTGTCTAGCGGTCGCGCGTTTCTGTTACTCCGTGCCGGGGGGCTGGGCATCGAGCGCGGCATCGAGTGCCGCAATCTGAGCTTCCAGCGCTTCTAACCGCTCGCGCGTTCGCCTGAGCACAGCGACTTGAGCATCGAATTCCTCGCGGCTGACAACATCGAGCCGCGAGAGTGCCGATCGCAACAGGCCCTTCGCGTTCTGGTCGATTTTGCCTAGCAGTGGATCATCGCTTTTCGTGAGGCGTTCGAAAAAAGAATTTGAGCGCAGCGTGTCTGCTCTGTCATTGGTCATAGTGTCGCTTCCACATTATGGCTACGCCTTTCGAATCGTGCGCACGGTGGCGCACCCCACGGCCTTTGATTGTGCTTGCCCTATGGCTCCACCAAAGGGCACCGCTGAGATTCTCAATGTAGCGCACTCGCTTTCGTGCTGACACATCCCATCGCGCCAAAACTGGTGCGCAGTGCGCACTGGTTTGGTGCGCCTGTAGCCGGCGCAGCGACCGAACATACCCCCTACGCTAGGCGCAATATAAAGATAAAACATTGATTTTAATAATAAAGTTTTTGATTGGCCCGCGACTCGCAATGTCGTTGACGGGGGCGCGGCGTAGCCAGCTCCGCTCGGTTACGACCCGAAATGATTGATCAGTAAACCGCTTCGCGACTCAGGAGACATCGAATGAAGGTTTTGAAATACACACTTCCCGCGCTGGCCATCGCTGGCAGCACAAGTTTTATCGCCCCGGTGGCGCACTCAGCCGAAATTAGCGGCAACGTGGCTCTGGTTTCTGACTACAAATTCCGTGGTATCTCGCAGTCCGATAGCAAGCCGTCAATTCAAGGCGGGTTCGATATTGCGTTCGATTCCGGGTTTTATCTGGGCACCTGGGGTGCGGCTGTGGACTTCGACTGCGCGATCGATACCTGTGGTGGTGCTAACGGTGGCCTCGAACTTGACTACTACGGCGGTTACTCCCACAGCTTCGAAGGTGGGTTGGGCATCGACGTCGGCTACATCTACTACGACTACCCCCAGGACGAGGGCATTTTGGGTGACTACGAAGAGATCTACGCCAATGTGAGCTTCGGCGGCTTCTCAGCCGGTGTCGCTTTCTCCGACGAGTATTGGTTCGAGACCGGCGAGATCGTCTACCTGAAGGCCGGCTATGACTTGACGCTCCCAGGCGATTGGGGGCTGAGCTTCCTGGTCGGCCAAGTCGATTATGACGTCGCGAGCTACGTCGAGACCGACAAGCACGTGCATTGGTTGGTGGGCTTGAGTAAGTCATGGCAAGGCATCGACTGGAGCCTCACGTACGAGGATACCGACGTCGATGACAGTGAGTGCTATGGCTACGACTGGTGTGATGCAGCACTTATTTTTGGAATGGCGAAGAGCCTATAAAACAAACGCCGCCTGAGAGGGCGGCTTTCATCGGAGGTTGCCATGAAATTGGTTACTGCAGTGATTAAGCCCTTCAAGTTGGATGACGTTCGCGAGGCGCTGTCCAGCATCGGGGTTCAGGGAATTACGGTGAGCGAGGTGAAGGGTTTCGGTCGCCAAAAAGGACATACAGAGCTGTATCGCGGCGCAGAGTATGTCGTCGACTTTCTTCCCAAGGTCAAAATCGAAATCGCCATCGCAGATGGCATGGTCGATCAAACCATCGAGGCCATTTCTAAGGCCGCACAAACCGGCAAGATCGGGGACGGCAAGATTTTTGTCTCCAGCCTCGAACATGTCACCCGCATCCGAACCGGCGAGACCGGCGAAGAAGCGCTCTAACCCTGAGCCTTGGAGAACATTCTCATGGAAAACGATATTTTTCAGTTGCAGTACGCGCTGGACACGTTCTATTTCCTCGTTTGTGGCGCACTGGTCATGTGGATGGCCGCTGGTTTCGCCATGCTCGAGGCGGGATTGGTCCGCTCTAAAAACACGGTCGAGATTCTGACCAAAAACGTCACGCTATTCGCGGTCGCCTGCATCATGTACATGGTCTGCGGCTACAGCATCATGTATGGCGGGGACATTCTTTTAAGCAGCATTACGGGTTCCGGTGTCGTCGAGGGTGAAGACCCTGCGACCTATGCCCCCTCGGCCGATTTTTTCTTTCAGGTGGTGTTCGTAGCCACTGCGATGTCGATCGTCTCGGGCGCAGTCGCAGAACGAATGAAGCTGTTTGCGTTCCTGGCGTTTGCCGTCGTGATGACAGGATTTATTTATCCCATGGAAGGTAGCTGGACCTGGGGCGGTAACCCGGTGTTTGGTATGTACACCTTGGGTGATCTGGGCTTCCTGGACTTCGCGGGCAGTGGCATCGTGCACATGGCTGGCGCTGCGGCCGCGCTCGCGGGCGTCATGCTGGTGGGTGCGCGTAAGGGCAAATATGGCGCTAATGGTTCGATCAACGCTATTCCCGGCGCGAATCTGCCACTTGCTACGTTGGGCACCTTCATCCTCTGGTTGGGATGGTTTGGCTTTAACGGTGGTTCCGTATTGGCCACTGCGTCCGTCGACTCTGCCAACGCCGTTGCGGTTGTGTTCATGAACACTAATCTTGCCGCCGCCGGTGGCTGTATTGCGGCGCTTCTAGTCGCCAAGATGCTGTTTGGCAAGGCGGATTTGACGATGGCACTGAACGGCTGTCTGGCCGGATTGGTTGCGATCACCGCGGGCCCCGATACACCGTCAGCATTGCAGGCGACGTTGTTTGGTGCACTCGGTGGTGCCTTGGTGGTCTTCTCCATTACCACATTGGATAAGCTCAAGATCGACGATCCGGTCGGCGCCATATCCGTGCATGGTGTGGTGGGGCTGCTAGGTTTGCTGCTGGTCCCCGTCACGAATGATGGCGCGACTTTCTCGGGCCAGATTATTGGCGCACTCACCATCTTTGGTTGGGTATTTGCCACGTCCCTCGTTGCCTTTTTCGTGATCAAGATGGTCATGGGCCTCCGCGTCTCCGAAGAAGAGGAGTACGAGGGCGCCGACCTCAGCGAATGCGGTATGGAGGCTTATCCCGAGTTCGCCAAGTAATTACCCTGTCCTCTCATGGCAGTTTGGGCCCTTCGGGGCCCTTTTTTATTTTCTGCTGGCGCGAAATTGATACGCTTTAGGAAGCGCTTTGCCTGACCCCCTCACGACGCACATGGCCGCGCCGCGGTCACTCAAGATCTGCTCGTTGCGCTAGGGCTGCGAGAAAACCGCTTTTATCGCGGGGCGATATCAGCACGCCGCGGCCCTGGCGAGTTTTGATCGCGATGCGATCGAGGGAGAGCGCCATGCTTGCCAGCGGGTTGCGAGTAGGCGTCGCTGCCCGAATCTCGCTGAGCGGTATTGCCCGCCAGAAGGGCCCGCAGCGGACATGCAAGGTCGTGCTGGTGAGCTCGTAGTCGGTTTGGCGAAAAACCGAGATTCCTAGCATCCAGCCTAATAACATGGCGATGAGGTCATACCACTGGCGATCTGCGCGCAACAATAGTTCAGCGGTGCCGGCGGCTAATCCGCCGAACAGTAAGCAGGGGATCCACCAGTCCACCCTCGAATCAAAGCGTATCGGTTGGTGCATTTACTCCCCCGGAGTCGTCATCTGATCTTCGGCCATTGCGAAAATGTACCGGGGGATCATAATACGCTCTCATCGATGCTGAGGCGCCGCCATGAAATTAGTCACTGCAATTATTAAGCCTTTTAAGATGGATGACGTGCGTGCCGCGTTGTCGGACATCGGCGTGCAAGGCGTGACCGTGACTGAGGTCAAAGGTTTCGGTCGCCAGCGGGGGCACACCGAGCTGTATCGCGGTGCCGAGTATGTGGTGGATTTCTTGCCGAAACTCAAGCTCGAAATCGCCGCGTCGGAGAGTCAAGTTGAAGCTATTGTTGAGGCGATTATTGCGTCTGCGAGCACCGGCAAAATTGGGGACGGCAAAATTTTTGTGGCGCCGCTTGAGCAAGTTGTGCGCATCCGTACCGGAGAAACTGGCGAAGAGGCTATTTAAACGCTCGAATCACTCAGGCGTTTTTAGGCTGTAAACAGCCGCGGGCAGCTCGCTGAGCTGCGTCACCACCGGACAGCCGATCGGGCTGGTATCACCTGCAGGGTTAAACCAAATCGCCTGTGCGCCAGCGTCAATGGCGCCGGCTACGTCGTTGTCGTGGCAGTCGCCAATATGGACCACTTCACGCGCAGCGACGCCAGCCGCCGCGAATGCCTGATGAAATAACCTTGGGTCGGGCTTGCTGACGCCAAATTCTTCCGCCCGCCAGGCAAAATCGAAACAGGCGCCGATCGGCGTCTTTCGGACATCCGCATTGCCGTTCGTGAGTGCGCCCAAACGATAACGCTGCCGGAGCGTGGTGAGCACTGTGAGAGCGCCCTCGTAAACCGCGACTCGATGGCGGTCTTCATAAAATCGCGCAAATGCCTCGCTCGCGGCGTGATCCGCCTCGATCGGCTCAACGCCATAAAAATGCAAGAGTTTGCTGATAAAACGCCGGCGGAACTGACTGATGTGATGCGCCAGTGCTGGCTCCTCAGTGAGCAGAGAAGTGCGGATTTCGGCGATTTGTTCTCGCGGTGTTTGGCGCAAGTCAAGCGATGGGAAGCGCGACTCCAGATAATGCCATTGGGCCGCTTCCGCTAATTCGAGTGCGGGTTTCACATCCCATAACGTATCGTCAAGGTCAAAGGTGATCAGGCGGATGTGGTCGCTCACCCTGCGGCCTCGCAGGCACGGTCGCTGAGACGCAGCAGCTGAGTCATTGGCAAGCAGGAAGCTGGCTGATGACTTCGGCGAGATAGTCCAGAAACAGTGTGCCATCTTCGGGCTGGTATCGTTGCGTGTCGTGAGAGCCCACGGCGAGAACGCCGACGATATCTTCACCCTGGCGCAAACAGGAGACAGCCGCGGATCCGTCGCCAGACGCATCGGCAAACAGCGCTGTCATCTCGTCATGGCGCAAGACCCCGGAAACGCCTTCCCCGCGCCCTGTGAGCTTTCTGGCTACCGATTCGCCGGCGCTGGGCGCGTCATCCTCGCCAAACCAGATTAACGTCCCCAAGTCAGCGCCAAAAGTATCCGTAACGTGTTGACGCCAAAGTTCAGTGATATCTGATTTATCGCTCGCGGCGAGAAGCGCCAGAATGGTGTGTCGCGTGGCCTCCAGCAGTCGGTCGTTTTCCCTGCCAATATCGGTGAGCTCAGCAAGTTTTTGTCGCGATGCGATGTTGCGCTCACGCAGGATGGCGACTTGTCTCTCAACCAGAGACACCGCACCTCCGCCGCCATGGGGCAAATTGAGCGCCGCCAGCAAGGCGGGCCGTTCCTGCAGGAAATCGGGGTTGTCGCGCAGAAATGACTCGACCTCTTCGGGATGAATGCCTTGTGTCATGGGTTACTTACTCCGGGTTTACGCTACGTGACGCCACGTTTTGTCACGCTAGGAGGCCGTTTCGCTACGCCTTTAGGTAAATGGTACCGTCAAAGACGAAGGCTGTGGGTCCGCCCAACCATACCCGTGATTCCCCACCCGCCCAGGAGACGTTGAGCTTGCCGCCGGGTAGCTGAGCAGTCACCTCTGTATCGAGTAGCCCCAGCTTCATGCCGTGCACCGCGGCTGCGCAAGCGCCGGATCCACAGGCCGCGGTCTCGCCGACGCCTCGCTCGAAGACCCTGAGGCGGATATCTGAGCGCGACAGCACCTCCATGAACCCGACGTTGACCCGCTCGGGGAATCGCTCGTGGGTTTCGAGCAGGGGCCCCAGCGATAGCACGGGCGCCTTGCGGCAATCATCCACCATAAGAATCGCATGAGGGTTCCCCATTGAGAGGGCGCCAATTGAAAGCGCTTGTCCCTGAACGTCAATCGAGTACTGACTGGTGACTTGGTCAGCGAGAAATGGGATGCGGTTCGGTTCAAAGTCTGGCGCCGGCAGACCCGCAAAAATACGCCCATCCTCCGCAACGTTAATTTCCAGTGGTTCACCGTCGGTTTGTAGCGTCAGGGCGCGTTTGCGGGTAAGTCGCTTCTCGCGCAGGAAGCGGCCCATGCATCGTGCACCGTTGCCACATTGTCCGGCCCTTGATCCATCTGCGTTAAATACGGTGTAGCGAAAGTCGGCCTCGGGATCATCCGGGGGTGTGATCACGAGAACCTGGTCACAGCCGACGCCTTTGTGGCGATCGGCAAGTCGCCGGAGTTGCGCCGGGCTGAGCTCTACCGCCTGTGAGACGCCATCAATGACCACAAAGTCATTTCCCGCGCCCTGCATTTTTGTGAAAGCCAGTTTCACGATGCGGCCTCATTGGGGATACGCTCTCGAGCCCACAAGTCCGATAGCGTCTCGCGCTCGCCGATCAGGTGCATGTCATTGCCCTTGATAAGTACCTCAGCCACCCGTGGCCGACTGTTATAGCTCGATGCCATTGCGAAGCCATAAGCGCCGGCGCCCATCACAGCCAGCAGATCTCCCTCTTGCAGCACCAGCGATCGTTGCTTCCCGAGGAAATCCGCGGTCTCGCACACAGGTCCCACAATATCCCAGTCGTGAGCGACACCTTCGCGGGGCGTCACGGCTTGAATGTCCTGCCAAGCCCCATAAAGCGCGGGCCGCAGCAGATCATTCATGGCAGCATCGACTATGGCAAAGTGATGCTGTTCGGTCTGCTTGAGAAAAAGTGTTTTTGTCAGCAGCACACCCGCCAGCGCGACAATCGATCGACCGGGTTCCAAAATCAGTTCGAGCGAGTAGCCCGCGAGCTTTTCGCGGATAACGCCAATGTACTCGTTGATGGTCGGTGCGTCTGTCTGATAGCTCACACCCAGCCCGCCACCGAGATCAAGATGCCTAAGAGCAATACCTGAGGCGGTTAGCTCGCCGAGCAGGCCCAATAAGCAGTCGATTGACTGTTCAAATGGGGCGACGTCGAGAATCTGACTGCCGATATGGCAATCAATGCCGACGGGATCCAATGCGGCGTGCTCCGCGGCGAAGCGATACAGGCGTCGAGCTGTGGCGATATCGACGCCAAATTTATTTTCACGTAAGCCTGTAGAGATATAGGGATGGGTACCGGCGTCGACATCGGGGTTTACTCGGATTGATATCGGCGCGATCTTCTTGAGCCGCTGTGCTGTATCGGCAATTGCGCTCAGCTCTGCTTCTGACTCGACATTGAAGCAGCGAATCCCGAGTGCCAGCGCGCGCTCAATTTCGAGGACCGTTTTCCCCACGCCAGAAAAAACGACTCTGGTGGGGTCACCCCCAGCCAAAACAACTCTTTCGAGCTCGCCCAATGAGACAACGTCAAAGCCTGCCCCGCGTTTGGCTAGCACATTCAGGATCGCCAGATTGGAGTTGGCCTTGACGGCGTAGCAGATGAGATGTGGGGCGTCGCCGAGCGCCGCCTGATAAGCACCCAAGGCATCTTCGATAGCGCTCTGTGAATAAACATAGCAAGGTGTGCCATGCACCTTGGCGATACGCTCAAGCGATACTCCCTCGCAGTGCATCACACCACTGTGTCGCTGGAAGGTGGTCATCAGGATTCGCTGACGCGGGCCGGATCCGGTTCGGCGGGACGCAAAGGCCCCTGCTGTCCGCAGGCAGACAGCCACAAGCACACTAAAACCGTTAATACCGCTTTCACGCGTTGACCCCGGCAAAACACGCAGTATAACAGCGCATTGCGCCTTCCCGGTCATTGCATACGCATCGGCATCAGGACCGGTATAGTGGGGTCATTAGTTGGCAGGGGAGCGCGGGGAAGCATCGATGGCTGGCAATCGTTACTACGAACTTATTGAAGACACCTTTGAGCGTGTTGAGAGCGCGCTGGAGGCATTGCCTGATGATGTCGATATCCGCAGTGCTGAGGGCGTTATCAACGTGACCTTCGGGAACGGCATTGTCTTTGTCTTGAGCCGACAACCTCCCACCGAGCAGCTGTGGTTGGCGACGCCAGGTGGTGGCTTCCACTATGTGTGGGATGACGCGGCCGCAGCGTGGCTGGACACCAAGTCAGGCGCCGCCTTTGAGTCATTTTTTGTTGAGGAATTGGCGAGACACACTGGCTTATCCCTCGCGTGGGATTCATGACGGGATCAGCGTATGCCCGCTATCCCTGAGCCACTCGCGGGCGGCGCCTGGCCACAGCCGGGTGAGCCGATGATGGAATTTTTGGCGTGTCCGCGCCATATCGCGCCAGGCGAGCGCTGTCGCGGCGGGCTTACCGCGCCTTCAGCGCCTCTTGAGCTGACAGGGCCGCTGTGCGCACTCGATTGGGGGCCGTGCCGCCAATATGATCCCGCGCTGATACTGACCCCTCGAGTGTGAGCACATCGAAGACGTTTGCGCCGATCTCAGGATGAAACTGCTTCAGCGTATCTAGGGACAGCGCAGCGAGATCACAGTTATTTTCGATGCAGTGCGCAACCGCGCGGCCGACGACTTCGTGTGCGTCCCTGAAGGGCAGTCCAGTTCGCACCAGATAATCCGCTAAATCCGTCGCCGTGGAGAAGCCTTGCAGCGCTGCCTCGCGCATGCGCGCAGTGTTAGCAGTGATCGAAGGCACCATGTCGGCAAAAGCCCTGAGGCTATCGTTGAGAGTGGCTACGCTGTCAAACAAGGCTTCTTTGTCCTCTTGATTGTCTTTGTTATAAGCCAGCGGTTGGGACTTCATGAGCGTCAACAGCGCGACAAGGTTGCCCGTCGCCCGTCCGGATTTACCGCGCACAAGCTCGGGCACATCTGGATTCTTTTTTTGCGGCATGAGCGAGGAGCCCGTGCAGAAGCGATCGGGTAAGTCGATAAAACCAAACTGGGCAGAGGTCCACAGAATCAATTCTTCGGACATGCGTGAGAGGTGGCTCATGACCAGCGCAGCCGTGGCACAAAATTCGATGGCAAAGTCGCGATCCGATACTGAATCGAGGGAATTGCGTGTGGGTCCGTCGAACGCGAGAGCATTCGCAGTAGCCTCGCGATCAATCGGGAAGGTTGTGCCCGCCAAGGCGGCAGACCCGAGGGGGGACAGGTTGAGTCGCTTGCGGCAGTCGACCAGGCGGCCGTAGTCGCGATCGAGCATCTCGTACCAGGCCAGTAAGTGATGGCCGAAGGTCACGGGCTGCGCGACTTGAAGGTGGGTAAAACCGGGCATGATGGTGCCGGCATGGGTTATTGCCTGCGCAACGATTGCTGATTGTAGTCGGGTGATTTCACTGCAGGCATTATCGATTTCAAAGCGCAGGTATAGCTTCAGGTCAGTAGCGACTTGATCGTTTCTTGACCGCCCCGTATGCAGCTTTTTGCCGGTATCGCCAATCAGTTCAGTAAGCCGCGCCTCGATGTTCATGTGAACGTCTTCACGCTCTACGGACCATTCGAATGTTCCGTTTTCGACTTCCTGCGAGATCGCGGTCAGCCCTGTCTGGATAGCGCTGTTTTCGTCGGCGGTAAGCACCCCTGTCGCGCACAGCATATCGGCGTGCGCGCGAGAGCCCGCAATGTCGTGATGAGCCAGTGAGCGATCAAAGGCTTGCGAGGCGGTAAATCGCTGCACAAACGCATCGGTCGGCTCGTTGAATCGCCCACCCCAGAGTGTTTGGCTTTTGTCCTGTTTGCTGTCGCTCATGTTGTGTTGTCTTTCAGATCTCGCACACGCGGAGATTCTAACAGTGGAGGTGCCGTCAGAGCTTGTAGAGAGAGCGGTGAAATGTCGCGTCATGCTAGACTGCGCCGAAACAGGGGGAACCACGTGTCTGAATCTATCGTGATCGCCACGCGAGAGAGTCCACTCGCGCTGTGGCAGGCGGAATACGTCAAAGCGAGACTTGAGTCGGCGCATCTCGGCCTTCAGGTAACGTTGCTTGGCATGACCTCCCGGGGCGATCAATTATTGGACAAACCCTTGTTCAAAGTGGGCGGTAAGGGGTTGTTCGTGAAAGAACTCGAAACCGCGTTGCTCGACGGCCGAGCCGATATCGCCGTGCATTCCATGAAGGATGTCCCGATGGAGATGCCTGCGGGGTTGGTGCTGGGCGTGATTTGCGAGCGCGAGGATCCTCGGGACGCGCTAGTCGGCAAGAGTAGCTTCGATGCACTTGATACCGGGGCACGTCTCGGCACGTCGAGTTTGCGAAGGAGCTGTCAGTTAGGTCGATATCGCCCAGATCTAGACATCGGTTTCCTGCGCGGCAACGTCAATACGCGGCTGGCCAAGCTCGACAGCGGTGAATTCGACGCCATTATTCTCGCTTGCGCGGGTTTGATCCGCTTGGGTTTCGAAGACCGCATTGGTACTCCGATTGATCCGGCGCTATCGCTGCCGGCGGCCGGGCAGGGTGCCGTGGGCATCGAATTCCGCGACGGGGACGATCGCGTGCGCGAGTTACTCGCGCCGCTTCATCATGAGGACACCGCAACCCGCGTGCTTGCAGAGCGCGCGGTCGTAAGGCGCCTTGATGGTGGCTGTGATGTTCCGATCGCCGCCTATGCTGAGTTAGAAGGCCAGACACTGTGGCTACGCGCGCGGGTCGGCGCCGCTGATGGTGGCACCCTGCTCGAGGCGGAGGCACGCGGCAGCGATCCTGAGGAATTAGGCCAGGGTGTCGCGGATATGCTGCTCGCTCAGGGTGCTGAGGCATTGGTTCGCGCCGCGCGGGCATGACAACGCTTGTATTGACGCGGCCAGCGGCGGATTGCCAGCGGCTTGCAGGGTTACTTGACGCACACGGTTTTGCGACCCTCTTGCTACCATTGTTGGCGCTGGAACCTCTCGCGCCTGAGCCGGTCCCGCCACCCCTCGGCGATACACCGGCAATCTGGATATTCATTAGCGCCAACGCGGTGAGGTTTGGCTTGCCGCTGCTGGCGCCTGCGCTTCGCGGCGCAGGTGCGCCGTTGTTGATCGCGGTGGGCTCAAGAACGCAGTCAGCGCTGAGAGCTGAAGGCTTCGACGCCATCGCGCCCGCGCAACCGGATACCGAGGGCTTGCTCGCCATGCCCGCACTCGCCGCACCGCTTGATCGGCCTATCGTAATTGTGAAAGGCGAGGGCGGGAGAGAAAAACTGGCCGCGGAGCTGGGCGAGAGGGTAGGTCGAGTGGTCGAGTGGTCCTGTTATCGCAGAGTCTGGCCAGAGGTCGATTTATCGCCACTGGCCAAGTCGGACACGTCATGGGTTTTCCAAGGGAGCAGTGGCGAGACGGTGAGTCGAATGTCGACATTATTGGCTGGAGCCGGTCGAGAGGATCTGTTCCAATTTCCGGTGATGGTGCCGTCTGACAGGGTCGCAGAGATTGCGTCGCGCTGTGGTTGGCAACAGGTTGTGCGCGCGGCGGACGCCAGCGACGAGTCCGTGCTTCAGGCGCTGCAGCTGATGACTGCGAGTGGAAAATATCATGAGTGAGTCGACTAAGGCCCCGCAGGTACCCGAGGCAACGCCACCCGCAAAGCGCCCACGGCGCTGGGGCGGGATAGTGTGGTTTCTGGCAGGCACCGCGACGCTCCTTGCGATGGTGGTCGCCGCCTATGGGTTGGCATGGCCGTGGCTACTCGGTCAATGGCAGCGGCTCGACGCGCTCGAGCAAAGTATTGCGGCGGCCGAAATACGAGCAGAGCAATCACCTGATGTTCAGGAAATGGTTAACGGCTTGATGGAGGCTCGCGTGGCGGAGCAGCGCACTCGCGCGCAACGCGACTGGCAGGGGGATCTGGCAAATTTTCGGGCGCAGCTACAAGCCGAGCGAGCAGAGTCGGTGAAGCAACTCAGTGGCCGCATGGGGCGCGTCGAGGATCAGCTGGATCGGTTGCTTGCGGTAGATCGGCGCGCCTGGCTGGGGCAGGAGGCCGTGTTTCTCGTGCGTTTGGCCAGTCAGCGTCTGCTTGTCGCCCGCGATATTGACGCGGCCATGGCGCTGTTGACGCAGGCGGACGGTCTGCTCGTGGACACGGGCGAACCTCAATTCGAAGCGGCACGTATGGCGTTGGCACAGGACCGCGCCGCGCTGGCGGCGATTCCGCGGGTGGATCAAGTCGGTTTGTATGCGCGGCTGGCAGCGCTGGTGGAGCAGGCAGCGCAATTGCAGTTGGCTTTCGAGGTGAGTGAGCAACAGTCCTCATCCGATACGACGGCCCACGGTGGGTGGTGGGCGCGAGCGGTCTCAGGTTGGCGCGCGGCATTGGCTAAATTATCGGACCATTTGGTGATTCGCAGACGGAGCGACGAGGTCGCCAGTCTCATGACGCCCGAATGGGCGGCCCTGGCGCGGCAGAATCTGCGGATGTTACTCGAGCAAGCGCAGATCGCGATGCTCAGCGCCAATCAAGCGTTGTTTGAACAATCCTTAGTGCGCTCTGGTGAATTTGTGCAGTTATTTATCGAGCACAACCCCGACCGCGTCGGCAGCATTCAGGCGGAACTTCTATCGCTGCGTAACGAATCAGTGGCGCCCGCCCTCACTGATTTAACTCGCACCCGCAGTTTGCTGGAGTCCGAGGTGGCGCGTCTTGGCGAGCGGCCGACGTTTCAGTGATGGGTAGATGGAGTGTTTATCTGGTACTGGGGCTGATTCTAGGCGCGGCGTTAGTCACCTTTATCACGTTGGATCGCGGCTACATTTTGATTGCCTGGGGGGAATGGCAAGTCGAGACGTCGGTTTGGCTGGCAATGGCACTGCTGTTGACTGCGTTCATGGTGTTCTCATTGCTGGTCAGCGTGATGCGGTCCACCTTGAGGATCCCGCGCTCGCTGAAGCGTTGGCTGGGCCTTCGCGCAACGCTGGGGGCGCAGCGGCGCACCGATAAAGGCCTCGCTGCTTTTTTTGAAGGGCGGTGGAATGCCGCCGAGAAGGCGTTGCGAAAAGTGAGTCATGGCGACGACCGATCCCCGTTGCATTTGCTATACGCCGCCATTGCGACCCACCGTAGCGGCGATCGCGCGCGCGCGGAGACACTGCTGGCTCAGGCGGAAGAAGAGGGCGATATGCCCTTGTCACTGATTGCGATGGTGCGTGCTGAGTGTTATCTGGAGATGGGTGACACTGACGCCGCGCGCCGGGCAGTCGAGCACTTGGAGGCATCCGCGCGGGCCACGCCGCGCTATAAAAAGCTTCAGGCCGAGCTGGCTTATGCGCAACAGCGCTGGACTGATCTGATTGCTCTGATACCCGCGCTTCGCGATTTAAAGATCGTATCGGCAGCAACATTGGATCAATGGGAGCGCGAGGGCTGGCGGGCCGCTATGGCAGCGGACCAGACCGCCGCTGAGCGGTTAGCTCTGTGGCGCAAGGCGCCAGCCGCACAAAAGCAAGCGGGGAGTCCACTGTGGGAGACCTTGGTGGCGCAACTGAAAGAGTCGAGAGACGAGGAAGTGTTGCTAAAGGCCCTGCTTGAGCGTCTCGAGAGTCATCGTGAAGATGTGTCGCTGGACGCTGTATTGGTATTACCCGGGCGGTTGGCCGGAAAGTTAAAGAAAGTGGTGAGTGCACTGGCGACCAGCGACGCAGATGCGCAGTGCCTGGCGGCGCTGGCGCACATTGCTGAACACCAAGGCGAAGACGAAGTGGCGGGTTCATTATGGCGACGAGCCTATGCGGCGAGCTGCGAGACCCGCCATGGGCTACGACTCTCTTTGTGGTTACGCGCGAATAGTGAACCGGATCTCGCTGCCGAGGTCGAGGCTGAGCTACTGGATCGTCTGCATCACTGATGCTCGGCTGCCGCGCCTAGCGTCCCGGGAGCTCAATCCCTAAAGACGACCAGAGGTCGTCGATACGTGCGCGGGTGGTGTCATCCATCGTAATCACGCGGCCCCACTCCCGATCGGTTTCACCGGCCCACTTGTTGGTGGCATCCATACCAATTTTGGAGCCCAGGCCCGCAACGGGCGAGGCGAAATCAAGGTAGTCGATCGGCGTATGTTCGACGATCGTGCAGTCTCTGGCGGGGTCCATACGAGTGGACATGGCCCAGATCACGTCGTCCCAAGAGCGCGCATCGACGTCGTCGTCAGTGACAATAATGAATTTGGTATACATGAATTGGCGCAGGAAGGACCAGACACCGAACATCACGCGTTTCGCATGCCCTGGGTATTCTTTGCGCATGGTAACGACTGCCATCCGATACGAGCACCCTTCTGGAGGCAGGTAAAAGTCTGTAATTTCGGGAAACTGTTTCTTCAACAGCGGGACGAAAACTTCATTCAGCGCGACACCGAGAATTGCCGGCTCATCGGGCGGGCGCCCGGTATACGTGCTGTGATAAATCGGCTGGGTGCGCGTCGTGATGGTATCGACGGTGAATACCGGGAACGATTCCACTTCGTTGTAGTATCCCGTGTGGTCACCAAAGGGACCTTCTTCAGCCATTTCTTCGGGGTCAATGTATCCCTCAAGAATAATCTCGCTGTGCGCGGGGACCATAAGGTCGTTGTCGCGGCACAGCGCTGTCACGCAGCGCGCGAGATCGGTTTTCTTACCCCTGAGAAGACCGGCAAAGGCATATTCGGAAAGGCTATCGGGGACCGGTGTCACGGCACCTAGCGTGGTTGCCGGATCCGCACCCAGTGCAATAGCGACCGGATAAGGCTCGCCCGGACGCTGCAATTGCCAATCTCGGAAGTCGAGAGCGCCACCCCGGTGCGATAACCACCGCATGATGAGTTTGTTCCTGCCAATCAGCTGCATCCGGTAAATACCCAGATTCATGCGCTCTTTCTTGGGTCCGCGCGTGATAACGAGCGGCCACGTCACCAAAGGGCCGACATCGCCCGGCCAGCAGGTCTGGATGGGAAGCGCATGGAGATCTACGGCGTCGCCGCTGACCACTTCTTGTTGGCAGGGCGCGTTCTTTACCACGTTCGGGCCCATGGTCAGGATTTTCTTGAGCAGTGGTGCTTTATCAACCAAATCGCGGAACCCTTTGGGCGGATCGGGTTGTCGCAGATAGGCGAGCAGTTCGCCAACGCCGCGAAGCGCCTCAACCGACTCCTCCCCCATGCCTAACGCAACGCGGCGCTCGGCGCCAAAGAGGTTGGCGAGTACCGGTATTGAGGATCCCTTGGGGTTTTCAAAGAGTAATGCAGGACCGCCGCCGCGAAGGGTGCGGTCTGCGATTTCGGTCATCTCCAGCTTGGGGTCGACTTCCGCGGTGATGCGAACCAAATCGCCCCGTTTTTCGAGTTCAGTGATGAACTCGCGTAAGTCAACGAAGCTCGGCATCGCGAATACTTACTTCCGCTTCATGGACTTGAAGAACTCTTCGTTGGACTTCGTATCCTTTAGCTTGTCGAGCAGGAACTCTACCGCGGGCAGGTCTTCCATCCCGTGCAGCAGCTTGCGCAGAATCCACATACGCTGCAGCTCCTCATCCCCGGTAAGCAATTCCTCACGTCGGGTTCCCGAGCGCCGGATATTGATTGCTGGGTAGACGCGCTTCTCGGCAATTTTGCGGTCGAGATGCAATTCCATGTTGCCCGTACCCTTGAACTCTTCGTAGATCACCTCATCCATTTTAGAGCCAGTATCGATCAAGGCTGTCGCGATAATGGACAAGCTACCGCCCTCCTCAATATTGCGCGCCGCACCGAAGAAGCGCTTGGGCCGTTCCAGCGCGTGGGCGTCAACACCACCGGTCAGTACCTTGCCCGAGCTGGGGATCACGGTGTTGTAGGCGCGGGCGAGGCGTGTGATTGAGTCAAGCAAAATGACCACGTCACGCTTGTGCTCTACCAGGCGCTTTGCCTTCTCGATGACCATGTCGGCCACTTGCACGTGTCTAGACGGTGGCTCGTCAAATGTCGAGGCAACGACTTCCGCACCCCGCGCGCCGACCGATCGCTGCATTTCGGTCACTTCCTCGGGGCGTTCGTCAATCAGCAGCACGATGACATAGCACTCGGGGTTATTCGAGATAATTGCCTGCGCGATGTTCTGCATCATGATGGTTTTGCCCGCCTTTGGCGGAGCGACCAACAGACCACGCTGTCCTTTGCCAATCGGCGCGACCAGATCAATGATTCGGCCGGTTAAATCTTCTGTCGAGCCGTTGCCTTTTTCGAGCGTCAATCGTTCGTTGGGGAACAAAGGCGTCAGGTTTTCGAAGAGGATTTTGCTCTTCGCGCTTTCCGGGGACTCGAAATTGACGTCCTTGACCTTCAGTAGGGCAAAGTATCGCTCCGAGTCTTTCGGGGGGCGAATCATGCCAGTCACGGTGTCGCCCGTACGCAAGTTAAAGCGGCGAATTTGGCTGGGGCTTACGTAGATATCATCGGGGCCCGCTAGAAACGAGCTATCGGCGGAGCGCAGAAAACCAAAACCATCCTGGAGGATCTCTAGCACCCCATCGCCCCAAATATCTTCGCCACTCTTTGCGTGCCGCTTGAGCAGCGCGAAAATAATATCCTGCTTGCGGGATCGAGCCATATTCTCGATGCCCATCTCACGCGCCATGTCGATCAGGTCCTGCGTGGACTGGTTCTTGAGCTCGGTCAAGCTCATCGGGTTGGCGCTGGGTGTATTCGGGTCTCGTCGTGGCCGACGCTGACGCCCGCGACGGGATCGGCCGTGAGAGGCTTCGTCCTCATTGCCGCCTTCAGCTTCACCGGCTGCCGGCGCGGCGGCCTCTTCCTGTGTATCGGTGTCGTCTGATTCAGCGGCCTTTAGCTTCAGGGTGCGGCCGTTCTTCTTGCTCGGCCCAGCACCATCAGCTTCTTGGGCTGGTTCGGGCGTTTCGCCCACATCGGCATCAACCGGGGCGCTGGTATTAGTTGGGGTGTCCAACTCTTCAGTATTGGCGTTGGTTTGATCTTCCACGAATCACTTCCGGGTTCTTGTTAACAGTTGCTATGACAACGGGAACGGGGCTGGACCGACGGCGCGTTTTTGCTTTTGTGCTTGTGCGGGTCGAGCAGCAGTATCTCGCCGCAGCAGTCTCGTTTTCTTACAGATGCCACCGGTCAGTCAGAGGTGCGCTGAGGGGGGCTAAAGAGGGGAAAATGCTGGACGCGCGGGCTTTCGTTGAGCCCACGAGACGCAAGTTAGCACCGCTTAATAGATGCGTCCAGCAAAATATTGGTAGGATTTTGGCAGCTCTAATGCGCCTACATTACCGAGTCTATGAACTCACTTAACTGAGTTTTCGACAGCGCCCCAACTTTGGTGTCGACAGCGTTACCGCCCTTGAACATGATTAACGTTGGAATGCCGCGAATGTTGAACTTGCCTGGCATGTCCGGGTTGGCGTCAACGTCGACTTTGCAGACTTTCACTTTTCCTGCGTATTCTGTGGCAATCTCTTCAAGGATGGGCGCGATCATTTTGCAGGGGCCACACCATTCGGCCCAGAAATCAACCAACACGGGCACGTCGCTGGACAGCACCTCCGCGTCAAAATTGTCGTCGGTCACATGCAGAATATCAGTGCTCATAGCGGCTCCGTTGATAGATCGAAAGGTGTCAGCCACGTACCCCTCTGAGCGGTGGCCACTGCAGTGGAAAAATAGCCTACTGCTTAGCGGGCGGCAAGCTCTCAGATGAACACGGATGGCTTCGGCTGGTATGCCTATCTTCTTCGCTGCGCAGACGGAACGATTTATGCGGGTGTCACCACCCATCTCGAACGTCGCGTCGACCAGCATAACGGCCGCATTGCCGGGGGGGCTCGCTATACTCGCGCTCGCAGGCCGGTAGCGCTCGTATGGTGGTCCGGGCACGACTCCCGCGGCGCAGCGCAACAAGAGGAAGCCGCGTTGCGGCAATTGAATCGGCAGCAAAAGCTGGAGCTGATTGAGGCGTTTGCCTCGCGGGAGAGGCCATGACGCTTGATCATTTTTGGAATTGGTCTCTGGCCCAATACCGCAGTGAGGCGACCAAAGCATTACTGCTGTCATTACAGACATCAAGTGGCCTAGTGATTATGGAGGCGCTATTTGCGGGCTGGCTAGGTTCATTGCAGCGGCAGTGGCAGCAGGCGCATGTGGATCGGATGGTAGTCGCCTCGACCCCCTGGGTGCGGGCGGTGGTATTGCCGCTCAGAGAGACCCGCGCGCAGTGGAAAGGGGATGCCTCGCTTTATGCAGCCCGAGCGCATTTGCTGGAGTTAGAAGTTGAGGCGGAGCGGCATCTCGCTAGCTTGATCTGGGATGCGGTCATGAACACGGGTGTGGCGCCGGCGTTGCACCCCCAAAGCATGACTGCGGAGTTGATGGAGGCGAATCTCAGCACTTTATCGGTATTTTCCCGGGGTAAATATGTCTCGGAAAACCGCCAACTGGTGGCGCTACTGGATCAAGCCACGTAAGATCGCGACCTCATTTTGCGCTTACAACAGGGAGAACGTAACGCATGAGTACCCCAAAAATGAAGTTAAGCCGGATTGCTGTGGTGATGGTCGTTGCCACATTGCTGGGTTGTGATAACGCGGCCAAGGATCAAGAGGTCTCGCTCGAATCCACCGACGCCCGCCTGAGTTATGGCATTGGTTTGCGTATGGGCCAACGCATGTCTGCCGATGAGATGATCATCGATGTGGCTGCTTACGCGGCGGGACTTGAAGACGCGATGACCGGCGTGGATCCTAAATTGACCGACGAGGAAATCAACTCGGAGATGACCGCGTTTCAGGAGCGGCGTCAGGCCGAGGCACAGGCCGAACGTGTTGCGACGTCACAAGCGAATCTAGAGGCGGGAAGAGCGTATATGGACGAGATGGGTGCGAGAGAAGAGGTGCAAACCACGGAGTCTGGGCTGCAGTACATCGTGATGGAAGCCGGTGAGGGCGAGAATCCCGTCGCGGCGGACTCTGTAGAAGTTCATTACGAGGGCCGTCTAATTGATGGCACCGTATTTGACAGCAGCTTCGAGCGTGGCCAAACCGTTACGTTTGGATTGACGCAGGTGATCCCGGGCTGGACTGAGGGGCTGCAGTTAATGAAGCCTGGCGGTAAGTTCAAGTTCATCATTCCGCCCGAGCTGGGCTACGGTGAGGGTGGTGCCGGACAGATGATCGGTCCCAATGCGACGCTACTGTTTGACGTCGAGTTAATCGCCGTGATTAAGCCAGAAGCTGCTGAATGATGTGCTGATAGATCAGCGATTCACCGAAAAGCGCCCCTAGGGCGCTTTTTTTATGCGTTGAAAAAGTGGGAGGTCAATTGCTAGCGGATCGTGTCACCCCTAGTGCTGTTGCTCAGACGTTCTGATATTGCTGATAAAACTGCGCCAAGTACTGCTCGAATGGCGGTGATGGCGCGTTTTCAAGCGCCTGCTGGCGGGTAATCGAGTGCGTGGCCTCATCGGTAAGTTGCGCCAGCGTGGATTCCGCCAGCGGGTGTTCCAGGTGCGCTTCATGCCACTGGCGTGAGTAAGACCAGGCCAATTGCTGAAAGCTACAGCCCTTGCTATCCATTTCCGCCAGGACGCGCGCGGACAGGGTCATTGAGGCATCCGAGAGTTGTTGCCGCGCCCGCCGAATAACTCCGGCATAAACATCAGAGGCTTCCAGAGTGTCATACCACTTAGCGATTTCCATCATGCGCGCCAAAATGGGCTCAGCGAGGTCGGATAGCCCTATTTCCTCGCCACTCGCAGACAGCAGGGTCAGATCTGGATCTCGGCCCTGATTGACCATTCGCTTTAAATTGACCTTATTGCGGTGTTGACCGGCTTCGTCGCAGGGCGGGCTGTCATCGATCAGGCAGGCTATCAGGAACAGATCCAGTAGCCGCATGGTGTCAGCGTCGATGCCGAACGGCGTAAACGGATTGATATCAACGCAACGGACTTCCACATATTCCACGCCTTTTCTCGCGAGTGCGACGATCGGTGCCTCACCACTTTGCGTAACCCGTTTGGGTCTGATCGGGCTGTAGTACTCATTCTCTATTTGTAGCAGGGAATCGTTGAGTTGGGCGCGCTCGCCATTCTCCATGGTCTGAAAATCACGGTAGGGCGGATGCGGCGTGAGAATCGCATCGCGCAATGTTGCGATGTATTGATCAATGTCGTTGTAGCACACCTCCATCCCTGCTTGAGCGTTGCTGGTGTAGCCCAGATCACCCATCCGCAAGGAGGTCGCAAAGGGTAAGTAGTAGCTGTGATGGTCATCGCCCATGGCTTGTAAGGGGTGCGATCGATTGCCCTGAAGAAAGCTCGCACACACAGTTGGCGAGGCACCGAGCAAGTAGAGCAATAGCCAAACCCGGGAAAAGAAATTGCGGATCAGGCCAAGGTAGCCTTCAGTTTTGAATTCACTCAGCGCCTGATCAACTCCGGACAGGCTATGCGCGGCCGTCCAGAAAGTGTCGGGCATGGAGAAGTTGTAGTGGATGCCGGCAATCGCTTGCATTCGCCTTCCGTAGCGAACACTCAGGCCGTTGCGATAGATACGCTTCATCTGGCCAACGTTGGATTCTCCAAATTGCGCAATCGGAATGCCGTTATCCCCACTGACGACGCAGGGCATGCTGGCGTTCCACAGCAATTCTCCCTGAAGCTGTTGCGCGGTGAAGCGATGCAGGTTAGCCAGCGCTTGTTCAGTGGCGTCAATGGATACGGAAGCCGGCGTTATGAATTCAAGCAGCGCTTCTGAATAATCGGTGGTGATATAGGGGTGCGTCAGTGCGGATCCCAATGCCGCCGGGTGGCGGGTTTGCGCAAGCGTCGCGTTATCTTGAGCGACTCGGAGGCTTTCTTTTTCGACACCCCGACGGACGCCGAGCAGCAGTGAAGGCTGAACTTCAAGCGCTTGCCGCAGTGCACCCACGTGGTCTGACACAACGACTCCTCTGTGATGAATTGACGGCAATCGCGCTGGGCTTATCCCTGCGTGAGCGTTAAATTGGGGCGGAGTGTAAGGTGCGAATGCCGCACCGTACAGTAGTGAGAGCGATCCTAGCGGGAAAATAAGCCGCTGCAACGAGATCAACCCGAGGAGAAGTGTGAATCATGCGAATACACCCGTGGTTAAAGTTGCTCGCTGACCGCAAGGGCTCTGACCTCTATCTGGCAACCGGAGCGCCGCCTTGCGCCAAATTTGAGGGCGAGCTGAAGTCAATTGGATCCGAAGCGCTGGCGCCCGGCGAGATCGCTGAAATCGCCAATGAGCTAATGGATGAAACTCAACGAGAGGAATTTGCGCGAGATCTTGAGATGAATCTCGCTGTCTCCTTGCCGGGGGTTGGTCGTTTTCGAGTCAATATTTTCAGGCAGCGGAATGAGGTCAGTCTGGTTGCACGCTTCATCGTGATGGATATCCCTAAGTGGCAGGACCTGGGTTTGCCTGAGATCTTGAGCGATCTCATCATGCGCAAGCGTGGTTTGATTTTATTTGTTGGGGCGACGGGGTCGGGAAAGTCCACCTCATTAGCGGCGATGATTGACTATCGCAATAGCAATACCAGCGGGCATATCGTCACCATAGAAGATCCCGTCGAATTCGTGCACCGCCATAAGAAATCAATCGTCAATCAACGCGAAGTGGGCGTCGACACACGCAATTGGCATAACGCCCTAAAGAACACGTTGCGTCAGGCCCCTGATGTGATTTTGATCGGCGAGATCCGAGACCGCGAAACCATGGAGCATGCCATCTCCTTTGCCGAGACGGGTCACCTCTGCATCTCCACCCTGCATGCAAACAATGCCAACCAAGCGCTGGATCGCATTATCAATTTTTTCCCCGAAGAGAAGCGTCAGCAGTTATTGATGGATCTCTCACTCAACCTGCAGGCCTTCGTGTCGCAGCGTCTGATCCCCAATAAGCAGGGAGGGAGAAGCGCGGCGGTTGAGGTGATGTTGGGATCGCCCACGATCAAGGAGCTGATCCTGCGTGGGGACATTGGCGGTCTCAAGGAGATCATGGAGAAATCCAAGGACCGTGGTATGAAAACCTTCGATATGGCGCTGTTCGATTTGTGTAGCGCCGGTGAGATTACCGAAGAGGAGGCGCTGCGAAACGCAGATTCCCAGAATAACCTCCGCCTCAAACTAAAATTGGCGAGTGATCAGGGTGTGCAGGGAGAAAAGACCTCTTTCAGTTTGGAGTAGGCGCGTTTAGAGGGGGTTGGGTGGAAGCTGCTCGATGCGATCCCGCGCCGAGGGGCTCGCGAGCGTATCCCTGAAGCTGGTTTTACGCTCAAGGATGTCCACCATATCGCGCTCAATGAGCGTGACCAGCTGCGGTACGGTCAATTCTCGTAGCTTGATGCCGTCGCGATTAGTAAAAATGTAGCTGTCTTTATCCAGATCGCGGACGGCTGCCTTCGCCATGATGGGTGGCTCGCGATCATGAAACCCTAACCATGTCCCGATGGGGATCTGGAGCTGCAGCACGGTATTGCGGTCGAAGGGTTGCTCCGTACTGGGCACGCCGCCTGATTCTGAGTTATGCATTGTCGCCGGTGCCGCTCGCTGATCGAGAGCGCGCCGCTCGGCCTCCCGTAACCGTTGACTCGCGTCTTGGCGCTCGCTCGCTAATCTATTCGCTTCGTCGTCGTCGCGCTGCGCCTGCTGCTGCGCGCGCTCCGCTTGTCGCGCCTTGTCCCGCGACACTGCCTCCATACGTGCCTCGGCGGCCTCGACCATTGCTCGTGAAAAGGTTTGCCGAGTATCGAGTAACCGGGCTTCATGGGACCGAAGCAAATTAGCGAACTCCTTGGCGTTGAGACGCAGTGCGCGCCCACCGGCAAAATCCATGAACACCAGGTGTTCACTGTCTCCGACAGCCCCGACTAACCTCAGTCTGCGCGCACCATCGGGCTGGTCAATGTGGTACCAAGCCCCGGGTGAGATACCCGCTGCTTCCCAATCGACCACACTGTCTATGAGCCACTCTGATATTGGTTTGGAGTCTAGCGTGACTGCGCCGAGTGATCCCGATTGCTGCTCGGAAGCGCGGCGCAACATGAGGAATTCGATCGTCGCGGCGCTGTTTTGGCTTCTCTCAGCGCTGGAACCAACCTGCTCCAGCACATTGCGAACCCTCGCCGGAAGATGGTCCGCTGATCCGTTTTTTGCACCTGATTGCTGAGCATCGACATTGGCAAAGTGGGCCAGAAGCGCTTCCGTGGTAGCGCGATAAGTTTCCCACATGTCGCTTCTAGCGCCCGTACCCTCAAGTATGCTTATGCCGGCCTTGAACCAGTCGGCACCGAAAAACTCCGCAAGCTTAATGGGTAGGGGCTGGTTGCCAATGGTCGAGGCAAGATATCGCCCCACTGATTCTCGCGCCAGAACATCGGCTATGGCGACGCTTTCGCGTTCAATTACCCCTGCATCGAGGCGCTCGAGTTGCTGGGTGTGCGCGGTTATTTTCTGTTGTAACAGTCCGAGTGTGTGATCTACCGCTGCTTCACTCGGAAAATCTTGATGGCAACGCTGCATGACCTCTTTGACGGCGTCGAGAGTCGCGCGTGCGCTATTTCCGAGGTCCGGTGCCCATCCCGCAAAACCTGTTTGCAGCGTGTCCAGTAGGCTCTGTAGTGCGTGCGCCCCCGGTGTGAGGAAGCGGCTGTCGGTGCAGGCAAAGGCAGCCGCGAGTGGCCTGCCTGCCTGTAGCTCATCCGCCATGTCCGACGCGGTCGGATAATGGTCTTGCCACACACGGAACGTCGCATCGACCCAATCGAGTAAGGCTGCTGAGTCAGCCGCCACGCGACGACCGGTTGCCCGCTCCAGTGCTTCGCCCAGAGATTCATTCGATGAGACGGACAGCTCAGATAGCGCGGTGATCAACGCCTCGCCCGAGAGCCCATCTCTGGGCTCCACGCTCGCAAAAGCCGTTCTGATCTCGGCTTCCAGCGACGTCGTTAATGGCAGGCGGCCATCTCCCATGTGGCATTTCTCCAGCCCATCGGCGGGTCACGTGAGCGCTCCGATGACGGTGCGGCTCGATACATTTAGCGCTTATCTGACAGTAATTTATCGATAATGCGCTCCAACTGGTTGAGATTATTACACTCTTTAGCTACGTGACAGTGTCTTTTCACCAGTAACATTTCCGAATCTCCGGTACCCCACAAGCGGACCGATTCGGGATTGAGCCAAATAACCTGCTTTGCGCGCGCTTTAATTTCGGCCAACAAGTCGAGTCTCGGGTCTGCCTGATTATTGCGCGCGTCCCCCAAAATGATCACGGTGGTGGCGCGATTCACCTCAGATAATGCGAGCTCTGAAAACTCAGTTAGCGCCCGGCCATAGTCGGTTGCGCCACCGTACTTCAGGTTGACCCGCTCAATCGCCTCTTCAACTGGCAGGCTAGCAAATAAATCGCTGACTTCGCCCAATGCTGCAGAAAAGGCAAAGCTGCGGGTTCTTGGCAGTACGTCCTGCAGTGCATACAAAAACATCAGCAAAAACTTGGCGTAGGCCGCTACTGAACCACTGACATCGCAGACCGCCATAATCTGGGGTCGTTTTCGCTCGATTTTGCGCCACCGGGGATGAAAAGGAATGCCGTCGGTGGGAATGGCTCGCCGCACTGTCTCGCCGACGTGGAGTTTTCCGCGTCGATAACGGCGCCGTCTGCGTCCGTGCCGGGTCGCCAGCTTGCGCGCCATCCTGTCCATGAGTCGCTTGAGCCGCGCCATTTGACTGTGGTCCACATTGCCGAGCTTCAGCTTGGCCAGAGACTCGTCGAGTAAGTCCTCTGTTTGCGCACTGGCATGGATCAGATACGCACGCTCAACGCGGTCGCGCACGCGCTCTCTCAGCTGCTCCCGGAGTGCCTGCACGGCTTCAAACGCGGCGGGTTCGGTTTGTTCAAACTCGATCGCAGCATCCCGCAGCGCCTCATCGCCAAGGGCATCGAGCATTTTGCGAACGTATTGCCCACGTTGCGTGAACAGCGAGATTTCCTCGACTTTGGCCTCGGCCGCCGCTGTCTCTATCGCGACCGACAGGGCGCTCTCATTCTGCGATTCCAGTGCGTCGAACAGGGCATTGCCGCGCAACCCATTGAGTAGATCCGGCTCGGAGGTATCTGGAGTTGCGTTCGCTGGAGCGCCCGTTTCGCCCGCATTATTCTCGGTTTCACGAGGACCTTGCGGTCGCTCTCTGTTCGCCACCCTCTGGAAGAATTGTTCGAAAGCAGTCTCGAAAGCGCCGAGTTCATAATGTGACTTCGCCAGGGCGGCCGCGAGTCCGTTTTTGAGGAGTGTGCGGTCCTCATAGCCCAATAGCTCCGCCACGCCGATGGCGTCGAGTGTATCGGCCGGTGACACCGGGATCTTAAGGCCGCGGAGATAGTGGATAAAGGCCAGTAGCTGATCGCTACTGGCTGCAACCCGGGTGGTGCCGTCTTGCGACTGACTCATGAGTGTTAGCCCGCAGCGGCGGCCATCAACTTCGCAAGCTGCCCTTCGGCAATGAGGATGTCCTCCTCATACTTCAAGAGCACATTGAGGGTATCTTGCACTAATGCGCCGTCGAGATCCTTGGCATGCAGTAGCACTAGGCTCTTCGCCCAATCTACCGTCTCTGAGATAGCGGGGGCTTTCTTGAGATCCAACGAGCGAATTGCGTGCACAAAGCGGACCAGCTGTTCGGTCATCGATTGCGCGAGCTCCGGCACTCGACTCGCGACGATACGCGCCTCGAGTTCTATTGACGGAAACGGAATATGTAAGTGCAAACAGCGCCGCTTGAGCGCATCCGACAGATCGCGGGTGTCGTTACTGGTCAAAAAGACCAGGGGTTTGGAGTGGGCAGTAATGGTGCCGAGCTCTGGGATGGAGACCTGAAAATCTGACAACACTTCGAGCAGTAGCGACTCGAATTCAAAGTCAGCCTTATCAATTTCGTCTATGAGTAGCACCCCTCCGTTATCGGCTTCCATGGCTTTTAACAGCGGGCGGGATTCGAGAAAGGCTTCGGAGTAAAAAACATCGCCGAATTGGTGCAATCGCGCCATGGATTCGGTTAGACCTTGAGCGCCATCCAATACGTCCCCTAACTGCTCCTTAAGTAGTTGGGTGTAGAGCAGCTGCTTTCCATACTTCCACTCATACAATGCCTTACTTTCGTCAAGGCCCTCGTAGCATTGCAGGCGCACCAGCGGCCGATCAACGACCATTGCGCAAGTTTTGGCCAGCTCGGTTTTGCCGACCCCCGGTGGACCCTCGATCAGGACGGGTTTTTCCAGTGCGGCCGCTAGACGAATCACCGTTGCGATGCGAGTCGTACATATATAGCCGGCGGCCTCGAAAGCTTTCTGGATTGCATCGATATCGCTCAGTGCAGGGTAATGAGTGTCAGACACAGGATCCTCTCAGTCGGTATACATCAGCCGCCAGTGGCGTTCATAAAGCGCACGATTTGCGGTTCGTCTGGATGGTCAAAGACGTGGCGTTCGGGTTTGATAGTCAGGCTGCCAATAATAGCCTGTTTGATCTCCTCATCCGGGCGACCTTCGCGCAAGAGTGACCGTAGATCGATGGAATGTTCGTTGCCAAGACACATCAGCAGTCGGCCCTCAGCGCTGACTCGTAGTCGATTGCAGTCTCCACAGAAATTGTGGCTGTGGGGTGATATGAGGCCCACCCGCGTAGCGGTGCCCGCCACCTGATAATCGCGTGCGGGACCTGCTGTGGGGCCTGCGGTAATAGGTTCTAGGTTGAAATGCGCTGCCAGCTCATGCAACAGCGCATCGGAAGACACGTAGGAGAGTGGTTTTCCAGCGACGGTGACCTGCCCCAAGGGCATTTCTTCGATGAAGGCGATATCCACACCTGTTGCAATGGCAAATTCGGTTAGCGGGATGACTTCGTCGCGATTCAAGCCATCGAGAATCACCGCGTTCAAGCGGATTCGGTCGAAACCGACGGCCACCGCAGCCTCGATGCCCTCCAGCACGGCTTCTAGGTCGCCGATACGGGTGATATCGCGAAACCTGGAAGCGTCTAGGCTATCGAGGCTGATATTAATCGAGTGTACGCCGGCCATTTTAAGAGCCGGTGCCTGTTGTGACAGATGACTACCGTTGGTCGTCAGCGCCAGGGTCTCGAGCCCCGGCAATTGGCCAAGGCCGGTAAATAGCTCGTCTGCGCCTTTGCGAATCAGCGGTTCCCCACCGGTAACGCGAATTTTCCTCACCCCCAGTTCGGTGAACAGTCGCGCAGTACGCAGTAGCTCCTCGATCGTCAATACCTCGGACCGTGGCAGGAATGTCATCGTCTCCGCCATGCAATACTGGCAGCGGAAGTCACAGCGGTCGGTGATGGACAGCCGCAGGTACGAGATCCTGCGATCAAAGCGATCGATCAGCTTGTCGGCGGTAGTGAGTTGAGGCATGCGGGGGAGTTTACACAAGGGCGCAGGTTGGGGAGCATACAGCAGATGAACAGTCTCACCTATCTAGACCCTAGGCGAACCATATTGCCCGGTTTACTGACGGCCATTGGCTTGGCGGTGATGCTCGAGTCGATGGGGCAGGCGTCGGCGATCATCATTACCGCGGTCGTGGCCTGGCTGTGCATGGCTTGGTGGATTTTCGAACCGATTCCCATCCCTGTCACGTCGCTACTCCCGATTGCCGTATTTCCGATCACCGGCGTCTTAACCGCTGAGCAGGTGGGCGCTTCTGTTGGGTCACCGCTGATCATTCTGCTCATGGGGGGATTTCTGCTCTCCCGCGGGATGGAGAGTACGGGCGCGCACAAGCGAGTGGCGCTGGCGGTGGTCAATTTGGTCGGCGGCCGGCGGCCACACCGGTTAGTGCTGGGGTTTATGTTGGCAGGGGCACTGCTCAGCATGTGGATATCCAATACCGCTTCGGCGCTCATGCTGATGCCGGTTGCTCTGGCGGTACTCGCTTCCTGCTCTGACCGCAAGCAACTGGCTGTACCACTGCTACTCGGATTGGCCTGGTCTTGCAGCATTGGCGGGCTCGGTACGCCGATTGGCACGCCTCCCAATCTGATCTTTATGCAAGTCTATGAGGAGAGCACAGGCCAAGTGATTAGCTTTGGTCAGTGGATGTCCTGGGGCGTCCCGGTCGTCGCGCTACTGCTACCACTGGCATGGTGGTGGGTGACACGCAACTTAGCGCGTGAGATTGCGATCTCACTCCCTGCCGTCGGACCTTGGCGAAGCGCCGAGCGACGGGTCTTGGTCATATTTGCGCTGACGGCCCTGGCCTGGGTCACAAGGGCTGAACCCTTTGGTGGTTGGCAGCAGTGGTTCGGGCTGCCCAATGCCAATGATGCCTCGGTAGCGCTGCTCGCGGTATTGGCCCTCTTTATCGCTCGCGACAATCAGGGTGAACCACTCATCGAGTGGCAGCAGGCGAGCCAAATTCCCTGGGGTGTTTTGCTTCTGTTTGGCGGCGGCATTTGTCTTGCCAGAGCCTTCGTGGCCTCGGGTTTGAGTGCTCAAGTGGGCGATGCACTGACATTGGTATCGGTATTGCCTGTTTATTTCATGATGTTGCTATTGGCACTCGCCGTCACGTTTTTGACTGAGGCCACTTCTAATACCGCGACCACTGCGCTACTGATGCCGGTATTTGCTGCCGTCGCGCTGGCGGTGGAATTGGATCCGTTATGGTTGATGGTGCCCGCGGCAATGAGTGCCAGCTGTGCTTTTATGCTGCCCGTCGCGACGGCGCCAAACGCCGTGGTGTTTGGCAGCGGTGAGCTGCCGATTCAACGTATGGTCAGAGAGGGGTTTGTGTTGAACTTAATCGGCGCGTTGGTCATCACAACCATTTCTTGGGCACTGCTGACCTAGTAACTCTGCGGAGGGGTTATTCCGCATGGGAGGTTGGACGGTACGCCACGCAAATGCATGGCGTACGAATAAGCGCCAGTCTTATAGCAGCGCCATCATGGTTTCGGCGGAGCTGACATCGATGCCGGGGCCTTCCTCTACATTGAGGTGGGTGACTTTGCCGTCCTCGACGATCATGGCAAACCGCTGGCTCCGTGTACCGAGCCCGAAGCCGGAGCCGTCCAGCTCAAGTCCCAATGCTGCGGTGAACTCACCATTGCCATCAGCGAGCATGATGATTTCATCGGCATTTTGAGCTTTGCCCCAAGCGCCCATAACAAAGGCGTCGTTAACGGACATGCAGATGATGCTGTCGACCCCTTTGCTTTTGATCGTATCGGCGTTGACGACATATCCGGGCAAGTGGGTCATCGAGCAGCCGGGCGTAAAAGCGCCGGGCACTGCAAAAAGCACGACCTTCTTGCCATTAAACAAATCCGCGGTAGATACCGGGCCCGGACCCTCATCTCCCATTACGGCCAATGTGCAGCTTGGAATGCAATCTCCTACAGCAATCGTCATATCTCATACTCCCTTTATTACGTGGATAACGGTTTATCGAGCGCTGGACGCGCCCGATCATCGTGTGAGTCGGCCTGAATAGTAACTCATGCCGGCGCCTGATCTAGCAGTCTGGCGTCGATTAATTCGCACTCCCGATAGAAATCTGACTGTTGATCACCCAGGTAAGGTGCGCAATGCGAGAGTACTTGCAGCACGCCGCGATGAATGAGGCGCTGCGCAGGTTGGCTGTTCGTCGCGAACTGCTGAAAATTTAGCCAGTACATCATGGTCATGGCCATGTTATCCGCCACGTGTTCAAGGCGTTGGGGGTGAGCATCAATATTGACTGGCGCCAGTAACACCTTGGCGATATGACGGGTGGTTTGCCGCTTGAGTTGCACGAGCCGTCGCATCCCCCTATCAATGTCGGGATAGCGCTGCATCAGGTCGGTCAGGTTGTGATAAACGAAGCGATTCGAGTACATGACCTCCATCGCCACCGTGAGAAAAAGCCAGCTTCGCT